>Ga0181514_1517702_pt1 | contig 40390 bp, 49 predicted proteins | sample PEATcosm2014_Bin_21_FD_135918 | JGI IMG/M metagenome (GOLD analysis project Ga0181514, IMG submission 135918) | Metatranscriptome of peatland microbial communities from MTU Mesocosm Facility, Houghton, MI, USA - PEATcosm2014_Bin23_10_metaT... | ecosystem: Environmental > Terrestrial > Soil >...
ATACTTCGGTCTGGTTCGAGGCAATTGGGTTTTCAGTCGACACACTCAAGTTTCCAGTGCTAGGCTTCAACAAGAAGGGTAAGCGCAAGAAGACCTATCAAACGAGAACTCGTTCCGCCGATGTCGAAAGAAATCAGAAGGAACTCTTGCATTCGATTCCAGGTTCTGTTCCAGCCAAGACGTTGTCCGATGGAAAACTCTCCGAAGCCGTATGGGTGCCGATTCCTAATCTACCGACCGATGGTCTAATTCTGGCGGAACTCAAGCTCATATTGGAACCTCTTTTGAACGATCTTCGTACCGCATCTACGCTCCATGGTGCGAAATTCGTAGAGCATACGACTCCGGTAAGTGGTACAACCGGAGGAAGAAGAAAACAATGTGATCAGGTAGCGAGTTTGCCACCATCTAACATGGCTGAAGGTATCTTCGAGCCTTTAGAAGCCTAAAACTTGATTGAAATCCTCGGCCGCACCTGATTAACAGAAGCCCGATGAGATAGGAATCGAGCCTCCCATTCATCGGTCAAGGCATCAGATTGTTGAATGGTGTTCGGCTCGAGCGAAACCTTCACCCGAGGCACTTCAAGAAAATCCATCATCAGGTTGATGACATCGGAAGGATCCTCCGAAAGTTCTTCATAGGTGATATGGAGTGGCGTGATGCCTTCCAACTGAAATTGAGTAACCCAACTCTGGTTCTCCTGAGTAAGCGTGTTCAGGTACCCTAAGATCGCATCGAAATTGAACTCTAGAACCTCTGGCTGAACGGGCTCGGCGTATTGGTAGTTCGCCGGTTGGTTGACAAACTTCCACCAGACTTGAGAGTGCATCGCTCGGTAATAGGAGATAGCCTGACGCACCTTATTCTCCCGCTCGAGATGGATGTAGTGCAGGTTTGGAAATCGAGTCTCTAGAGGCCGATCAGATATCTTCAAACCTTCTCCCGCCAGAAGCGACAACAAATGGCTCCGTTGACTAGCGTGCAACTTCGTACCGAATACGCCATTCGGACTCGTAGATGCTTGAATTACGCGCTCGATATAGTCGTAATCTGTCTCTGAGTTGACATAGTCCTTGCGGTATTTCTTGACCAATCTATTCGGATTGAAGTACTCTGCCGGATAACCGAGCATGTTGGTCTGCCGAGCGTATTCGCAGAGCATGGTGCTACCGGTTCTCTCGGTCGTACAGATGACGTAGGAGATCTTTGGCCGAAGAAGTTCTTGTAAGACTGATAGGCTTGACACCGGATATTAATACGGGTCATGAGCAAGATCGCAGTCAAACGTGCCATTCAAGAACGGCTGTATCGGAAAAGATCGAGGATTAAGAGCAAACCGACTCAACCAATTCCTGATCCTATCCCACAACCCATCGTGACTCCTCCTGATCCGAAACCGGAAATCGATCACCATGAGCAGGCCGTCTATGGCGGGGATATCCTATTCGGACTGCACATGATGAATTGTTTTACCGAGACGCTCAGGTATTGCAAGTATGGAACCGATGCTACCTGTCCCGGGAATCCTGGGAATAAGACGATCTACGATCCAGGCATCTGTTAACCATGTTGATTTGGCGCCGGAGAACTGATAAGTAACTGATCGTCGGTTCTAAGAACTCGCCCAGCTTCCATCAACCATACACCTTAAAAGGATCCAAGAGATGCCTATGTCTTTCAAACCAGACCCATCTACTCCATTCAATACCGTAGTCGCAGGATACGATCTCCAACGCGATTTCGTTTTCGGACAAGACGTGATGTTGCTGCCCGGGCAGATTGGCATCACCAATGTCAGCGACCTGGCACAATATTTCAACTCATATGCAGACTTCACCGGGACGACTACGATCAACTCTGAAATGGAACGGTACATGCCGTTCAGCTCGTCAGAAAACTTCGTCTTCAACCAGAACAATCTTGCTCTGACAGGCACTCTTGATTCTGGAGGACAAGTTGCTCCGGTTGTCGTTGCAACGGCGAATAGCACAGGCGTCTATCTAAACGGAACGGCGACGCCGATCGCTCAACTCGGACTGACAAACACGACCGGGATTACGGTGGGAATGATCGCCTTCGTACTCTACAGCGGGATCTACTACGTCAGCTCTTTGGTTCCGAATGTGAGCGTCACTTTGACGGCAATCATGGGAAGCTCTACCTCAACCGCGACCAACCGCGTCGTGTTCTTTCTCCCTTACCATTATGCCGTCCTCAATGCTCAGACTTCTTTAGGCGGCACAGTTTTGAATTTCGCTGCCGTGCCTGCCGGAATTTCTGTCGGAATGACGATTGCTCCGGTCATCAACAATGTCGTCGTATCGAATTCAATGCTCACCGTCATCAGCCAAACCGCTACGAGCATCACCACTCAAGCCACCACCGCAGGTTCTATTCCGAGCGGTTCCGGCTGTATCTTCCATGCACCAATTCGATCTGCTCAGATTTGGAGCAAGGATCAATACGCACCTATGAATGGCATTGATTTCGTTGCCGGAGAGTTGACGTTCCGACTCCCATACAATGCCGGTTCTGGTGGTCCGGCTATGCGCGGAGCTTCCAGTGCGAGTCAGTTCGCCGCTTTACCGACTACGGCTCCTTGGGGTAGTTGGCCGGCTTTCTGGGCTTACGGTTCGAAGTCGCCCAATCTCAATGCTCCGATAGCCAATTCTAGAGACACCTCTGAGATCGATTTCCTAGAGATGCAAACTTCTGCAACTCAGGACGCTCGACTTTTTACCGGTGCCAACCATGGCACTTTCAACTCGGTTCCAATCGCTCGAAACACCAATATCCTGGGTGGAGGAACCTGGAGCGACAACTATTTCTACGCGGCAGAAGTCGATCTCTCACTAGCCGTTCACAAGATGCAATTCATCTGGACCCGCGACCAAATCTACCGCTACATCGATGGGAATTGCATCCAATCTGATTTGTATTTCTGGTCTTCGCAGGCGCTGGCTCAGCTAGGAATAAATCTGGCAATCGGAGGATTGACTCCAGGTCTGGCCGCGAATTTCACGATGCCGTATAACAACGCCAACTTTACGATGGCCCTGTATCTATACGAGCTGAAGCTCTGGACCTATTCCGAATAGGTCATCTCCTCGGACGATTTTGTCGGAGGATATACATTCCGATCGCCTGAGCAACCATCTGTTCGGTTGCCTCGATTCGTCCAGGACAGGTTTGATGATTGATCAGTAGATTCGAAAGAACAGGGATTTCGTGCTTGTCCCAACACAGGCGCTCGATATCCTTCTCCTTCATTGTCGCACGACCGTTGCCATGAGATGCGACGCGAAGATATCCTTGAAAGCCCGGCTTCGACCAATATTTGGCCTCGGACACGCTCGATTCATGACCAAGCTCAAACCCGGCTTCGGTTAAGAATTCGTAGCACTTGGCCAGGCATTCATCTACCGTGGGCTTCATGCACCCATGTTAAGCATGGCTTACCAGGTTGTCAAGCCTACGCGGGCGTCAGGATTGTCCAATCGGATCCAAAGGTCTTGGTTAGTTCGGTGATAGAGCTTTCAAATTTATCAAGGGCAATCTGTTGCGCGATTTCGCTTTCGGAATAGGTCTCTTCTCGAAGGAGGTAAGTGATTGACAATTTCTTTTCATTGGTCAGTTTGACGCCTGGGACGAATCGATTTCCACGAATAACGGCTATCGGCTCAATCGTCAGAGATTTCGTCATCGCTACCTCCGTTTTGGCTTCTTCCCCATCCTCTTGACCCGACGTCGGATCTTATCAACATGGGCCTTCAACTCGAAGAGCGCATTCCAGATAGGCAATTCCCGGATCCCTCCGGTTTCGACGTTCCGGAGCTCTCGCCTGTAGCCAAGTTCCCTGAACAGGAAATCCAGAGTGGCGTTCTGGGGTTTTCGGGTCTTTCCGTGTATCATATTGTAGAGCGTCTGAGGAGACAGCCTGGACGCGTGAGCGATTTCGATTATTGAGCGAGGATCTGCCTCTAAGAGCGAAATAGCCTCGAGCATGACCGGATCTCGAAGAGTATCCTTGAAACGGTATGCCTTCGAAGCTGCGGAATGTGATATACGATTTGGTTTAAGCTTGACTACGGTGCTCATAGGAATTTCCTAATGTTGTCGTTCGAGTCGCCATCCTTCCTCTGTCATTCCTACAATTCGGCTCAAGAGTTGCTCGTAGCCGCGTTTGGCTATGGTACGAGCATCTGGTTCATGATCGTGAGCGCTTCCCCGAAGGGTGTAGAAGACAGACGTGCCGTCTTCGTTACTTAGGATCAGAGCTGGTCGGTATTGGCCCTCGGGCGTCTTGACCGTTGTGGGTCGGATTGTCATGCTTGGATGAGCGTGTGGATCGAGAAGAGCCCTGACCATTTTCAACTCCGTTCCTAACCTTATCACAGTGTAACACGAGCCCCGGAGTGATAATAGATGCGCTCGAAATCTTTCTGTTAATGATTTCTTAAGCGTGAGCTGCTCATACTCCTGGCATGAACCTCCTAGAAAAGTTCGGTGATTGGATCGCGTGTCTGTTAGGTACCCATCTCTATAAGCATGAGTACAGGAATGGTCTTCTGACCAGATTCTGTCCCAAATGCAAGAAGCATCAGGTTCAGCTAGGCGGGTGTTGGAAGAAGGTTTAGATCCAGACGTAGATATTCAGTCCGAAAATGAACACCGCAGCCAAGAGTCCGAGAACTTTCTTGACCGGGTTCATGTTCCGGATGATCGACTGCTCGGCGAAGGCGTTGCCGAGTAGAACACGATTGTAGAGATCCATCACTTCCTCCGACTGATGTCAAGCCAACGCGGCGTCTTCGGGTTCATATCGCCCAGGAGAAGATCGCACAGTCGGGTCGCAAGAGAGCGACCTTTCCGGGCGGATTCACATGCCGGGCCTTCGTTGAGGGCGGTCATCGCATCCGAGAATCGCGACCGAATCTCGCAGAGGGCTTCGATCACGGCCTGCGGAACGTAGATCGATCCGTGAACGACCTCGCCGTACTCGCCAAGGGGCATCGGACTATCATGGCCCTTGCCGTACGGATCCTTGGTTGGAGTCGTCTGGAAATAGTGTTCGACTAGAGCACGCATCACGGAGAGCTGCGTCCTGTCGTCCACGACCGCCAGAAGCTCTAGAGCCTCGTCGACGCCCTTCTTGCTTCGACCGTCACCAATGTCCGCATTGCACGCGGCATCGCGCATGGATTGCAGGGTAGCCTTCTGGAAATCATCCATTGCATTCTCCTTTGTCACACTCTAACACCAGGTGCAGAAAAGTCAAGCTCTTGACTTGCCGAGTCCCGGAGTAAATACTCGCAACATGGTCTGGAACAAGCCACACGCGCCTGATGCCCGCCTACCTTATTGGCACGGTAGACAGACCTACGGGAAAGCCGGGCGCGGCACCGTGTTACTCTGCGAGATGCGGCCATGGTATCGCGGATTTTTGCACCGCGATGGTGAGCCGGTGTCGACACCGGCTGCCGAGTTTGCCGCTGGCAGACCGTCTTGGTGGAAGCGGCTGGTGCGTATCCAGGCAGCTCGCCATGAGCATTGACGACGTCATTCAGCGCGACGCTGAACTCATCCAGGCTTTCAATCAAGAGGCTCTCCGTCGAATGGCCGAAGATCCTGTAGATCTCGACCTCGAGGAGGAATTGAATTCCATCCTCTCTGAGCTCGATGAGGGCGCTCGCGAAGGTTAGCCATGCTAGCCGATAAGAGAGTGCGGGACCGCTGCCTGGCGGCATATTGGAATTTCAGACTTCCCTGCTTCGATAATGTGAACGTTCCGAACTTGGATACGATCACCGTCGAGATGGCGAAATTCTACTCCAGATGTCTGAAAGAACGTGGCGGTCGCGCCTCATTTCTATTCGCAAGAAATCTAGACGAATTGATTGAGGAATGCCACCCGGAAATCACTCGAACCTCGTGATATTGGGCTCGGTACCGAGCCCAATAGGTCGAAGACCTGATTTCCCTAAGGAGATACAGAATGAAGAGAATAATTGATATCGCGGCTGCCGAAGGCGGAGCCGATTCGCAGGACTTGGCACAGATTCTAGCCAAGGCTTACCAGAAACTCGCCCTGAAGAAGAGTTGGTCTTTCACTTGACTGACCGAATCTGTAGGGTCGATACGCCTTCAGTTTGAAGGGAAAGACCTATCTGGTTTGGATAATGAAGCCGGAGGACACAGATTTCAACGGGTTCCTCCAACCGAGAAGCGAGGCCGAGTTCATACATCGTCCGTTACCGTAGCCGTCATCAACCCAGGGTCCTTCCAAGCCAAGCCCGAATTTCTCCGGAGAAGTGATTCAGACTTTCGGGTAGAATGGTTTTCTGGTTCGGGAAAGGGCGGCCAACATCGAAACAAGCACCAGAACTCCGCTCGGGTAGTTCATATCCCTACCGGATTGAAGCAAGAACGTCAAGGACGGGAAAGGAATTCCAACCTACGCGATGCGAAGGATGCCTTGCTCAAGATGCTTGACGAGCGAGCTTCGGGTCAGGTGAACTTCGAGCTTACATCAACCAGGAAGGAGCAGATGGGATCTGGCATGAGGGGCGATAAACGACGGACTTATCGTGCGCAAGATAATCAAGTCAACGACCATGTAACAGGTCGTCACTCTACCTGGGAACGCGTCTTGCGCGGTGGTTTCGAAGATTTATGGGCTTAGATCAATGTCGTGCCTTGACAAGTTGGACTCCTTCAACTATCCTGACATGGACGACCAAAGCTTCGGCCGAGGAAGTCGGGTAGTTAGGATGACCGGCAGCCGGCTAGTCCGAGATAGGCATCAAACCTACTCTAAGAAGGTCATGTGGATCGTGCCCACCGGGAGTAAATTTCCTGTACCGTCGAGGTCGGCGGCGCCCGCGTTAAACGGGATGATGGACTGAGGTGGTCTACCTGGAGAGTTAATTTCTCCTAGCCATAAAGACTAAGGCGAAGATGTAGACACCAATCTAAATGAGAGAAGTGGTGGATCCCCTGGTAGAGATACCAGGGGATCGCCCGTAAAGGAAGAAAATGCCTCCGCCCTTCATGTATATCGACCCAAAATCTGGGACGGTTCCAATCGGGTTCCAGGGAGCACATCTACTCACGGTTGGTCGGCATGCAATTCGGGAAGAGTTCCCTTTCGAAGCCGTTTCGACTTTGATAGTCGATCCTAAACTAAAGGGCGAATCGCACTCCAATCCTTGGTGGTTGATTGCAGAATCCGATATTGGGATCATCGAGTACTACCGTGCCCAAACCATGAAGCAGTACAAGATTCGGTTGGATCCTCCCGGATATGGATCCCATGTTTCTATCGTTCGGGGCGAAGAGCCTATCAACAAGGAATTCTGGCACACTCTGAATGGGCGCGAGGTTCAGTTTCGGTACACTCATCTCGTCTATACCAACGGGTTTCATTGGTGGTTGAACGTCCTGTGTCCAGAATATGATGAGATCAGAGTTCAGCTAGGGTTTCCTCCAGAAGGAAGAAGTTTGCACCTGACAGTAGGACGTGTTCGAGCTTCTGATGTAGCCGGAGTTGTGCCAGAGGACCTAAGATAATTCTAGAAAAGAAGCTTGACTTGTCTGGTACCTAATGTATTATCAGGCTATGGATTGCGCAGTGAGTGCGTAACAGGGGCGTAGCTGATAAAGCTTGTAAGTCCCGGGGATTTAGCGGCGCCTTATGTGCGACGCTCTTTTACAAGCCCTAGAACGGGGCATAGCAGATAGGGTGCTTGAAACGGGCCCCGAGTACGGTGGTGAAGGAGGCGTTGACGCGCTGAGAAGTACCCACCCGAAACAGGGCCTGCGGATAGCATCCTAGGGAGGCGTCAACCCTGAAATTACTCGGAACGGTCCCTCGACGCGGCGATGCGCTGGATCGGATTCGAGAAGGCTGTAGGGTCCAGGTTTGGGGTTCGGCGCGCCGAATCAGTGGTTCAAGTCCCACCCTACTTAAGGAGGTGCAAGATCTCGGGAGGGATCTGGCGGCTATGGGATTCGAAATCCTGCCTCCCCGAAGCTTATTGCGGCGCCTTTTGAGCGACGCTAAGAGCCGGACCGGAGGGCAGAAGCTCTTTAGTCAGGAACCAAGAAGGCCTAGAGCTGGACGGGAGCCTGGCACGGTCTTAGAATTGGTCGGAAGAGCCCGGTAGTTCGGGACGTAGGCGGAGAGAGCCTACCCGATCTAAGAATTGTCCCGAGTCGCTTCGGGCGCGCGGCGCAGGACTTTGGATCCTGCTTGTGATAAGAATTCTTGCTATTCCGGCCGGATAGTAGGTCGCTTATCGACGGTAGGGACATTTATTCAGAACCCGGGATCTGCTCCCGGGTTTTGTTTGACTTCCGATCCAGGATCCTGTCTGCTGGGTATGAAGCTGTCATTCGACCAGATCCCTTGACAAGTGGTTGACAAGAGCTTGACACTTTGCGGTGAGACCAATATTGTCAGTCTTTAACGACTGAAAACCTAAGGAGTAGGGTACATGGCCGAAGCTACCGCGATGAAGCGAGCCGCAAGTGAAGTTCTGACAGACTCAGTCCGAGCCAGAACGACACCGAAGCAGAATACGAAGACGGTCGAGCAGACCGACATCGCCTCGAATCCCTTTTACCAACTCGTCTTCAGTGAGGAGTTGACGCCTGAGCAGAAGCGAGCAGAGCTCGCTAAGGCGCTGACTTACGTTGGAACGAAGGCCGAGAACAGGGAACGCGTCAAGCAATGGAACGCCCTCCAGGAATACCTCTCGAACGTCCGAGAGGAAATGGCGACCGAAATCATCAAGATGACTGACAGCGAGGTCTTCTCTGAGTTGCAAGCCGTGTACGGTCAGTTGAACAATGACCTGAACGACTTCGACAATTCGATGAAGCCTCTGACGGACATCCTAGATGCCCTCTACACCCTGCGCACGAACGGCGAGACGTTCAACGCCCTGACCGAAATCGCAGCGGAGCGCGAGAAGGCTGCGAAGCTGAATAAGGAGCTCGGCGAGCTCAACCAGGAATACGCCAAGAAGAGCGGCGAAGTTCGCTCGATTGGTGATCAGATTCGGGATCTCAATACGGACATCGAAATCCAGAGTCGAAAGAAGGGTTGGCTCGGCAAGCTCAAGCCGGATGCTCAGGCCGCAATCGACCAGAACACTCGGCAGATCGCTCAGTTGCAAGCTCGTCTCGAAGAGACCCGGCAGAGCGCTGAGGAGTTGGTCTCGAAGAAGACCGCCCTCGAGACCGAGCGCGATTCGCATGCTCAGGAAGTCGGCAAGTTCGCTGCTGAGAAGGCCAAGCTCCGCGAATTGCTAGACATCACGAGCCAGGAACATCAGGGTCGGCAGAAGAACCTGGTGAACAACGCTCTGAAGTTCGTCGGCACTGCCAAGGAGCGTGTCGGCAGCGTTCGAGATCACCTGGGCAAGATGAGCAAACAGATCGAGAACTTGTTCGACGCGAACAACTCGATGCTCACAGTCCATGCGCTGATGAGCGAGGGCATCAACGATGCGGTCAAGGAAAACCAGGAAATCCGAAAGGGCCTGGAGCCGACTGCGGAGGAAGACGCTCTTGCGAAGGTTCAGCGGGAGCAGAAGAAGCAGGATCTCGAGATGCACATCGCTGCTCTGGACGATTCTGCTCGAGACACGATGACGGCATTCGCCGATCTGTCCTCGGGTTCTATCCGGATCAAGACGATGAAGGATGCGAACGACTCACAGTCGTCCAAGACTCGTACTCTGCACACTCAGGGCATCGCGGGTGTTGCCGACCGACTGAGCACGGTGCTTCAGGCTGTTTCGGCTGCGGCGCTCGGCGAGTCGTCCTCGATGGCGAAGGATACCTTGACCCGCATGGCCGACAACACGAACATCGTAGCCCAGAAGGAAGTCATCCGGGTTGCGACCGGCCTCGACGAGGTGAACGACGATCTCAGCAAGGCGCTCGATGACCTCGGCGCTTACGGCGATGTGCTCCGTAGCTCGACCGAGATCCGTCACAAGAGCCTCGACGAGATGCGCGGTAAGCTCGACGAGTTGAAGTCGATGGCCAACCAGACGCGCGATGCGGTCAACGAGGCAATCGCGGTCAACGCAGACGTTGATGCGAACCTCAAGGCTCCGGAAGCCAAGAAAGAAGAGAAGAAGGTTTCGAGCGGTAACCCGTTCGGCAACTTCGCTCGATAACTGAAGGGTTTGAAATGGTATTGCTACGTGGCGTAGATATCCTGACCCAAAAGCCTGATTTCAAGCTTGTGGGTCGGGATAAGGAACTGAAGCTCCTTTCGTCCATCCTGATGCGAAGCAAAGCCAACTCGGTCTTGCTGATCGGGCCAGGTGGTGTAGGATGCTCGGCTCTCTGTATCGGCCTTCAAACCTGCAAGAAGGATCCGAGCACACCATTCGATATCGTTGCGAAGAGATTGTTCTGGTTGAACGTCGACAAGCTCTTCGAGTCGGGTGATAGCGCGAAGATCAACGAAGCCTTCTCCAAGATGATGAGCGAGCTCTATCGCACGACCGACTCGGTCTTGATTCTGGAGGATACCAAGGACTTCATCGAGGCGGCCAAGAATAACGGTTGCACTCACTTCATCAACGGCTTGCTTCTGGCAGTAAGAAATGGCCGAACGCAGGTGATTTTCGAAGCCCGTGATGATGATCTCGACGTCGTGATGAAGTGCCACTCGGATATGCGAGAGGGGTTCACGCTACTTGATCTTGAGGAACCTACCGGTGACAACCTCCTGAAGATCCTTGAAGTTGCATGCGATTCTCTTTCGAAATTCCATCGAATCAAGATCTCGCCGGACGCTCGGTTGTCTGCGATCGAACTTACCAACAAATATCGGACTCGAGATCCTGGTCTGAGTCGCGCACAGCCCGAGCGAAGCGTGACTTTGATCGACCGTGCTCTTTCGAGCTACCGCCTCGAAGCTCACGAGAAACCGCCTGGTTTGGATGATCTTCGAGCCGCTTTGTCCAAAGCCCACGACGCAGATAAGCCTGGCATCGAGGAACAAATTCAGAAGCTCGAAAGGGATTGGCTCGTCACTCAAGAACAAATCCGCGAGTCCTATCAGAAGCTTCGGTTGGCGGAAATCGAGGTGATTCGACTCGAGGACGAACTCGAGGAACAGAAGGAAGCCGAAAGGGCTAAGAAACTCGCTTCAAACGGCGGTAGCCATGAAGATGGAGAGACCAAATCTGCGATCATGAATTTCAAGTCCGCAGCTCTGAAGGCGGGCATCGAGTCGGAGGAAGTCAAGCAAATCAGACAGCAGATGACTGCCAATCAGAAGGTCATCGACGAGAACAAGGCGAAGTTCATCCAACTGACCAGCTGCATCGACGATGCTCTAGAATTGACTCGAGATCATATTTTGGCCGAGTTCAGCCGGATTTCTGGCATTCCGGCGAGCAAGTTGAATCAGGATGAGCGGGAGAAGCTCAAGGGACTTCGCAAGGGTCTCGGCGATCGCATTTTCGGCCAGGACGAAGCTCTCGATCGAGTTGCGAATGGCATCAAGGTGGCACGACTCAAGTCTGCGAATACAGGTGAGCCGAACGCCTGGTTGTTTCTCGGACCTTCGGGCGTTGGTAAGACCGAGTTGAACAAGGCGGTGGCCTATCTTCTGCTCGACGATGAGAAGGCCCTGACGCGGTTCGATATGTCTGAGTACATGGAGAAGCACGCGGTTGCAAAGCTGATTGGCGCCCCTCCGGGATATGAAGGATTCGAGGTTGGTGGCATTCTGACCAATGCGATGCGAAAGAACCCACTCCGAGTGCTTCTGTTCGATGAGATCGAAAAGGCGCATCCTGACGTCTTCAACATTTTCCTCCAGATCCTTTCGGATGGCATCCTAACCGACAACATTGGTCGCACCGTAGGATTCGGCGACTCGTTCATCGGTATGACGACGAATATCGGACAGGCACATTTCCTGAACCCCGAATATCAGGATGACAAGGGCGATATTCTCCCGGAGAAATGGAAACTCGCTGAGGCGGCTGCTATCGATGAGCTTCTGACCGTTTACCGTCCAGAATTCCTCAACCGATTCAATGGTCGGGAGAACATCGTTTGCTTCAGACCGTTGACACAGAGTTCGATGCAGAAGATCGTCCAACGCGAGATTGGAAAGATCGACGCAGAATACAGGGCTCAGGGCATCGGCGTCAACCCGTTGCGAACAGACGTTCTAGCCCAATTCTGTCAGGACCATTACAATCCAGCCATCGGTGCTCGAGGACTGCCTGGTTACTTGAAAGCACACTTCCGACCTGTTATTGTCAACCTGTTGCTCGAGCATCCAGACTTGCAGGGTGTATTCGAAGTCGGTTACGATCACTCGACGAAGCTATTCGTACCGGAATTCAAAGAGGCATAGATGGCCGAAGATCCGCTTCTGAAACAGATCGCATCGCTCCAGAAGTCTACCGGCGCTGCCATTCGGGAACAAACGCGCAAGGTTGAGCAGACGACAATTGCGCGAGCTACTAAGGAAGCAACGATCTTCGCCAGGTTCTTGACCCAGGTATGGCGCTCTTGCCTCTGGATTTGGAGTCACGTTCTGGGTCCTGTTCTGGGCAGATTCTATCGTGGCCCTGTGAAATGGGTTCTGAAGAAGTATATCACCCTTTGGAATCTGGCGACCTACAAAACCGACCAATTCGGAGGAAGGTATTTCTCCGTGACCAGAGGTGCTGGTATGGTCGTTGGCACCGCGGCATTTCTTTGGTTCCTCCTGATGCCTATTCTGGATTTCGGTTATTACGGGTTGCTCTATGCCCTGACGGTCGAGCGCGATGAGAAGGTATACCTGTACGGATCGCAAGAACTCGATCACACTACCAATTCGCACAACATCGAAGGCTGTCAGGAACCTTCCTGCACTCAAGATGATGCGATCTATTATCGAGCCGAAAGGAACGCCTGGAATGAGGTATGGAGCCTGACGCACGGTCATGGTAGATACTTTCCAGAATACGTTGCGGCTGCGGTTCCTTATGCGGTATCGGAGTGCATTGTCACTACCTACGGATTCCGATTCCGAATTACCGCTCGATGGTTCAACATCTATCCATACCTTCTGACGGTGCGATGCGTGCCCGCCGAGGTGAAACCCTCAGAAAAGAAGTGAAACTTCGAGCCCGATCGTGCTAGACTCCGGGCATGAAACAATCTACATTCGACGCAGTCAAAGTTCTGAGTCAGGCTGACCAGAAAGACTTATCAGACCGGGTTCTTAAGACGATGGAGGAACTCGGTGAGCTGGCCAAGAAGGCCTTACCCTACGCCAATGCCTTCGCAACCAATCACAGAATCACAACTCCGAATGGAATTCTAGAAGAGGTGGCAGATGGCATGCTCTGCCTTCTGTCGATCGCCTATCAACTGAATTTCTCGGACGAAGATATCGACTCCATGCTCGTTGCCAAGATGCAGAAATGGAGCGATTTGCAAACTCGAGACCTGGATGCGAAATGGCCGGTTCCATTTGAAATCCATATCACGGTCAAGGAAGGTGATGTAGATCGATTCAGGGAGGTGTGTTCAGGACTTGGTGCGAAGCCCCTTCTGTTACACCTCCAGACAGAGAGCCATGGCATCATTCCTGACCTAATGACCTCGAGCATTAAGATGGGTCGGAATAGCGATGCAATGGACGAGATCGTCCGAATTTCTGATGGTTTGACCAGAGCAGGGTTCGAAGTCATCCGAAAGAAGATTGAAGCCGCTCCTTGGCATCCGATGGCCCCGACAGAATCGGGTAGCGATATGCCTAAGGATTGCTACTTCGAATCCCACCTAGGAGTGAAGGTTCGGGACCGCGCTCCCTTGGAAGAATTCGTCAGGCAATGGAATTCCGAGACCGACCAATCACTCAGAACTCTTGGATCGAAGTTGAAAATCAGTCGGAACGCCTTCAAAATCAAGGACGGAGAGCAGACGATCATGCTCACCTACCGCAATTACAAGACAATCCGAACCGTTTTCGAAGTTACCGTCGCGATGATCGCCCGTGAACTGAAACAAGCCGGATTCAACGTCGAAAAGACGATCATCGAATTCAGCATCTACGATTCGCGCGAGTCTCACGACGCTGCCTGGATCCGGTAAATAGGTTGATGAATACGATACGAGATCAGCGCGATCGAGAGATCGAGCAACAGAAGAAGTATTGCGAAAAGACGCTCGCACGCCTGGAAGAATACGGCACCGATCCTAAGAAAGTTCATGTCCTTCTCAAGGTGGCTGAAAAGTTCAAGGAGTACCTGAAGAAGAGTGAGCTCTTCGTCGAAGACCGTCAGAATTTCAACGCCCGGTGCGTCAAGATTGAGGCCACTGCCTACAAGAAGCGTATCTCGGACTGCCTAGACATTGGCATTGACATGATCCGAGCCAACAATCATATCGAGGGTTGGAAGCTCGTCCGAGAGGGCGATGAACTCTTCAAGAAAGTCATGACTCTGGCACCAGACTATGAATTCAAGGAAGCGGTAGAGAAGCTGATCAAGATCATCAGAGAAACCGCTCCCCCTGGAACCAGTTTCATCGCCAAACATCAGGGCGCCTACACAGGAAGAAATTGGAACAGGTTCCACTGGCCTATTCTGATCGTAGAATCAGATAATTGGAAAGTCGAGGCAATCGATTGGAGCCAGGGTGGCATCGCCTTGCCCGTAGAACACGCCTATCGGGAAGGTGAAGAAATTAAGGTTACTCTGAGATCGGATGCCATCCCATCTTTCGAAGCCGAAGATACTGCGGTCGTGGTGCTTGGCAAGACAGGCATCTTGAATATCAAGTTCAAAAAGTTCGACAACGCCGTCCTGAAATTCATGACCGCGTGTCGAACAAAACAGCTAGAAATCGCTTAGGCGAACTGGATTGCAACCGTAAATGTCACGGTGTCGCCCGGCTCTACAGTGAGGGCCGGAAATACGGCATGAATGAACAGGTTTCCCGGAGGGGTCATCGCATCGAATGTCCCCATTTCTGTGATTGATAGGGCAGGACCGGCCGGAGCCGTAATGGTGCCAACAACCTGGAACGTATCATTCAGACTGAAGACGGTTTGCTGAGTAGGCACACCTTGAATTCGGGCTGTTGTCGTCGGAGGTACTTCCATCTGAAGGGCGGTATCAGTGCGTGTCGGAGTTGCTGTACCGGTTCCCCAACCCAGAAATACCGGAGTCGATCCGCCCAGAGCTCCTAGCAGGTTGGTAATGATGCTTCTGCCTGCGTTAGTGAGAACGACTACCGACATCTTCCAACCTTTCCTTATCTTTCGCTTCTTGTTCTGTCGCTTTCCAATCCGAAATGACGCCGAGATCGATAACCGTACCATCTTTCTTGGTGATCACGGCACGGATTGAGATGGATTCGAGATTCTGTCCCAAGAGCATCCGGTATTTAGTCTGAACACCGGCAGCTAAATAGACTTGGACGAAACCCAGAACAGGATTGAGTGATGGTTGGAATTATGAAGACAGATGGTGGTCCTCACCCTGCCGATAAATGGGCGCAGGCAACGGCCTCCCAGATTATCGACATCGGTAGTGAATCGCCCGCGGTCCTTTTGAAGGAAGCACGTGATTTTGAGGCGAAAATTGTCTCAATCATGACCGCATTTCACACGACTGCTCAAGCAAATGAGCAGGCACAGTTGGCTGCGAATGCAAGCCACTCGGCAACCCCGCTCACAGTTGATACCGATGCCGTTCAGGCTGCGGTCAGCCAAATTGTGGCTGCTTCGGTAGGTACAACATTCGCCGCTCACTTCAGTCTACCCGCAACCCAGACCTACCTCACCAACCTGATCGGAACGCATTTCGCTACCGTTCAGCACATTGAGCGACTTTGGGATGCTGATAGAAACCCAACCAATCCCGCAGGTCAGGCCTACAAGGCGGCAACGATGCCGGTAGCTGCACCTGCAACAGCAGGAGCGTAATCTATGGCAACGACAGGAATGTGCTCGAGTTTCAAGCAGGAACTACTCGAAGCCGGACATTGTTTTCTAGCAACACAATCTGCCGTATCCTGCTCGGGTACGAACGGTCAGTTCACTCTGACGAGCCTTGCTTCTACCGCCGGTTTGGCAGTAGGTATGGCTGCTACCGGAACTAACGTAGGCGCAGGGGCCGTTATCGCCCAGATCAACAGCCCAACTCAGGTTACATTGTCGGTAGCAAACACAGGAGCGGTCACCTCGGTCACCTTTACGGCAGATGCATTCTACATGCTGCTCATCAAGGTGAGCCCATCCCTAACCTACAGCGCAACTCAGACAAACGTAGGCACTCCAGGAACGGGTTCTCCAACTACCGCAAACGTAGGAACAGACGAAGTCTCAGGAACCGGTTACACGAGCGGCGGCCAATTGCTGACGAACGTTTCACCGACTTTGTCTACTACGACAGCTCTGACGACATTCTCTCCGAACCCAAGTTGGACAAGCGCTTCATTCTCGACGACCGCCGGTATCATTTACAACTCAAGCACTCGTTTGGGTGCCGGTGCTACACCGCTCAATAACCGAGCGGTTTCGGTACACGATTTTGGAGGAACTCAGCAGGTATCTTCTGGTACATTCACCGTGAACATGCCGGCTGCTACATCTTCGACTGCGATCCTGAGAATTCAGTAAGGATGGCTGAATGACTGATAACGTTCAGATAACAGCGGGATCAGGCACAGTCATTGCGACAGATGGCAGTACAGGGGCCAACTACCAACGCATCAAGATTACGGATGGCACCGAGGGTTCAACTACCCCGGCGTTTGTAACACCTGATTTCAATGCTCTAGCTGTCGCTGTTCAAGATCTTCAACAAGCCCTGATGTACGCGATTGAAAATATCGCGAACCCTTCGTCTCAAGATCCGGCTACAGGAAGATTGCGAGTCACGGTTGATAACGTGACGGCCGGAACTCTTCCGACCGTAACTACGGTTGGCACGGTTACGACTGTCTCTACGGTCACGAATATGTCGCAGATTGGTGCAATCAGCGCCAATGAATTGGTTTTTGACATGGCAACTCTTTCCTGGGCTGATGCCGTGCGAGGAAGAATCACATGACTACCACACTTAATTTCAAGGATGTAATCGACCTTCCGCAATGGCGCCCCTGTGCTCCTGCTATTACAGCTTCTGCAGCCGCTCTGAGCATCTGCTCGGATTTGCGCAACAATTCTGATCAGAATCCTAACCTGTTCTACCTTTCGAGCGCCTCATCTATCCAGGCATACAATACTTCGAACGATGGATGGAACCAGCTTACTTCTCCGGCTATGAGCAGCGGCAGCGCTGCCGGAACGGCTGTCGTATTCAGCCCAAGCCAAGGCCCAAGAGGCACGTTGGCGGCGGGCTCCACTTCTAATTCGGTCATTCTATCAACCGCTCTGCCGGCAGCCGTAGGCGCTAATCAGATGGCCAATCGAGGCGATGGAGTAGGCTACAAGCTTCGCATCATCGACAACGGAACAGGCGGTTCTGGGAAGATCTTCGAAGGCACTATCCTGAACAACACCTCTGGCACAACGCCGACGATCACATTCACTTCCGCAATTGGCTTCACTCCGGTTACAGGTTCCTCCTACGAGTTTCTATCAGGTCGCGTCTTCATCCTGGGATCAGGTACGACGGCCGCCGGTTGGTGGAAATATTACGACGTTCTGACTAACTCGGCTTCCGGCAACCTTGCGACGACCAATCTATCAGGCACGATCGCCGTTGATACGACATTGATTGCTCTTTCAGAATTGCACGTTCCCTACAACCAGACTCCAGGTCAAGGTTTCCTACAGCCGATCACTGCTACGGCTTACACCTCGGGCACTCCGTCTATTACGGCAGGTGCTCTGCCGGCAGGCGGAGTGAGTTCAGGAACCGTAACCGCTAACCAATTCCGAAACTTTCAGGTTCGAATCACGCAGGACACGACGAACGTAACCGCTGTAGGACAGCGACGTAGAATCGTCTCGCACACGAGCGGAACTACACCGATATTCACTCTGGCTTCGGCATTCACTACGGCTCCGAGCAATACCTGCACCTTCGTCGTAGAGAATGACGATGACAAGATCATCTGTTGGACAAGCGGTTCGACGAATTCCTACAATTACAACATCGGTAACACCTTCGCGAACGGTTCCGGCACTGCTAACACCTGGGATACGACAACCTGGGCTACCGCAGTGGCGAATGCTGCCGGCAACGTCGCTTTCCAGGCTTTCGGCATTGTGCCTGACAGTCAGCTCAGCGTGAACAATGGTATGATTTACCGAGTCCGAGGCGGTGGTACTGCAAACATCGATGTATTCGACATTACGAACGGCACGACCGGAACCTGGTCCAACGCCATTACCTATGGCGGCTCTACCGGTCTGTTCAATACAGGTACCAATGGTGGATATGATGCGGCGACCAATCAGGGTCGGTATATGTACCTGAATATGTCTGGCCTGGTAAACAACTATCGCTTCGATATGCTCAATAGAGTTCTTGAACCTTGGGCGGCTTTGCGATACCCGCAAGGTACAGCCAAGGTAGGTAACACCGGAGCCGGCATTCAGACTTTCATAGACGGCACTACGAAGCTCACTTTCTGGTACCAAATGATTCAAACATCGGCCAACATGTTCGCTATCGCCATTCAGCGGTAAGGAGCGGTAAGGAGTAGATCTAGATGTTGCTCCTTCTGTTCGTCCAACAAATCAACGCAACGATATCGGGCGTTTCTGCTACTGGTGCAGCAGGGACGGTCGTACCTGAAGTTGACGTTTCTACTCTAGGAGTTAATGGATCCGGATCAGTTGGTTCGGTCGTCCCTGAAATTGATACTTCTACTCTAGGAGTTAGTGGGTCCGGATCGGTTGGTTCGGTTGTCCAAGAAGTCGATACTCTTATTACCGGAGTTTCAGGATCTGGAGCCGCTGGAACCGTTAGTGTCCCATCGACCGTATCTATCATAGGTGTGAGTGGAACCGGTTCTGCCGGTGTGGTCGCACTACAAGTCACATCAACTCCTACGGGAGTGAATGGCACAGGTGTCGTCGGAAGTATCACACCGCAAGTCACATACTTGATCTCAGGTGTAAATGGAACCGGACAGGTCGGAACCGTTGTTCCGCAGGTTTCATCTAACATCACAGGCGTAACAGGTACAGGCGTTGCTGGAACATCTACATCACAGGATTCTATCACCCTATCGGGCGTCAATGGAGTTGGCAGTGTTGGATCAATCACACCCGAGGTAGATGTTTCTGTCACAGGAGTGAATGGAACCGGTGCGGCAGGATCGGTCGTTCCTGTCAAGAACGTTTTCCTGACAGGTGTGAATGGAACCGGTCTCGCAGGATCCATCACCCCTGAGGTTGATATTTCGGCAATCGGAGTATTCTCAACAGGCGAAGCAGGATCGGTCGATTCTACCCTTGCTGTGTTCGCAGTCGGAACCTTTGGAACCGGCAATGTCGGAAATGTTGTACCAGACGTCCTTGCTATCACAACGGGCGTGAATGGCATCGGAGTTGCAGGCAATGTCAGCCCCGGTCCTGGATTCTATATCACCGGCGTATTTGGAACCGGCTCGACCGGAGGATTGGTTCCAGAGGTTGATACCATCATTACCGGGGTCTATGCTACGGGCGCTGCCGAAGTGCTATTTGGCGTTTCAATCGATGTCGGCGTGTCTGGCATTGGATCGGCTGGAGAAGTTTCGACCGGAAAGCCAGACGTTATTGTAGACGTATCTGGATTGTTCGCAACCGGATTCGCGGCTAGCGTGACCTTTAGTCAGGGGCCAGATCTTGTTGGGGTTTCGGGCGATGGTATGGCCGGAGATATTTCGCCCGAAGTTGATATCTTCCTGGTAGGTGTATCTGGCGGTGGTATCGTCGGCGTCATTCTCCCGGAAATAGATTCCGATATTTCCGGAGTGGTTGCAGATGGCGCAATCGGAGGTATTCTTCCCGAAATCGATTCTGGTCTCTTTGGAGTATCGAGCGATGGAGAGGCTGGCGAGCTTCTAGCCGAAGTTGATACCTATGCGGTTGGTGTTGCGGCAGATGGAGAAGCCGGAGCTATTAGCCCTGAAGTAGATGTTGAAATCGTTGGGGCATTCGGCGATGGAGAAGTAGGCAACATCAGCCTAGAAATTGATAGCAATGTCACCCTGGCAGGCGTCTTCGGTAATGGAGAAGTCGGAAGTATCAGTCCGGAGGTTGATACGTTCCTATCTGGCGTCTTCGGCCTGGGTGCCGCAGGAATTGCCCAACCGTACGTATCAATCGCCGGCGTCTTCGGAACCGGATTAGCAGGTACCATCTACCCAGACCTCGATATCTTCTCATCAGGAGTGTTCGGTAGTGGTCTGGTTGGTGATGGTGTTTCCGAGATCGATAACAACGTATCCGGAGTCTTTGGCACAGGATCCGCCGGAAACGTCACCCTAGATCTAATCAACTATCTGCTCGGCGTTGTTGGTGTAGGTCAGATCGGCGATGCTTCGGCCGAGGTAGATTACGATATCACGGGAGTGAATGGAGTAGGTCAGGTTGGCAGCGTGGTGCCAGAAGTCGATGCCATTATAATCGGCGTTTCGGGCGATGGAGAAGTTGGTACTCTCACGGCCGCCGTTGCTTCTACCATTACGGGCGTATCTGGTGATGGAATTGGTCAGGTAATCGCAGAGGTTTCTGTCCCGATCGTCGGGGTAAGCGGTATGGGTTCGGTCGGAGAGCTACTTTTCGAAATCGACCTTATTCTTTCGGGCGTTTCTGGAACAGGCGTGGTTGGTACGGTGAGTGCCGGATCCCAACTCTACATCACACTATCAACTGTATCGAATACGGTTACAAGCTTGGTCAACGGCGTGGAGAAGACCCTCTCGTTGACCTCAAATCAAGCGGTTTCGCTAGCCAAATCAGTATCCAAGCTCTTGAAGATATCCGAAGACACCAATCCAACCTTGAGCATTGGTCGTGGGTTGATGCTCCAGACCTTTGTTCTTTCCAATCCAACCCTGAGCAAGAACACTCTGAAGAGTTTCTTGGTAACTGAAGGCACGACTGGTCGAGTGCGACCGTTCAAAACTCAACCGGTTCCGCCGCCTACTCCGCATACGCCGGCGGGGTACATCGTTCGACAACTCTACGAGAAGAACTTCACTAATAATCACTACCTGACACTGACCAAGGACCTGAACGATATCATCCGTCTGTATCCGGTCAACCAAGCCGAGCAGGTTCTCTGGCTCGTAGATTACAACCTAGCAAATCCATACGCTCTAGGATTCGTCCTAACCAAGTTCCGTGCCGTCACGCGGATGAGAAATTGGGACTATGGCAAGAGAATGTTCATCGAGGCCCTACGACGTCGCGCTCTAGATCCATTTGATTTCGCCCCACAGATCTTTTAGTGTCAGGATATGCCAATCGCACTGAATACGGAATCCCGAAGGTATCTCACCCAAGAGGAGACCAAGGTAGACCGCAGATTCCTAACACCCGAGGACACTCGGGTTGATCGCGATGCCCCCGTATCTCAAGCCCAAACTCTTACGCCAAAAGAGCGGATGCTTCAGATGCTCAACACGAAAGTCGAACCCGGACCCGAATATTTTGTGAGCTTCACCAACACCGTCCGTGAGTTGATGGCCGCGAAGCCGGAAATCCTGGATGAGTTGTTGATCGAAGTCAACTATAATGAGATGCAGCCCGTGGTCGGGGCGTTCTTTGTCTCGAGATTGCGCAGGGTGGGTCGCCTTGTGAATTGGTACAAGGCCAAGGACCTCCTTATTCAAGCCCTAACCACTAAGAACCTGAACCCGCAAGAAATCGCACCGGATATTTTCTAAGGAGAATCAAATGGCATGGCCACCTGAAGGCGCAAAGCTCGGATATTTCGAACGCGATAACGGTGCGATCGAGATCTTCAATCAAGTGAATGGGAACACCCTTCTTACGGTTCGCGGATATAACGGTGCGACGGCGTCGGATTTTCTGGCTTGGATCGTGAGCTTGCAGAAGGATTTGCAGACGAGCAGAAATGCTCCGCTTCGAATCACACCATTCGTAAAATCGGACACCGAGTTGGGAGATGCAATTCGGGAAGCTCAGGCCAGGGAAGATGACGTTAAGGAACATGACGCCACCCGAACACTCGATGCCGTTCTGGATAGTTTCGGTAAGAAAGCCGGAGAAGCCCTAGATTCGGCATCAGGTCGGATCAATCAGGCCTTCAACACCTTTGAGTCCAAGCTCAAGAGTTCTAAATTAGCCAAGCTTCTGAAGGGTTGACAACCTGAGCAGAATAACTATACTGATGCTGGGCCTACTGTAACGTCGACTAGGCAGTCCAGGCATGGCTTTGGCCGTGTTCATAAAGGGGTTCAAGGTCCCCTAGGTCCACGATATGACTCAGGAATATGAAGCTGAGCTTGCGATCGCGCAAGCAAACGAAGAGTGGCGTAAGGAATTCTACCAAAAGGTTGCGGAAATCCTAGGCCAGGAGCACTCGTTCAATCCCCGAAAGCGGTGGACGAGTGTAGATAGGGAAACGGGAGAAATTCGGATCCGTCGAACTGACGGTACCCGTTGGGCCGGACGAGATCCCGGAAACGGTCGGTTCCCTGGCTTCGGAGTCATCCGAGCACATAACCCAGGCAACATCTTTGTGATGTCCCGCTTCGGACAAAAGGTCTTCGAGACCGAAGAAGAAGCGCTGTCTTTCGTGAAAAATTCTGTACCAGGTGTTGACAACCTGGCGTAATCTGCTACTATTTGGCTACGGATTGCACAAACCTAGCAGGAGACGGAAAATGGCGAACTTGTTTACGACTGCCGCGACGGTTGCTCCCAAGCCCAAGGCGAGCAAGGCCAAACAGCGTGAGGTCATCCAGGTCGAAGGCCTCGAGGCGTACTCCGCGGTCGACGCGTTCATGAAGACCCTCGAGGGCCTGAAGGAACAGATGCGCGCCAAGATCGAGGCGACGATGGTCCCCGCGTTCATCAAGAACGGCATGTCCGCCAAGAAGCGTCCCGAGAACCTCGAGGGCGAGGACGGCCTTGCGGTCGCGTCCTTGCAACTCAAGAAGCGTTCGGTGCGCAGTTCGCTGACCGAGGAAGAGGTCGCGCTGCTCGCGGAGCACAAGATCGAGACCGAGACGAACGTTGTCGTCCCGGCGGCGTTCATCGTGAACCAGAAATACTCGGACCTCTCGAACCCCAACAACGCCAAGCTGCTCGAGGACCTGAGCAAGGTCATGGAGCCGGTGTTGAAGAAGGCGGGCATCGACGACTTCTTCCAGCAGCAGGCGGAGGTGTCGAGCACGGTGGTCCCGGAGAAGGGCTTGGACGAGATCTTCCAGCGCGGCATCAACGATGCCTCGGTGGTCGAGCAACTCCTGGCGACGGTCGGCGTGCTTGGCGTGCGTCCGAAGCTGAACACCCAGGACTTCGATCAGGTCGCGGCGATCCTCAAGAAGGCCGGCGTGACCCTGGGCAGCGAGAAGAAGGCCCCGGCGAAGAAGTAACCAGAACACGGACGCGGCCTAAGAAAGGCCGCGTCCGCTTCAATGGAGTCTGAAAGATGCGCGTTTTCGATATCCTCCCGACGTTGCGAAACGTCAACCAATACGACTCCATCTATTTCCGTGACAAGGATGGCAAGCTTCACCAGATCAACTCGGTGAAGATCGACTACGTCCAGACGAACATCACGGCGGTCGTCCTGTACGAGAAGGCAGATGCCTAGAAACCTCGACATGCCGGCTTGGGTAGCCCGTAGATTGAATCTGCCCAACTTGTCGGACAAGAATTTGATTGTCCAGAGAATCCAACACACGAGTTTCGACCGCCTTAGCGTGCTCGATCAACGCGACATCATCAAGCATCTTATAACCGCCTTCCCCATGCATCGAGCTTGGTTCGAGCGCGAAATTCCGGACGTGATGACGGGCTACCGGTTGGCGGAAAAGCTAGGTCAGGCCTGAAGTTGACTTCCTCCGACCTGGTGCTATAATCAGGAGCATAGGAGAACGCAATGGACTGGAATCCGGCTCGTCTCAAGGATCGCTACACCTACCCTCCTCGACCGGATTTTGCGGTACTGCCCGGTGTGATTGATATTCACTCGGTCTACAAGGGTTGGGCCGCGCAATTCAAGAAGAACGGTACCAACAACGTGATCGGCGTTCGTCCTGATCGTACTCTCGATTGCATGAATCGACATGCCGGTAATCACAAGGCTTGGCAACCGACGGCAGCGAGTTCGGCGCATTTCAAGAATCTTCCGGGCACAGGTTGGTATGTGTTTGTGGCCGAGTTGCTTCACTCGAAGGGGCCGATGATCAAGGACACGAACTATGTGCATGATGTGCTCGTTGCGGACGGCAAACTCCTTCTGGGCAAAACCTACGCGGAGCGGCATGCCATACTCTGTTCCCTGTTCGGCGTGACCGATCAGACCCCGATGGGTGGTGATGTGAAGAACTTTCCGAGTCACTTTGTCGTGAACCCTGGTACGGTCAAGAGTGGCACGATCAACGGGGCACTCTGGATCGCTCGTATTTTCCGGCAAGAAGAGGTCGACCCGGTTGAGCTCTACAAGGCAATCGATGCCTGTAAAACCAATCCTCTGGATGAAGGCGTCGTCCTGAAGGACTTGAATGCAAAGCTGAATCTCTGTTCGAAGGCCGCCAGCAACAATGCGGGTCAGGTCAAGATTCGGCGCAGTCACAAGAACTACGGGTTCTGATACAGGCTTGTATTGCCGACCAGGCACCGCTACCGTAATAAGTACGGTAGAGGGTCTACTGAATGAAACTCAGAACGTTTTTCGCTTCCTGGCTTGCATATTTCGTCGGCGTAGCCGGACTGTTCTGGTACGCTTCTCTGACAGGCTTTCTCAACCAAGTATTACATCAAGACAAGAGCCATCTTGTTGGCATCATGCTTGTGTTCTATGCCTTGGTCGAGATGGTGATTGGATTTCGATTTTGGAGAACGAGCCAAGATCTATCCCAGATAGGTAGAATACAGAAACTCCTCCAGAGCGGTGATCTTACGGATGCCGTAGCCGATAAGAATAGGGTGATACTCGGTACGGGAGAAACTTATTCTGCATTCAGCACTAGGTTTTCACCGGGTGCTCATTTCGCCAATCTGATTAAGAAGGCTCGACCGGGACAGGAACTTGACCAGACCATCCTTCTAGAATCGTTCGCCCAGAATATTTCGAGCAAGAACAATCTACCGAAATTCGCGATTGATGCGTTCCTGGTCACGGGAGTGATTGGAACCATCTATGGCCTGTATCTGACCGTAGTAGGTTTCCAAGGTGTTGCTCTCGAAAAGATCGTCGCCAATCTACCTGAAGCCTTTGCCGGAATTGGCGTTGCTCTTCTCCCGAGTTTGGTTGCGGCTGTGCTGTCACTCTTTCTACACTTCAACCGTTGGAACCTGAATAGGGGCTCTACATCGTTGAAGACCAACGTCGCGAACGTGAGCGAGACTCATTTGGTCCCGTTCCTGGAGACCAGGGCACATGAATTGGGGTGATGACGAAGACGATGATGTAGCCGCGAAGGCCAATTGGAATATGATGACCCAGATTGCGAAAGGCTTCGCTATTTTGGTCCTCGCGATGTTACCCCTGGCCAATCTACACAAGGTAGATACCGCAGGTCTGAAGCCGAACGCCAAATTCGCTATCACAATGGACTGGGAACCAGGTACTGATTCCGATATCGATCTTCACGTTAGAAATCCTCTCGGACAGCTCATCTTCTATGGTAACGACAAGGTTCCTTTGATGAACCTCGATCGGGATGAACGAGGCGGTACACAAAATCGCATTGTCGTCGATGGTAAGCCCATCATCAATAGACAACGGACCGAAGTGATGAGCATTCGGGCGGTGGTTCCTGGAACATACATCGTGAACGTTTTCATGTTCAGAACCACCGAGAAGGTTTTCGACCCGAAGACGCATCAGGCCGTGGCACCGAGCAATATGGGCAAGAATCCTCTCGGTTGGCAATTGGTGCATCCGCATCACGTCAAACTTCAACTTCTAGATATGGATCCGGCTCCGATCGTGATCTTTTCGAAGGAGGTGATTGTAGATAAGACCCAGGCCGAGTACCATGCTTTCAGGTTCACGATCAAACCCGACGGTAAGGTCGAAGATATCAGCGATAATCTACCGGCGAGCATCGTGCCTTATAAGAAGGGCGATTTCTTACCGGCCGGTGGACAGACGTTGAGACCTCCTCCTGGAACTTCAGACCCCTATGGTCAGTTCGGAGATCCTGATCAAGGAATGACGCCTCCCCAACCTAACTCTGCTCCAAATCCGGATTGGCACGAATGACTTTCTCCGAATGCCTTGACCTAGTGTCGTATGCCATTCATTACATTCCTAGATGGGAAGCCCTATTCGCCTTCTTGTTCTTCGCGGTATCTTCGGTTTTCGTAATCACCCGTGGCAGTACGAATTGGCTATGGAAGGCGTTCACAACGGTTTCGGCCCTTTTCGCAATCCTCATGTTCACTATTGTGATCAGCAACTCGATGGGGTGGCCTGCCAGACAACGTCTTCCAAAGAATTTCGACTTCATGTGGGCCGAAATAATCGAACCCCAGGGCGATTACAAGGGAGCCATCCGTTGGTGGGTAAAATATCTGGACAAGGATGGTGAAGAAGTTAGCCAATCTAGCCGCATCTTCGAAATGAAATACACGGAAGAGCTCCACCGATACACTCTGAAGCTCTTGGCCGAATTACTTTCGGGCAAGGAGGTCATTCTTCATCAGAAGGAAGGTAAGGATGGCAGCGGGATGGAAGGTATCCCGTTTAGTGAAGATATGGACGACATGGCCGGAGAAGGCGATGATCAGGATGTAGATCCTAACGATCTCGGCGATGGACCCACCAATCCTGGTGGAGATAATAACGGAGAAAGCCGTGGCCTGAAGCACAATCACAAGAAAGAACGAAACGATGATGGTAAGGGTGGACTCAACCCACATCTACCAACCCCGAAGACCAATCTACCTCGCCTGATGCCGAAGCTGAACGACTTATAATTGCTCGGTTTCCTAGTTCCATTTAGACTGCCTAAATGGACGACACGATTACCCCAAGTGACCATCAAAATGAAGCCATCAAAGCCTGCAAGGATTGGTGGTTCAATAACCCTGACAGACAGTGGTTCTATCTAGCCGGATATGCAGGTACTGGCAAGAGTTCCATCTCTCCCTTCATCGTCGAGGCTCTAGGTCTAGAGCAAAGATGGCCCATCACTCAATTTGCAGCCTATACCGGAAAGGCTGCGAGCGTCATGCGTCGGAAAGGCATGACTCAGGCGAGTACAATTCACCGACTCATCTACGAGTGTCGGAAGGACCCTGATACCGGTAAGGCATACTGGACGTTCAACAATGAAAGCGCCCTGAGAGAAGCGAAGCTGCTCTTGGTCGATGAAGTCAGCTTCGTGAACGAGAAGATCTGGAACGATCTAGCTAGATTTGGGGTGAGAATTCTGGTGGTAGGAGATCCAGGACAGCTTCATCCGCCAGAAGGTCAGAGCTACTTCTTGAACAAGAAGCCGGACTTCTTCCTAACCGAAGTGCATCGTCATGCTCTAGAGAATCCAATCCTACTATTCGCAACCGCAGCTAGGCAAGGCTTGGCTCTACCTTCGGGAATTCATGAGACAGAACATGGTTCGGTTCGAGTGATTAATGACCTCGCGATGGAAGAGCTTCTGGAGACGGATCAGGTTCTCGTAGGTACTCACAAGACACGCCATTTCGTGAACAAATTCTGCCTAGATTATCAAGGGTTTAAGAGTGTCCTTCCGCTAGAAAATGGAATCAAGCTCCTGTGCACCCGGAACAATTATGACTACGGAACCTTCAACGGAGAGCTCTTCGCTGGTCTAGGTGGAAAGCGTGATCACGAGTTCCAAATGACGCTCGATCTGTTGAGCGAAGATGATGAACTCTGCCCTGGTGTGAAGATCTACACCGCTCCATTCGAAGATTACCACCGTGAACCCCGAGCCTGGAATCAACTATCTGGTCGGGAGAAGCGTTTCGAAGAACAACTCGCTCAGTTCGACTATGGATATGGCATCACCGTCCATAAGTCCCAGGGTTCACAGTGGGACAAGGTCATTCTGATTGATGATGGTTTCGCGAAATGGAAAGCCGAGGACCGGAAACGCTGGACCTATACGGCGATCACCAGGGCTGTGAAAGACTTGACCATCGTCCAATGAATTGAATTGGATTTCAGATTCCTGTAGAGTGGCGATAGAAAGAAGGTAGCATGTTCGAAATCATCCTAGGCGGTCTGTTTGCTGGTCTCACTTTTGGAGTTGGAGTTCGGATCGGGGATGAAATTTTCGCCCGGTATAACGAGTACCGATGGCGCCAGGATCAAGAAACGGCGTTGAGGTCTATCCAGGATAGAATTCAACAACAGAGGGCTCAAGCCCAAGTATCGCAAGATCCTCTCGGTGCGCTTCGCGAATACGCTCGTCAAACAGGCGGGCAGGTTGTTCACATCGGAGATCTCCCGATGCAAAGCCGGGAAGAAATGCTCGGATTCCTTCAGAATCTTGGTCGGGCCATTCGAGAAGGTCGGATGGAAGAAGTCACGCAGAAACTGCCCGGCGTAGATCCCGAGAAGGTTCAAGATGTGATGAATTCGATCAAGGACATCCTGAAGACGGGTAAGGATCTTCCGGGAGCGGAGGAGCTTCCGTCGAGAGAGCCTGGCGCAAATCCTTGGGAAAAGCCGAAGGCCGAAAAGGTCATCAAGGCACGGATTCCTAAGATCCGGAAATCAACCCCGAATGATCCCGCCGGAGACGGTACTTTCAAGGGTCCAGACGGAGCTTAATCTTGGATTACGATACCTCCAGAAGACTGCTGATTGCGGCTCAATTGCAAGCCGATGCTGCCGCAGCTCTGATCAAGGCAATGGGTATGGTTGCTGAAAACAAGCAACGAGAACACCTTGGACAGTCGATGGCATATGTCGACCAAGATTTTGAGAACCTGACTTTGGTTCATGGTCTTGGAGTGAACGACATTGCAACACGGGTCCAGGATGGCTTCACTTATTACGGAGGCTAGATGACGCAGGAAGAAATTCTGGCCAAACACGTTGAAATTCGTCGTGCCCGAACTTCCGCCCTGCATGCCTATGAAGATGCCGAGGATCGATTTCGAACTGAACTCAGGATCCTCCAACGCAATTGCCCACATTCGGGTGTGACCCGTTCTGACCAAACCTGCAGATATTGCGGATATTGCGCCGCGCCAGTTGATCCCTATTAGACTAGGGTTGACAAATTTTAGCACCACCTATAATATCTAGCATCAATTGGGAGTTCTGTCCTTATGAAGATGCATGATAGCCATCAGGTCGCATACACCGATGGCATTGAGCGGACGCAGAATTTCAGGTTCACCGCGACCTCGAAGCTGATCGACATCTTCAGCAACGCCATCTACTCTGACAAAATCCGTGCCATCATTCGTGAGCTAGGTTGCAATGCCTACGATGCTCACATTGAGGCAGAACGTGGTGTGCGAGCCAAAGACGGATCCTGGATTGTTCCTCCTCGATCGGGCACTTCGAAAAAGCCATTCGATGTTCGACTTCCTACCCGCATCGAACCCCATTTCTCCATCCGCGATTATGGCGTTGGGTTGAGCGATTCGGCCATCGACGACCTCTACACGGTGTACGGCGAAAGTAGCAAGACGGCCTCGAACGATGAAATCGGCGGTTTTGGACTTGGTTCCAAGAGTCCATTCTGTTACACCGAGTCCTTCGGCGTGACAAGCTTCTTCAACGGAAAGAAGCGGACTTACATGGCGGTCAAGGACAAGGGGTTCCCGAAGATTCTACGTCCGGAAGGTTACGAGGAGGACACCGACGAGCCGAACGGCCTGGAAGTGACGCTTTCAGTCAAGGACGCGGATGTCGAATCGTTCTGGTCGAAATCAGGTCAGGTGTTCGAATACTTTCCCGTCCGACCGAATGTCGTAAACAAGAATCGGCAGGTCGTCTATCCGAGCAAGCCTGATATCCTGATGGAAGGTAAGGGTTGGCGCATTTTCAACCGGCACAATTTCAATCAGATTGGCGCCTTGATGGGCGTGGTCGAATACCCAATCAACCTGTCCGATATGATGAACGCTCGGCAGTTGGATCAGACTACTCGAGCGGTCCTCTCCTGCCCCGGCTTGCAAATCGATTTCAACATCGGCGATCTGTCCATGCAACCGAGCCGAGAGCAACTCTCCTACGATGATGATACGACGAAGCTGATCACTCAGCGCGCCCATCTCATCCGGGATGAGATTGTGAAGATGGTGAATAACAGATTGATTGGATGCAAGACCCTCTGGGAGGCACATCTTGCTCTGAACAAGCTCCTGAGTGAGTCTTCGACTTCGCGTGTGATTACGACGATGGAGAAGGAAGGCGCCATCAAGTTCACATGGAATGGCAAGAATATTCCCAGGAGCATTGAGCTTTCCTTGCAGTCCTACCAGAAGGAAATCACTTACGACGTCAAGGTCAAGAATCCTCTGACAGGCGCGGTGACGGTCACTCAGGAAATGAAGGACATTCCGACGGTGTACGTTCGGAAGCGCAATTCGGACATGCCTCAGAACAGCATTTTCTCGGCGAACACTCACCAGCGCAGCCTACATTTCAGCGGATATGATTCCGACAAGGACATCTTCGCTATCGATGATGTCAGGAACAGCCGCAAGGTGAAAGCCCATATGGCCGGTTGGGCGAAGGAAATCGAGGATGCGAACAATACCAATCAATATACCTCCGGTTACCGGTACCAAACCAGGAACCTCTGGGTCATCTGTGCCGATCTGAAGGAGACGGTGGATGAAATCCTGGAGAAGTTGGGCAATCCGCCGACTGTTTTGGTTAGCTCGCTTCCGATCGAGCAGATTGCTGTCCAGAAGAAAGACAAGCGCAAGGTGTTCCGATACAAGATTCCGAGCAAGCACCAACCTCGCACGAAAGACTTCTGGGAGAGCGTGGCAATCGATGTCGAAGATGACTCGAAAGTCCGGTATTACGTTCGGCTCGTCAATCATGTGCCGCATTTGACGGATCGAAACGGCGCCGACCAAGATCTGAACACACATCGCTTCAGAAACGCTATCGATTTCCTGGTCAATCAACTGAAGATCGACGTGACCAATATCTACGGCGTGAACCCGGACTTCTTGCGCAGTATCAAGGATATGAAGCATTGGGTTGAACTGTTCGAGTTCGCCAAAGATCCACTTCAGAAGATGGCCAACCAGATGTCGAGTTCGCCGAATCTTTCGAGCGAGATCGACTACATTTGTTCCGATGGGTTGGATTCGAGAAGCTTCACTCGGTTCAAGGAACATCTGAAGCTTCCGATCCCGGTTGGAGAGAATGCACTTCTGGATGAAATGCGCGAGATGGCGAAGGTACTCGAGCACCAGATCAGCCTTCGAAATAGTCACTTCGACGATCACCTGTTCGATTTGCTGATCGACATTGCAACGCTGACGACTCCCAATCTTTCCCCGGATTGGAAGAAACTCGCAACTCGTTTCAATGAAGAGTATCCGATGGCTCGGTTCTTCTTCGCCCAGACGGAATGGAAGAGCTCACCCAAGGAAATCAAAACTCTGGTCGAATACATCCGAGATACCGATGCCCTTCAGAAGTTGGTCAATGAAATGGCGTCGGTTCCGACCAATGTCCTGACCGTGGTTTCGATCAATCCGGAAGATGATCCAGAAGAGATCGCACTCGCGGCCAACGCTTGACACTACCAGATAACCCTGCTATTTTGATACCACAAAACGAAAGGCGCACCTGATGAGCTCGACTGCCAAAAAGGTTCCATTTACGGTGACTGAGGATGCCATCACGGTATTCCTCAAGGGCAAGACCCATACCGTTCGGAACGATCACCAGAATTTCTACGCGCTTCGGCTGGCTCTGAAGCATGCTCGTTGGGCCGATGTTCCTGAGCTGCTGAGCGTTCGCGAGACGTTCAACCGGAAGGGCAGCGGACGCGTCGTCCTCGACGAGGATGGCGAGGTTGTGCTCGACGGTCATCCGTTGCACAGTTCGCTGGCGACGCGAATCATGCAGATGTTCAAGGAAGGTCACGGCGTTGGTCCGATGATCGCCTTCTACAACAACCTTCTGGCCAACCCGAGCAAGGCTTCGATCAAGGAGCTTTACGACTTCTTGACGAAGAACAAGCTTCCGATCACCGAGGATGGTCACTTCCTGGCCTACAAGAAGATCGACACCGATTGGAAGGATTTCTACACCCACTCGATCGACAACTCCATCGGGGCTCTGGTGACCATGCCTCGTCCCCAGGTGAATGACGACCGTCACCAGACGTGTTCGGTCGGCTTGCACTTCTGTTCGCTCGAGTACTTGCCCGCGTACCATGGTGGTTCAGGCCGGGTCGTGGTTGTCAAGATCAACCCGGCGAATGTGGTGTCCATTCCGACGGATTACAACAACGCCAAGGGTCGGTGCTGCGAATATCTGGTCGTTCGGGAGCATACGACAGGCGAGCGTAGCGAAAGCCTGACACGGTCGGTCTATATGTCCGACGGTAGTGACTTCGATTACACCGATCGCGACGTCGTTGACGAAGGTGACATTGTCAGCCTGAGCGACTTCCGGTTCAACGCCGAGGGCTTCGACAAGGACGGCTTTAACGCCGAGGGCTACAACGTCGAGGGTTACGACCGGGCCGGATTCAACATTCAGGGCTACGACAAGGACGGGCGTGACATGTTCGATGCCAAGGCGGCAGCCGAGGCAGTTCGAGTTTACGCTGCGGATGCTCCGGCTGGTGGGTTCTTCGTGAAGGGCGACGTGTCGCCGGCGACTCCGAAGTTCGTACCCAACCGTGATCCGGGTACGGGTCGGTTCGTCAAGCGGAAGACCGGTGGTACCCTCCGAACTCCGGGCACGAAGCGTCCGAAGGTCAAGGGCCGCAAGCGCGACGCGAACGGTCGGTTCTCGAAGTAAACGAACGGTGGCAGGGAAACCTGCCACCCTTCATGAAAGGAAGACATGGCTTACAAATTTCTGACGTCGAAGAAGAATGGTGCATATCGGTCATTCTTCAAATATCCTGCGATTGGAGAATGGACCGATGCCGTTTCGAATCCGGCACTTTGCATCAGAGGCTATCACTACTTTAGCACTCTGGAAAAGGCAGGAGCCTACTATGGTTACAGATTTGGATCGGGCTTCAAGCTCGTTCTCTGGGAAATCGAGGTCAAGGGCCCGACCGTCGGCGATAAGATCAAGCGTGCCTGCCGAACGATGCGTCTGGTGAAGACTTTCACAGGAAAGGTACCTATGCCTCAGGGTGGAGTTGGTGTCTTCAAGAATGGTCGTTTCATTCGAAAAGATCGAAGGAGAGACGAACTCGGTCGATACACAACGGCTTGAATTTTGACGCCCTGTGGATAACTCACTATCGTAGGGCATGGAATTCAAGGAGTTCGCGCAGAAAAAGCTCGAGGAGATTATCGACAATGCGTTCCTCTTCGAGGATTGGGCTTCCTACCTAATCAACTGTGCGAAGCATGACGCCGAAGAAAATCCTTCCAGAATCAAGGCCATCAAGACGCGCGATGGTAAGGAAGACTACCTTATCAGATATTACTACCAGGATGGACGGCCGGACTATAGGGTCACCATTCACAATACCTTGCTCAGCGACGAGTCCGGCCTACACGATCATCCTTGGGATTGGGCCAGCCTCATTCTGAAGGGCGGATATTGGGAGAATACACCGGAGGGAAGATTCTGGAGAGGTGCTGGAGACTTCCGGATTCGTACGGCGAATGACTACCATCGGCTCGAAATCGACCCCGAAAAGGCAGGCGGAGAGACATGGTCGCTCTTTATAATGGGCAAGAAATTCAAGCATTGGGGCTTCTTGAATGAGTTTGACAGGTGGGAGCAATGGCAGCACTATCTCTATAGAAAGAGTAACGTCTGGTATGATGAAGAAGATGGGCTGCCAATTCCCGATGATATCCCTAGGGACGCGATTGTCGCTCGGGTATAAGCATGCCTGACATCATCGAGAAAGTCCAGGAGGCAAATCCTGATAGGTCGATGAAGACCCTGGATCGACGCATTCTTAAGCTTCAGGAGGAAGCCGGAGAGTGTGCTCAGGCTTACCTATCTATTTCATCCTTGCTCAACAGCAAGAACAAAACCTGGAATGATGTGCGAACAGAGGCAATCGATGTTATCGTAATCGCGCTAGACGTTGCACTCACGAGATTTCCTGTGGATAAGGGAGAAGACCTGGCAGGCATCCGTAAGAAGGTGCTCCAGGTCTTTAATCGTAAGGTAAAGCGGTGGGTTAAGAAGAAAACCATCGCGAAGGGCGGTAAATAAGCGGATGGCTTACTCGGCTTATAGATGGAGCTCTGTTGAGAAGGATCGTCTGATGATCCTTCTGCCTCCCATCTTCACCAACGTCTTCATCCATCATATCACCGTCGAGTATCCTGTTCCGAAAGGCTCTTTGCCTCCGGAAGATCCGAAGGAAGTCTTCCTGGTTGGTTATGCCAGAGATGCGGGTTTGGAAGCCTACGTCGCTTCAGTTGATGGAGAAACACGGCGTTCGGATGGCAAACTCTTTCATGTCACTTGGAGTCTCGAATCGGGACGGAAACCGGTCGAAAGCAATATGCTCCTATCTAAGGGATTTGCTAAGCTCGAGAAACTGATCCCCATCTACCATGTTACCGGTGCAATTCTCAATTAGGTGACCCTTGCAGAGAGAAATCGAGTTCAAATACGTCCTCCGACCGAGTGCTACACCGGAGGAAATAAGGGGCGCCATAGAACGGTGCGAGCAATTCTTTGGGATGAAACCTGTCATTCAGGATTTCACGCAGATCGAGCAATTCTATCTCAACAACCGGGCCCGGATTCGGATACTGCCGGATTCTCGGTACATTCACTGCATCAAGTATAAGGTACCGGGGTTCGCCGGATCACTAGAACTTGAGCAAGAAATCACAGATGGGACATTCGCGAAGGCATTGATTGAAAAGGAAGCCGTTCGTTCAATCAAAAAGCTTCGGATGACGGCCAAGAATCCAGGGTCAATCATGCCGCCCGTAACTTTCGATTGCGATCTCATTCTGGACTCGAATGGCGAAATCGTATTCAAGATGCTCGAAATCGAGGTAGATTCGGGAGCATTCGGTGGGGCCTTCAGCATTCCTGCCATTGGTCACATGCCAATCAGAGAGATCATCCGGTATGAAGTTCCAACGGATGAGGACAAATTCTACAGCAATTGGCGCCTCGCCGATGCCGAACATCTGATTGGAGTAAGGCGGAAGCATGGATATCTCGGAGCTTGAACTCGATAACGAACGCCTAGCCCTGAATTTGGATCGAGCACTCGAAGCCATCAACGATTGGATCGTCTCCTACGCCGGAGATATGTGCGGAGCCCCGCACATCGTAGAAACTCTAGATAGGATTGATAATAGCGGTGGGCTTTTGGGACACCTGTCAGATATTCTGCACAAGGGGTCTGAAGCTCTCGGAAAAGAGCGAATGGGAAACCTCCGACAACCTAGAAAAAGCTATCGGATGTTCTACCTAGTTCGACATGGTCAAAGTCAGAGCAACGTCGATCCCTTTCGGAATAAAAATCATCCCGACCAATTCGCCCTTCTAACTGACACGGGCAAGGAACAGTTGGCGAAAACCGCCGCTTGGCTATCCCGCTCGAACAGCCTTGATCTCGTCTATTCATCCTGGCTAGAGCGTGCTCGGCAGAGTGCAGAAATCATCGCCGAAAAGGCGGTCAAGAAAGTCCGATTGAGCCCTTTCATCCATGAACAAGACTATGGATATTGGGATGGGTTGAGCAAGGAAGAACGACGACAGCTCTATCCACATGAATTTGAGCATTTCGAGATGCTCAAGAATCGGAATGCCTATTGGTGGGCTCGTCCGCCTGGTGGAGAAAGCGCTTCAGACGTTGCGACTAGGTGCAAGCATTGGATTGATGATGTGATGAGGTTGACCGATCCTGTTGATTCGACTTCTATCCTAGCCGTTGCTCATGGTATGTCCATCCGGGTTATCGTAACCTTGTTGATGGGCGAAGATCAAATGTTCTTCAACACGCTTCGCAACATACCGAATGGTGCCGTCTGGGGCATAGGCATTGACAGAGGCGTCCCGAAAAACTATGGTATCATGTACGATCCCAACAATGAGGTGGAAAATGCGCAATGAGACTCTAGAATATTCGAGCCATCCTGTACCGCTGGAAGCCGAAGTTTCTGTCGAGGTTCTGGTCAGAAGCACCGAAGGTCTCGTTCGTCTTCGATTTAGTCGGGATTTGAGTCCTGATAGTTTTCGAGCAGAGCCGAAGCTCGAAATCCGTGGCCTGGCTGCTCGAGATGGCGATCATCCTCATGCGGGATGGCAGGAGCGAGTTTCGCTTCGATCCGCTCTTCGTTCTCTGAGGGAAGATATCGACCTCATCATCAAGGAAATCGGAGAGTAGAATGGAAAACCGGGTCTCGGTTGCGTTTCCGACAGGAGAAGTCCTGATCAGCACTCAGAAGACCCTTATTCCTGAGCTCGTGAAAGCTCTAGATTTCTACCTGAAGTCTGCGAAGAAGCGGTCAGAAGGGGTCGGTTCGGATCTTCAAGATCTCGTGACACGCCTAAAGGCATGGACTGATTGAGGAGCCGTATAGAAAAGAACATCGCCAGAATTCGGGCATTCGGCGCCTGGACTCTGATGGCGGCAAGGAAAAGAATGAATGACGAGGAACTCTTCACCAAATACGCCTTCCTAGATTTTGAAGCCTCTGGATTGCACAAGGGCAGTTATCCCATTCAGGTTGGATGGGCTCTGCCCGATCTTACCGGAGGATCCGTCTACATCAAGCATGAACCTTGGCTGAATGATATAGATCTCTGGGATCCGGAAGCCCAGAAAATTCATGGTATCCCACGTAAGGTTGTTTGGGATTGCGGCAAACCGGTTGCGGAAGTTGTCCAGACGCTTGCTGACGCACTTCAAGGATATACCGTGTATGTAGACAGCCCTGCCTATGATGGCGGATGGTATTATATGCTCTGGGATGCAGCCGGACTCGAGCGAGCACCTTTCCCGCTCTACGATGCCAAGCAATTTCTACCTCTGATGGCCATGCGCCTGGGTCGAACAGGACGATACCAGAACGCTTGGGAAATCGCGAAGCGTGAGACACCCAGAAACCATGATGCCCAAGCTGATGCGACATTTTGGGCGAATCTAGCTCGCCTTATTCGGATGCCTCTAGATGAGTACCAGAAGACGCTCTGTATTCACGCCCGGTAAATAGGGCATGAAGATCAGCGAACTCGTGGCCGAAACTCAATTCATCGACTTCAATCGCAACTCTGCCAAGGCGATCCAGGATCCGATGCATGTTCCATATTTCAGAAAGTTGGCAGGATGAAACTGACCAACTTACTCCTGGAGGGTGGCAACATGCAGGTCGTCGATCCGACGACCGGTGAACCTAAGATGGATGAGCATGGAAGGCCCATTCGTGCTCAGAAAATCTCACTCAGCCCCGCATTTGCTGAAAGCGTCAATCCTAACAACTTCCGCCTCGACCTCATTGATTTGTTTAGGAAAATCAACGAGATCTTTACCCGTTCTACCGGGACTAGCCTCTGGCCTAAATTCAAGGTTATCGAAACGGGCGAGGCTGTCAGCGGAAGCTCGCACTATCTGTTCATGCCAAAATTTCTAGACCAATTCGTCAAAGCCAAACCTAAGATGGGTGACATTGACGTAATGATACCTAGACACTCTCTGGAGAAACTCTGGCGCGTTTTGGTTGACAATTCGGGAAAGAGATTCGGCAAGTTCACTCTGGTGGGCACAAACAAGCGCGAGCCAGGCTCCTTCCAAATCCATTACCTGTTTTCATACACCTACCCATCTATCAAAGCCGGCACCAAGACCGTTAACATCCAGATCGATTTCGAAGGGCAGGATTTCTCGAACGGAGAACCTACAGAATGGGCTCGCATCAGTCACGCAAGTTCATTCGAAGATTTGGTCAAGGGCATCAAGGGCGTGTTCTGCGTCTATCTCTGGAGAGCCGCTGCCAAGGTGAATACCGAAGTCAAAGATTCAGCTGTTCTAACTCCGAAAAGCCCTATCGCCCCTACTCCGAAGGGCACCTACAAGGGAGGACCTAAAAGAGGTCAACCTAAGATCCAGGACGTCCGGATCAGGAATACCGGCGGAGAGCCAATCACGAAATTCTCGATGGGGACAATTTCCGTCGATAAGGGCTACCGAGACAAATACAGGCCTGAAATCGATCCATCAACCGGTGAACCTGTGATGGTAGATCTGGCTGGTAAAAAGTTGAAAGCCTACAAGGAACTTCCTACGGAGAGCGCAGCCTATATCACCGATATCCGGGCTATCAAGGATAGGATCTATCCTGGCATCAAGACGGAAGGGGATTTCCGGAACTTCGTGCAGAATTGCAAGTGGGTTGGCGAATACCCTGCGAAGAAGATCGCCAAGATATTCAATGCCTTTGTCGATCTCTGTTTCAAGCCCGGAGAGGCTCAGGAGCTCGAGAACATTCTCGGCAACAAAAATGCCGCCCAGGATGATCGAAAGGCCAAGCTTGCAGCCTGCCAAGAATTCCTGAACATCGTAGGGCCGAAACTAGGTGACTTCCTCCAGGTTTGCAAGGATCGCATGACCTCGATGAGCAATCCGGAGGGAACCTACTATCAACATTATGGAGAACGAGGAGAGTCTTCGGGCGACGATGATACCGGCGTGGCGGAATCTCTGGTCTCGAAATACAACGAACTCTTCGAGATCATTCTCGAGAGTGAAGCCGACCGGAACTATTTTTCGGAGCAATTCTATCTAACGCCATCCGAAGTCAAACCAGAAACTTTGTTGAACGTATTCAGCCGGTATTGGACTCAAAGGCCAACCGATCATATCGCCCTTGATCTAACTGCCTTCCGAAGCCTATTTCCGATGCATTGGCATTGGTTGGTCAAGAACCTCTACGAAAAACTCGAAGAGCGATTGTCATTCGAGCACGAGGCCGATCACGAAAAGCGTGAAATTCAAACGATCCTCAAAAGATTAGATGTCGCTCTGGATAGGCTTGGTTATCCCAGGTAACGATTTTGCAGATGTGCTCTGAAGGCATCTGTTCTTAACGGACATCCGGTTGCACGAGTGAGCAACTCTTTCGCGGTGTATCGGGAACCAAGCTGATGGACGTTCTTCCGCAACCAAAGTAGGATGTCTGCGAAATGACCTCGCTGCACTTGAGCAAGAGCATCTGGAATCTCTAGAATCATCGCCCGGAAAAGTTGAGCTGCCGTTAGGGCGCCCATCGTGTAGGTTGGGAAATAGCCCCAGGATCCGCTTGGCCAATGAATGTCCTGTAGGCATCCATCCTTATCGTCTGGAACCTTCACACCCAAAAGCTTCATCATAAGTTCATTCCAAGCTCCTGGCAGATCGGCAAGCTTCATCTGTTTGTCAATCAGAGCGCGTTCGAGCTTGTATCGGAGAATTACGTGAGCAGGATAGGTCACCTCATCTGCATCTACTCGGATCAGACTTGGTGTCACTTTGATCGCAATCTTGTGGAGGTTTTCTGCGGAAAGAGCGGAACCAGAAGATTGGTATCCGAATGCGGCTTGAAACAACGGTGCCGAAAAGTCAGCGAATTCCTTGCTCCGACCTAGTTGCATTTCCTGAAACAGAGATTGGGATTCGTGAATGGACATGCCGAGTGGTCCGCCAACGCATTGATGCCGCCATTTCTTCGGCAGACCTTGTTCATACAGTGAATGACCGGTCTCGTGAATGATGCCCATCATCGCTTCGTTAAAGTCATCTTCCTTGTACCTGGTAGTGATCCGAACATCATCCGGAGTACCTCCACAGAATGGATGCGCGCTCGTATCGAGTCGGCCATGTTCAAAATCGAAGCCGAGCTTCTTCATGATCTCTTCCCCGACCTTTTTCTGTTGCTCTTCTGGGAAGGGGCCGTAGACTGGCAGCGCGGGAATCTGACTCTTTTGATGCTCGATGATTCTCTGCATCATATCCGGCAGCCAAGATTCTAGATCGCTGAAGAGCGCATCGATATCTTTTGAACTTCCATCAGGTTCATAGCCATCTAGAAGAGCATCGTAGACGCTCTTACCTTGCACCTGAGCTAGAATTTGGCCTTCTTCGATTGTAA
>Ga0181514_1324705_pt1 | contig 31894 bp, 46 predicted proteins | sample PEATcosm2014_Bin_21_FD_135918 | JGI IMG/M metagenome (GOLD analysis project Ga0181514, IMG submission 135918) | Metatranscriptome of peatland microbial communities from MTU Mesocosm Facility, Houghton, MI, USA - PEATcosm2014_Bin23_10_metaT... | ecosystem: Environmental > Terrestrial > Soil >...
CATCCTCATATGACTCGAGCAGACTTGTCTCGTATCTCTCTGGCTCTTCGCAACAAAGTCTACCGAGAAATCATTCCGCTTCAATACTTCGCTGAGAGACGTCAGCTCGTAGTCTACGTTTGCCTGTCTGATGATCCCGGTTCTCCGGATGGAATGATTGAAATCGGTTCTGACGTGATCTTCCTCGAGTCCAAGACTCACAAGTCTGGTAATACTTCTGTCCAGATCGGCCGTGCCTACCAGTTCGACTGGCCTGTGCTTCTAACCGATTTGGATCCCATCACAAATGAGATCACCGATCAGGCTTTCACCTGGGTGCCTATCTCCTATCTCGTGCCAAAGCCGGGTAAGACAACCGGACATCAGACCGTCTATCTAACCCCGGCTCTGATCGAGAAGAAACTCGGACTGTACCAGATTCGACAGGCAAATCTATCCATCGCCAAGTCGTCTGTCAAGATTGCTCGCCTATCTTCCGTTCCTGATGAACATGCAGTCTACAATGTCATTCGTTCGGCTGGTGGCCGTACACGACGTCGGCATCTAGCCTTGGCTCTAGGAGTCACGCCAGACAAACTGACCGGTCCGCTCGCGAAGCTTCGTAAGGGTAATCGGATTCGTTACGAAGGGTTTGGTCGTTCTTCGGAGATTATTGCCGCATGACAATCACTCAAGAACCAGAGAAGTTCACCCTATTCTGGAATGGTCCCTTCTCTCAATGGTGTCCTTCTCGGTTTAACTCAGCTGACTTCTTCGACTGGCCTGCCGAGTTCAACACTGCCGAGCAATACATGATGGCCGGCAAAGCCTGGGTCTTTAATGACCGGTCCGCTTTCAATCAGATACTCCAGGCTAAGACGCCACGTCAACAGAAAGCCATCGGCCGAACTATTGTAGGGTTCGACCGTGCCATTTGGGAGCCTGTCTGTATGGGAATCGTCTATCGCGGTTCTCACTACAAGTTCTCCTCCAATACCGATCTCATGGCTCATCTCGTGCTCACAGCCGGGACTACCATCGTCGAGGCATCTCCGGAGGATAAGATTTGGGGGATCGGCCTTCATGAGACCGATCCTCGTTGTCTTTCCCGATCGACTTGGCATGGTACCAATTATCTCGGCCGTGTCTTGACTCAACTCCGAGACGACTACCTTTTGAATACCGTTCAAGTCGATAAGCCGTTCGATCAGATCAAGATCGGGTAGTCTTCGGAGAAGTTAGGGTTGGTTTATGAGGCAGGAGGGGCAAAATTTCCGTTCAACACGCCGGGCCCTCCACTTAGATCTTCCTGGCGATCAATCGATCAAGCCTGTCCAACCCATCTCTGAGCAGCCTGTCTCTGTAAGCGGCCTGGATAGGCTGGCCTTCCGTCTTCTCCATCCCTTCCAGGAACAGTAGGCGTACCTTGCCGAACACGTAGGCCGAGTGCATCGGATACGCCATCCGTACCAACAGTCCGGCCAAGCTCGCATCCGTGTCGACCCATAATTGGGTGGGGAGGTTTTCGATCAGGTAGTCTGGCGTGACTTCGTGAGGTCGGACGGTCACCTTGGCATCGTCCGAGCTTTGCTGAGCTCTGGCAGCCTTTGTGAAGATCTGGCCTAGTTGGATCTTCGCTTTCTGACATTCATCCATGGCTCAGATCCTAGTCATCCCACTCGATCATCAGTTTCACCGACGGCTTGAACTTGATAATCTCTCCGGTGGCCGGGTTCCGACCAGTCACCCGACTACTCACTTCGACCGTTCGAATGTCGTGACCGTCGCCATGAGGCCCCGCCCTCTCGATCACGACATGACCCTCTGGGTCATGCTCCTGAAGTAGGGCGATCAGTTCCGAGACTTTCATTTAGGCCTCCTTGGCTTTCTTCGCAGGCTTCTCGACCTTGATCATCGTCAACCGCGCGCCTTCGTCCTTCGCATCACCAACCAGGGTGCCAAGGCCGAGCTCGACGATCTTGTTGACCATTCCGAACGTCAGCTGCGTCATGTACCGGCCGTTCGACCAAAACGTCGAGCCTGAGTCCTGTCGGCGAATCGGCTTGTACCGCGACCATTTGCACAGGAACTTCGCCATCTCTCTCGCTTGGTCTTCCGTGACGTCCTTCGAGCGTCGGGCTTCCTCGGCCTGGTTCTCTTTCGCGGCCTTCGCCAACATCTGCTCTAAAGTCGCCATCCTGGGTGCTCCTGGCTATTTCGTATCACATAATAGCACACCAGGTCGGAATGTCAACCAGACTTTAGAACGAAGTCGAGCCCTTGAAAGTCGGACCACCTAGGTGCTATGCTCAATCTTCTCGAGTGATTTTGATCGTCTCAAACTCGTGATTGTCGATCAATCTTTCAAGGAGTAGTCGCTCTACGCTTTTCGGTCCATCGACAAAAAGTTCCTCGAGCAGTTCGTCCAGAGTGTCGCCAGACGCCACGTAGCGCCCGCGTCGCGGGAATCGCACGCCTCCAACCGTCTCCGCCCAGGCAATCCAATTACCAGGGTGGTGGACGTGGATCCAGCGGCTACCCAATTGAATCCTAACCTTGATCTCTTTCATAGGTTTCAGTCGTCGTCGGGACAGCCGCCGAAGTCGGGTACATGACCGACCATATTGCCGATCGCCTTGGGATCGGCAGCCGCCTCGATCATCGCTTCGGCTAACTCGGAATTATCCTCGAAGTCCTCGGGCTCAATGCAGTGATCGGACCACCCGCCTTCGTCCTCATCAGGTACGTCGCCTTCCTGCACGGGGTTCTTCTTGAACAACTCGTCCAGGGCTCGACCCAGGCGGCTGTCCTTCGCAACGATCAGGTAGGGGTCGACCGAACGATAGGCCGGAACATAGCCGATCGAATCGCCGGCCCGTTTGGCCATCGGAAGTGTCTTGAACAGTAGGACTCCGAGCGGAGCATCGTTTGAATCGGCGCTGATCAGGTAAAACATCTAGACCCTCCGTTGCTACCACATACTAACACACCAGGTTGGCTTGTCAATCAATCGTCCAGGGATTCCATCGCTCTTTCCCAGGCTTCCTCATACTCTGGCATCAGGGCGATCGTCAAGGTCACCTTCACTGTGTCCCGCTCATGAGCTCGGATATCTATTTCGGCTTTCTCCAGACTCTCGGCCTTCTCGCACCAATAAGCCGAACACTCCTGAGCAACCTTCGTCGCTTCAGTCTGGAGCTCGTAAGCTCGCTTCCAGGTGTCTGCGTCGCTCATCTGCTCATTCTACATGAGATCGGGTAGATAAGTAAGTCTGATGAGAATCGATCAGCTCTTTGAATCTACCGCCCGGGCTCCTCATGTCATCGCAGCTCGCGATCGCGAGGTCTTCTATTTCGTGAAACCGACTGAATGGTCTCAGGACTTGAAGAAAGACGCCCGTATATTCATGTCCAGACGAGCAGCCGAGGAGATTGTCGATCGATGGTACTCTTGGAAATCTTCCGAAGAGAAAAAGGGCAATCGTACTCCTCGAATGCACGATCTTGAACCCGTGCGAGTTACGCCGGATGATATCGGTGGAGAGCGATACCTAGCATCTGCTCTACATCTGGGTGTCTTGCCTACCAAGGAGAAGATTGTTGGATGGATCCGCGCTCACGCCCATACCGATGAAGAGATGGTTCTCATCATGCGGGCAATTCAACTCGCCTACCCGATGCACTACCATTGGTTTGATCGGGAGATCAACTCATGAGGCTCGACCAACTCTTTGAGCTAGACTGACATCTTGACGTCTGGCTAGGATGTCTCTGACCCTTTCGGCGAACTCCTTCGGAGATATTTCGCAGCTATCGTACTTCTCCAGAGCTTGCCTGATCCATTCCAGTCTCCATTCTAGGGTAACCTTACGGATCATCGTTGCCATCTTAGGCGGCTACCTGGAATTCTATCGCCCGATCCAGAAGCTTGACTAGGGATGCCGTCATTCCTTCCTCGTGCTCGAGAGCCGGATTGTCACCAGCTTCGGAGATCATGAGCTCTCCATCCACATCATCCTTCATGAGATAGAACTCGTAGTTGGCGAGATCGATCATCACATCGAGAGTCATATCGCCGTTGCGTCCAACCAACAGCATCGATCCATCAACGCCTGGATAGATGTCATATGGTGCGAAATCGACCTTGGTCATCGCTCCTGCCCATTTGCGAGCCCGGGTAACCTGTTCTTGAGTGAATGGTTCGCCGAGGCCGTAGTGCCAACCCTTGACGAGTTCCTTAAGGGACTCGATCTTCTCATCCACAGTCATTTTTGATTCCTTGATTGATGGTATGGAGCTTCGACTATTACAGGGTCCCAACTTCTTTGCAAGGTCGAATTCGCTTAGGATAGGGTTGGAGCAACTGTCAAGCGAAAAATCACTTGACAAATGCCTATTCTGTGTTTGAATAGTTTACCATGTCAAGTGACCTAGCTCATACCAATAAAGCCGATGAAGCCGATGAGGCCGAGGCTGTTCGAGCGCTCAAACCTTGGCTCGAAGGCCCGAAGCAACTCTTCCCTCCGGACCATGAGACAAATCCTAGGGAATTCGAGATCAACCCTAAGAATCTCAAGGAGTCCCTAGAGTACCTGGTTAAGAATCGATTCATGGTTGACGATCAAGATCCAAACTCCGGAGAGATGATCAAGACCCTAAGGTTGCCGGGCGATTGGGAAGATATTCTGCAGGTCATCGAGAAGCTCTATCCAATGCACTATCCCTGGATCACACGGGGGCTACCGAAGAAGAAAGAGTCCAGCCGGGGCTTTTTCGATGAAGCCGACTAGGTGTTGACAGCCTGGTAAGATTTGTTACAATCAGGTCATGGATCTAAAGACCGAACCGCCTATTATGGATCTAAAGACCGAACGCCTAAGTATTCCGGTCCCTACCTCCACCAAATTTAAGGTTGGGTCCATCCTATCCGCCATTCGACATTCCGTGATACTAGAGGTTGTAGCCATTCATCGCAGGCCAGGAACCTGGAGGATGGAACTCGCTCCTCTTTGGAGATCTCCGACCAATCATCGATACATCTATGAAGCATCGGACCTGACCTTTGCGGACAGAAAAGTTCTGATGGCCCTACGCCTGCAGAATTTCTCGGACAAGGCCCAGATAGCCGAAGAATGGGCAAGGCTCATGCGCCAGAATTTTTCTGGCCAAGAATTCATCGCTGCTTACCTCCGGATGATCTTTCCGATGCATTTTGCCTGGCTGGAAAGAGAAGCTCGGTTGGCTGCCGGATTGGCTTGATTTCCGTAGATAAACCTTGCGTTCCTGACCTGGTGTGTTATTATTAGGTAAGAAATAGCGCAGCCCAGAGGTAGAAATGCAGATCGATCCCAACAACATCCGCAACACAATCCGTCGGCGCTTCGAGCGTTTGGACGAGATGACCTCCAAGGCCCTGAAGGGCGAGGTTGATGCGCTCGTTGTTTCCGGCGCTCCTGGCGTCGGTAAGAGCTACGGTCTGATGAAGAAACTCCGCTTTCTTCAGAAGCTGTGCCCGGGTGTGAAGGTCGAGATCATGCGCGGTGGTAACTGCACCGCCGCCGGCCTGTACGAAGGGCTCTGGAACACCCGTAACGGTGGCATTATTGTGGTCGACGACTGCGATGCGATCTTCTCCGACGAGTTGGGCGTGAACCTCTTGAAGGCGGCTTGCGACACGACCGAGGAGCGAATTTGCTCTTGGAAGTCTCAGGGCCATTGGCTGGTCAAGAAGAGCATCCCGACCGAGTTCGTGTTTAAGGGGACGATGATCTTCCTAACCAACATGGACTTTGTGTACCTGATCCAGAAGGGTGACCGGATGGCCGAGCACTACAAGGCGTTCGTTGATCGGTCCATGTATTTGGATCTAGGCGTTCACTCGGCCACCGAGATCATGATCCGGATCGAACAAGTGATCGAAGAAAACCAGATGCTGGTCAGCGAAGGGCTGACCCAGGAACAGTCGGACGAGGTGATGGCTTATGTCCGGAAAAATGCAGATCGATTCTACACTCTTTCGCTCCGGACTTTGGTCAAGATTGCGAAGTTTTTTACGCCCGGGTCGGATCATTGGAAGGAAATGGCGGAAGACGTCCTCATCGGTCGGTAACGAAAATCGGCATTTGCAGGGGGTAAGAGACGATGAACAAGCCTGTCTATAGGCAATGGGCATGGAATCCTTACTAGATATTCGAACCAAAAGGATATTGGAAGCTCATCTGAAGGAAAATGACTTCCTAGCGCAACCCAATGCTGCCAGAATTGTTCGAGTAGAGGCAATAGACGGTACCTTGGTACGTGGTAAAGTTCATGCCTGGCTTGGTCCAAATGATGGGTGGAAAACTCTCGACGAAAAGGTGCTTCTGAACGTCTTCTGGTTCGACACCCTTGAAGGGTGTGTGAAAGAGTGGTTCAAAATACCGGAGGATCAGAAGCTCGAACCCAGAATAATCGTAGAGCATCTGAGGAAGGGTGATCCGGTTGTCATTCTGGTCATGAAATGCCTCGGTCTTCTGTATCCAATGCACGACGCTTATTTCAGGCGTCTGCTCTCCGAAGCTTCTGCTGCTAGAATTTGCGGGTCGCTCTAACCGACCTGGCTAAATTATCTTGACAGCTCTATTAACCTTCCGTAATATGATTGGATGACCGCCCATTGGACAACGATTCGGGACCGCGCTTTGATCGCTCTGTTCTTGGTATCGTTTTGGATCGGAGTCTGGTGCCTGATATGACCTAACACCCTCCTTGAAGCTAGAAAGATTGTAGGTAATTCCGCCTGCTTCTATCTAGCCAAGGAGGTTAGTCATGAATATACATCCAGATCTCGAGTATCTGCTCAAGAGTTCGGCTCTGGCGAGTCTCGCGACAATCGAAATTCTTTCGCCGTTCAAGCTTCACGCTATGGGGCTCCTACAAGCACATCAATTCAAAGACGTTACGCTGATACAGCGGCGTTCTAAGCTTGCTCACGACGTACGACAGCTTGGCGCACGCGATGTCTTGCTGCGAAACTCTGATGATGAAGACGATGTTCAGACTGTTTGGGCGGAGGATTATCGCCTCGTGTTTGAATCGAATGCTCGTCCGAATGGATCAGGTTGCACCTGGTTTAGATGGAGGTCAATTGAATGAATCGTTCTAGATGCTTCGTTCGCATACCGCGAACATCTGGATTAGTCGCAAGTTGAACTTTCTTTTCCAGAGCGTCTCTTACCTGTTTGAAGATCCAGGCGGCGTGCATCGGGTACGCTTCCTTGACAAAAGGAATGACCTCAGTGATTTTCTGCCTATCCCAAGCCATATCTTGAAGCCGTTTGGCGACGATGCCAGGCGTTAGGTCCTGACTCGTTCCCAGAACAACGGCTAGACGCTCCTTTGGACCTTTATCCCAGATCCTTCCCTCAGATAACTTCGCACGATGGATGTTTCTCTCGAACCAGGCGTAATGCATCGGCCAAAGGGCTTTCAGAGATTGCAAGATAAGCCGAAGGGCATCTCCGCGGTAATCTCTGTGATTGATGAGTTCGACTAGGAATTTCTTATCGTTTAGAACGGCTTCATCTTGGATCCCAAGAGAGGATTTCAAATAGATTTTCGGACCAACTACCCTACCTCCCAGGAATCCTTCGTCTTTGAAAGGCAACAGAGTGACCGATCCTAAACCTATGACACGACCAACATTACCTTGCTTTTCAAGTGCCCGATATTTTTCTATCTTCGGTCCAATTGCCATTGGATCCGTCGAGATCCATGCCTCGCTCATGTCTGGGGTCCAACTCATATCTGGTCTCATAATCAGCCTTCGAGCGTATCCGCCATCACCCTTGAAATTCCCTACGATAATGTACGGTATACCATCCATCCATCGAGATTCATAGAGGTCGAGAAGGCGCATCGAGTATTTACCGCTCACTGCAACGATATTCGAGCAACCAGGTCAGGTACATAGTTTGATGTATGAACTACCGCTAGACGTCGATTTGTTGCTGATAATCCTGACCCTAATAGGGCTCGGCGCCGCGATGTATTTCAGGATTTGGTGGATGAAATTTACGGCTCCAGATCGTAAACGACGTCTGAAGGAAGAGCTCATGAAAGATCCTCGATTCCGTCCTCTGAGCGATCGAGTAGCCCACCTAGAACATGCACATCGAACAAAGCCTATAGATTGGGATGACTACGAGATCAAGGTTTACGATAGGGATTAACTGCGGGTACCTTGGTTCTCGTGCAATTGCTGTTCATTTTCTGCTAGATATCAAGAGCTTAGAGCTCATGATATCTAGGATGGACAAATCCAAGCTCACAGCACAGACCTGCGCTTCTACTTGACATGGTATGGATTCATGCTTATTGTAAGGCGTCAAGGGGGTTCAAATGGCGATCCTAGTTTCGCGTTATGTTCGGCACTCGGACAGTCCGTCGGGTATGAAACCGGAGGTAGTTGCGGTGTTCACCCGCAAGGATGGCGAGTCCGAGAGCGGTGCGATGTACCGGGTTGGAAGTTTGCTGATGTCGAATCCCGATCTAGAGATCGATCACAAGAACGACGGCGAGATCATTTTCCGGATGAAGAACAAGGACAGCGGCGTCGTCGCCTATGCGGTCCGTCCGGCCCCGAATCTGGTCCTCAACGACCTGACATTTTGCTAGACTTCCTGGCGAACTCTTAGTAGGTTGTACTCGGAGGTTCCCATGGCTAGCAATGTCCCGAAATTCGGGCGACTCGTTTTCGATTCAAATGCCAAGCGTGATGCCGTGCATATGGCCGTGGTTCCCGTCTATGCGGGCGAGGACTTGAAGCCTGGCCAAAAGGTATCCGTCCATGGTCGGGTGGCCTACAGAGCCGATGGCGACACCGTCCAAGGCGTTGGCGTCGTTGACCCGTTTCTAAATCAGGTTGTTTCTCAAGGTGATCGATTCTGGCTGATCCTGAATCAAGACACCATCACAGGCCTCCGGCATGATTGGACCCATCCCGATCTTCCTTCCGATCTGGAGGAGGAGGAATGGGGAGATCCAGGGTGCAAGGGTTGTAACTGAATGTCAACTCTTCTAGGGGATCCTGCCAAAGTCCGAGTGTATCCGGTCGTTCATTGGACGAGCACGAAGCAGGCTGTCACACAAGCCGAACTCGCCCTGACTAATGGTGCCGATGGTGTGTTCCTGATCGATATGGACGGGCGGGTGAATTCAATTAAGGAAGCCGCCAGGCTTCTTATCTCGTCCTTCCCTGACAAGTTGATTGGCGGCAATTTCCTAGCCCTTACGCCCGGAGAGGCGATTTCTCATTCCTTGATCCTAGGATTGAATGCAACCTGGTTAGATAATGCAGGCGTGACCAGTGAGGGCATCGATCTGAGAGGGGTAGAAGCAACTGATGTCTATCATAAAGCCATCGAGACTTCTCCCCATGCCGTATTCGCAGCATGTGCCTTCAAGTACCAGAAGGAAGAACCAGATCCCGAAACGGCGGCTCGACTACTCAGGCTGTTGGGCTGGGTTCCCACGACAAGCGGGCCAGGCACCGGGATGGCAGCAAAGCCGGAGAAGATCATTTACCTTCGAAAAGCGATTCCTGATTGGTATTTGGGCTTGGCTTCGGGTGTGACTCCCGATAACGTTCAGGAGTTCATACCGCACGCCAATTGCATTCTGGTTGCAACCGGGATAGAAAAATCCTTCGGAGAGTTTGACTTGAACAAGCTCCGAACTTTGGTTGAAAAGACCCGCTCAGTCTAGCTCCAGAACCCGCCAGTCAGTCTCTCGGCTTAGGCAATCGATCGAGCACTATGCCGGCGCGATACATCGCGGCCTGTTGGTCGACGGTCAAATCCTTGACGGTCGCGGCGAGCGCCATGGTCGAGGCGAGTGCCTCGCGGATCTGCGGCACGATGACGGGATGGGGCTGATGTTGCGAACCGAAATGACTCGGCGCACAGATCTCGCACAAGCCCATCTTGCAGTCCCAGCAGCGATAGAAGTCGAAGATCGACGCGATCGGCTTACCGCAGCTCTGACAGCTCGGTTCGCTGGCGGCGGCTTCCTTCTTGATCTCCTCGCAGAGCCAGTCGATCCGGCTCATGATACTAGGCATCCCTACCTCTGCCATCCTCTAGGATGTTCGACTTCTTCATGTTCAGAATCTGGTTGATTTGTTGATGCTTCACATGCTCACCGACGAAATATGCTCCGCCGGCGCAGCCGAGAACGAGTATCACGATAAGAAGGGCGTAGAAAACCTTGAGCAACTCTTTCATCACTTCCGTTCCTCCCAGAGCTTCAAGTCTTCCGTGCAGAAATCTCTGATGGCCGAGTTGATTACCAAACCCCAGGGATGCTTCTTGATAACTTCCGGATGGGCGCAGTAGGGATCCATGTCCATATCCATGCCACAGAAATTACAGCTCGAGCAGCCGCCAGGATCAGTCCAACAAACTGCCTTGCTCAACGTCTTTGTCCGACGAGATACCAAAGAAGAAAGATAACGATAATGATAGCGATTGGCGTCATGGGTTCCTCCTCGACATGTAGATTAGGGCAGACCAGAAAACTATATTGAGCAAGACAATGGCCAGATGTTGATAGGATTTCTTTGGTTGTCTCGGATCGTACCAGAAACTCATACTATCTTCACCGGAATATCGGCGTCCTCGTCCTCGTGATACACGGCACAGAGACGGTGATAACCGTCTGCTACGATGGTCTTACCATGCTCCAGATCCCTGATTAGAAGTAAGGGCGACATTTTCTTACCGTCCTTCATCTTTGCGAGATTCTTCTCAACATGAGAATTGCTGACGCCGAGCAAGCTGAGCCCAGAAGCGCGGAAGATATCCTTCGCTTTGAAGGTTGTCATACTTGCATTCTTCAGACGCTTGACCATCTTCTTGACCGTCTCTTCCGGGTAGAGCAATCCTAGATAGGACGCTGCGGCCGGGTAGTCATGTTTTTCAGGCTCCTTCAACCAATGAATCTGGAATGCCGAGGAACTGTGAATCAATATCTTGTCTATCGCAAGGGCCGAAGCCTTAACCTTACCCATTAACATCTCCTGAAATCCATGGCACTTCTACCTCGTGAATGCCGATTATATTCACGTGCGACATGATAGTGGCAGCGAAACCAATAGCCGATAGCTCATCCGGCCATAAAGTCCTATCCTCGATTGGCCCATTGAGCTGAACTGCGACACTGCCATCATCGCATCTTTCAGCGGAGACCCAACCATCCACATTCAGACCCAGTAAACCTTGAGCTCGTGTTTCAATCGCGTACTTCGTTCGTGTGATCATCTAGTCAGAATAATAGAAACCTGAAAAGAAAGCAAGAAAGGACCGATAGATTTAACGCCTACAAGAAGCCAGATATCTGTTAAGATAACGGTCTCAACAGATCTCGGTTTTCTAGCTCTAATTTGGTTGGTCGAATGGCGTAGGCGTGCTTGTTATGGAGTATCTCGAACCGGTAGGGATGCCATTTCAAACTAAATGGATAATCCTTGACCGCATCACGCACAGCCGTCTCGACTTCTTTCTGTGGCCAATCCCAATCGTCGCCTACGATAGGCGTTCCAGGGAAAGATTCTAGAGCTGTCAGAACATCTGAATAGACAGACCTATACTCATGGGAGGCGTCGATATGGATGACATCCGGCTTCACGCCGTATTTGGCTATCGTGAGCAGGCCAGTCAGACTGTCACACCGTAACGGATGAAGCCGATCAGCATACTCCTGACAGTTGACTAGGAAAGTGTCGAACAAGGTGGCCAACTCACGTCGACGGTAGGGATCCGCTTGATGTTCAACGGCGCCAAGCCATGTATCTACCGCAATCATCTTGGCGTTCGGACTTTGATCCATGATCCAACGAGTAGATTTGCCCATCCAACAGCCAATTTCAACGATGACCTTGACGTCTGGACCCATGAACGGTTGAAGCATTTCCCGATTGTCTTCCCTAAACCATCCGCCCCTCGGCTTTTCAAGAACCTGAAAGGAGGGTGGTTGATAACAGAAGGTCTTGAAGAAGTTTTCAGGGGTGAGGTTCTCTTCCTTAATCATGACGTTTGATCCTCGATTGCCAATAGTCTAGTCGAGTCCGTAGGATTTTGACATGAAGTTCCAAAGCCCAAGCTCCGACAGCCGCAATGGCGAAGATTATTGAACCCGCACATGCCGCATCGAAGCTCCGGGAATCCAGATCCTCATTCAGGATGACGAAGAATAATCCAATCGAACCCGCTGCGAACAAAAGGGAGAGCATTTTGTCCAGAATCCGATTCATGTGCCTAGTCTACACTGAAAAGTTGGTCTTGTCTATCGGGACTTTCGAGCACTCGCGGGATCAAAATTCAAGGCGTGCTCTAGTTCTCCTGGCTCCGGCCAATAGATGGCGTAGGCTTCGCCGGTAATGATCTTCCAGGCGTTGCGAAATCGTTCGATCAAACCATCGTAGAAAGGCAGCGGGACCGCTCGATACCATACCTTGCCATCCTTGCTCGTAGCCTCTCCGGGTCCACCAATCATATGTCTGAGACGAAAAATCATTTGAAGCGCCTACCTCAATTCTTGAATGCTGGTTGAAGAGAAACTCTTATTCGGGTACCAATCATCTAGATCGTACCCCTTGCATCCTTCGTACCCAGGCTCTATCGTACCGAAATCTCCGAGCCACCAACAGAGATGATCTACCTTCTTGGGATCGAACATGATCATCCGACTCGTTCCATCGTAGGTCGTGAAAGGTACAACTCTTCCTCTGGCTAATTCTTCGACGACCAGAAGATAGAGTACATCAGTCCGGAAAATCCTGAGCTTACCTAGGTTCCCATACCGCGTCGAATGCCCATAGGTAACAAAGGCGTGGTAATCAGCCTGTGATAGAAAGAAACCTGCCGGGTGGAAGAAGGATTTCTCGCCAGGTCTTTCGGTCTTCCCAACCTCGACGGGAATGTTGAAGGTATGGTCGGAGATATCTTTCAGGTCATGTTTGAAACGGCCGAACTGGAACTTGGCTTCGAATGTCTTGCCTTTCAAGCGAAAATCGTAGTCTGGGCGGTATCCTTCCGTAACTTCCTCCAGAGGCCAGTTGATGATTCTGGAGATATGCTCTCCCAATGCCCTTTCGGCCAGGTTGCTGTAGGACATATCTGTCTGGAGGTTGATGGAAAAGACTTTCATGCCCTACGATAGCAGGATGATCGGCCTTCAATCAAAAATGTGATATTCGTCTGGACAGGATGCGCCTAGTCCATAGGTTCGGACTCATAGGTTTCCGTTGCTCTACGAGCTCTTCCTTCTTAGGCTTCTCAAGATTTTCTAGGAGCTCAGACAGGCGCATCCGTTACTTATCAGCCCAGAAGGGAATCAACCCGTTGGATGTAGCGCGATTTGAACGAATTCGTTCCGAACCATGCGACAGGCAGGCTGACGATCAGCAGTAGGGTACACCCTAGAATTGTCAGCACCTTGACTGCAAGCCATCCTAGAACTTCTGGCAGAATATTGGGATGGCGACCAGGAAGTATACCGAAGTCTGGGTGATTCTCGTCGATCATTTGCACACCATCAGCGCCGAGCTATTGTCCATCGATACGACTTCCCACCCGTTCGAACGGTAATGGCACACGACCGAGACGAGAAATTCCGTCGCCATCGGCGTAACTAATCCCGGAGGAAGCCCCATTCCATGGCTCTCTACAGCCAGATGCTTCATCTCGGGCCGATTTGATGCCACCATTTCGACTTCATAGGCAGACTCATTCGGTCCCGGGATTGCAGGCAGGGTAGTCTCCTCGACAACAAGGCGCTCGCGAAGGAATTGGTCGGTGTGAGTGTGTCGAATCGTGTCGAGGCGCGGTAGTTCAGTGCCATCCTTGAGAGTGAAAATCATCTCTAGTCCTCCAGGTTGTTCAACAGGTCCAAAATCGCTTCTTCTTCCGTTGCACCATGACCGACCGGCGCATGGCTTTCCGGGTCATGATCCTTAAGCACCGCCTGCCAATCGAACCGTCGATCAGGGATCGGCGGGTAAACATAGGTAGTTTCTACATCTATCCGTTTCATCCCTTACTTACCGGACCTTACGGTTAAGAACCACGAGAGCAAGCCCTTCAGGAGTCGAGACAGCTTGGATGGCTTGGAGTAAACTTCGCCGCCGAAAATCTTGGCATAGTCCCTGGCATTCTGTTCGGGCATCAGACGGGAGACACTCCCATCCGAATACACCACGTAGTGTCGGCCGGGAGTGAAATGGAATGCCTGCTGATGGTCTTTGGGAATCGCATGTGACATCGTGTCCTCCATGTTGTAAATTGTAGCACCAGGTCAGCCATAGTCAAGGGTTTCTTGATTTCAACATAGGGATCAAGCTAAATTCAAGGCATGGCGCTCTATTTCGTCAAGGTCGACAAGGATGGATACCTGCCCAAAGGGCTGACCATCCAATCCAGGTACAGTCAGCGGTTCTTCACCGCCGAGATTCCCGATGTGAATCTCGAGGGTATCAAGAGTGATCCTCTGGTGTTGAAGGTTGAGCTCACCCAAGCCCTGAAACCAAATGATGGGCGTGCCAAGTTCTTCTCATGATAGTTGAATATCAGCCATCTAATCTAGGGCCAATCTCTCCCGGCCTGATGGGCGGTCTTATCATCAAGGGTCGGAATATCTTGGTTGACTTCAGCGTGCATCGTAACCGCGATCAGAAGTACTCGACGCATTATTGGATGTTCTTGACCAGACGGCCCATTCTGCCCAATAGGTCAAGTCTTTCTAGATATTGGGATCCTGTTACCCAGCTCGTTAGGACAGCCTTCCCTACGTCCGAGGTAGAATACCAAATCAAGCTCAGCCGAGATACCAACGACTACGTCACGAATAAGAATAGATTCAAGCATGATCCTTGGAGAAGTCGCAAATGGCTCGACCGCCTGGAGCCAATCTATTTCATCACCATGCCGGAAGAAGATCGGGTAGAGTTTGAGCTGTCGCTCAGTTAGCGCGCCGGCTTCATCCTCATGTGGATGACCTTGAGGTAGGTGTAGAGGCTATCACGGTTCGGATCCCACATTTGTAGATGCCACGAGAACCAAGTCACATTGCTCCACTGCGGAAACTTGTAAATGTCGCCTGGACGAGAGTTCTTCGCATAAGAGCGATCGGCCAAGCGCAGCGGAATGTCGACGAAGAAGTGCTCGGGGCACGCCGCCGGGAAGCCCGCAGGACGCTCGAAGAGCACTGTGCAGATATCCGCCGGTTTGCCATCGGCGGTCCATCCAGAACAGAGGCGAAAGCCGGGGATTGTCACTAGATCAGCATGGCGTCCGGACACGATGTGCGCTTGCGGATACTCACTTCTAATCTGTGCAAGGCCACGGTCGGCAATGGGCTCGAAGTTTTTCATCGGTTAGAACTTGCCCACCAGGTAACCGACAACGAGGCAGGCCCCTATCAAAACTAGGACGGGGGTAGCCCGTTTCAGCCATTCCCTAGCAATCAGGATGCGAGGCACGATTCCATAATCGAAGCACCGCATCAGATTTTGTCCGTGAAATAAACCTTGGTCGTCGTCATGTCCAGATCGTCTATCCTATAGCTCAGGCTTTCGAGAACCTGACAGAATTTGTTAAGAAGCCCTAGCGTTTTTCCATCCAACTCTCCACGTAGGGTGGAATCCTGGAGTTGGTCCCGTATTTCTTGAATGGTCTGCCGCTCAATCTTACCCTGGATACCCATCCGCCAAGACTAGCAAAATCTCGGACGGAGTTCAAGTAAATAGGTCATGAAACTCCAGGATCTTCTCGCCGAAGCAGAATGCGATAGGCTCTTGAACGAGGGCCCTGGTTGGGATAAGTTCAAGTCTCTAGCCAAGAAAGCTCTATCAGCCGGGATTCTGACAGCGAGCGTTCTGGGAGTCTCTCATAATGAAGCCAAGGCAGATACCTGGAGAATTGCACCTGGCGGGCAGCAGATCATCTATCAGGCCGATGATGGAAGAGTTGTAGCTTGCAGCACACGAGATCGAATGGGTCGATACCTTCCACCGCAATTAGCGGCCGCCGTTTGTCAACAGGCACTCTATCGCAGTCAAGCTCAATTTCAAGGATATCAAGCACCTGCCTATATTCCTCCGCCTCCACCAACCGTCTATGCGGTGCCTGTAGGGGCTCCGATGATTACCTTTGGGATAGAAATAGGCGGGGGCCACCATCATCAAGCACCCGCTCAATCTTCGACGCAAGCACCGCAGGGCCACAAGCACTAGAATTCCTGATCAGGAACCTCTAGCTTGAAGATCAATTCCCGTTTCGGATCCATCAACTTCTGAAGCTCTTGCTTCTGCCTATCAAGCTCTTCGAACTTCTGGTCAATCGCATCGGCATTCGCCTTGAATTGACTTGGAGGCTGTGGTGCTGAGCAACCCAACAGTAGCAGGCATATCAGATAGGATTTAGCCGGCATCGAAGAATCGATCGCCATCATGCCAGACATGGTAGGGCGTCTCCATGGACTTCTTAGCATCGAAACCCTGAACCGCTACCAAATCGGTCGGTTCCCATTCAAACTTCGGGCGAAAATCGCCATCACCGTCTGCGAAGAAAGCGACTGTCCTGGACGAACCCCAGGATCCGAGTTGTTGCATGTAGGCGAGCATCCCCAGAAATTGCACAGCCCAACGACGCTTCATGGTACAGGTGATCGTGAAGGTCACTTTTTCATGACCTTTCTTTCGTTCAAGCTCCTGTTCAGCTTCAATCATCGCAATAGCTGCCAAATCGCGAGCGGTAACAATCCGGTCCCGGTTAGCACCGCGAGTACGCCGAGGATTGGCCACACAACTCTTTCCATCATCGCAATTGATCCCCGATCCGGATGATCCCCGAATTCCATAGCCTGTTCAGTTTCAATCATACGAATGGTCGCCGCGGGATTTATCCAGGGCTAGAATCCCGTCGATCTCTGCTAGAGATTTCGGATAACCCTTACTGGCCCATTGATTTCGCTGCCAGTTCGTCATCTTCCGAACTTGAGCCTGGATGGCTGCATCTGCATCGGAAAGAGGCTTCAGTTTCTTCTCTAGTCTACGAAATTTGTTTGACATATCGCCCTTCAAGGTGCTGAATTTGCCTAGAAACTAACTGACAGGCGCCTTGTTTTCAATTTCTTTGACATCTGCGGAGGTATAATTGAAGACCATCTTGTGTAGAACAGGACCTCCCTGACCGGAATTGTATTTGGTCCGATGTTTGACGCAACGGATTCGAAAGAATCTCACGCTATGGGTCACCGTCTGATTGGTGCTATCCAGATTTTCGAGCAACAAAACCCTGGCACCTAATCTAGCAATTTCCAACATTTCTCTCTGAAGGTCGCCGGTGATGGGTTGTCTGAAGGTCACCTTGATAGTCTTGCTCGAGTAGTCAACCGAGCATTTCGCCACAGCCGAGATCAGGTTTTCGTAATCATCAATTCGAACCCGAAATCTCCATCGAATGGAGGGCTGGAGAAGTCCCTTTCGTTCCGACTTTTCTTCCATATCAAACTCCTTCTTTCACGCCATCGTATAGACAGGTGGCACTGACGATTTTCGGCCATCCATCTGTCAATAATTCTGCCCCGAAATCCGCTCCGCCCGACAAATCGAGCACCTTAACGAAGAGACCCAGGACTTTCTTGCCTGTGGGAAATTCAACCTGAAATTTGTAGATCTCGCTTTGAAAGTCGCCTACAGCTTCATGGTGGTTGAGTTGCCTCTGCAATTGAGTGCAGAGTTCGCGCTTGAGATTGCTGTCTTCCGTGCTGAACTTCCAATTGTCCGGCCCTATGTCACTCATTACGGAGGCGACGGTCTCTGTACCATCTGCCCATTTGAAATTCACCCGTTCCATAATACCTCCTGCCAACCTATTTAGAAGCTCGAATTCTCAGCACAGATAATATCGCGGGCGTAAATATCGGTAGACCTGGATAGTAGTAGATATGGTAAATTCGGCGAACACTTCGACCCCCGCTCCATCATTAGTCCAGAACCTCGGACCCTACATCGGCTCATCTCAGCTGCTGAAGGATTTCTTTGCCTCGAATATCGATCCACTCTTCACGGCGAACACGAGCACGCCATTCAATTTCTACATCGGAGGGGTACCGACCTACAACAACCCGACAATAGATTTCTACAAGCCGGAACCTGATCTAGAGCGCACCGTCAATCAGCTCACACCCGCAACCGTCACGGTTGATCCCATCACGAATGACATCACGAACGCGATCTTTCACAACGACTATGTCAACGCCCTGCGCGCTGATGACGGCCCCATTCACACACAGAATAGGCTGTTCGAGCAACAATATTACTGCTGGTGCCCACCAATTGATCTCGACAAGTACCTGAACTTCGACCAATATATCTGGCTCGAGAACGGCCCAACGCCTGTTGAGATTACGGATCCAACCAACGCAGGGTTGCAAATCGTTGGAGCCTTGAATTATACGACGCCATCGGGAGTCGTATTCACTAGCGGCATGGAAGTCATCTTCCGCAACGATATCAACCCCAACTACAATGACATCAACTTCATTGTTGAAGGCGTTGGTCGCGGCATTCGACTCATTGCTGATGGCACAGGATGGGATGAAGCACCTTGGGATGGCATTCAGGGTGACGTCGTATCGATCTCTAGGTCTTCTACCGCGGCCATAATCGGTGGGAATATCCAGGCAGAGTTTACCCTCTCGATCAACAACCAAACCTATCCGGTCCCTCTTATCGATAAGGATATGGATGGCGTCATCACCAATTCAGAGCTGTTCTACAGCCTTCAACAAGCGGGACTGCCGCCCGAGTTGAATTTCTACTATGACACACCGACAGATCGGACCATCATTGTATCGACTGTCTCCACCCTCCCATTCACATTGCAAGATCTGATTGGGAACGGCACGGCGGTTGTCGACTTCTTCGGTAAGAGCCCAATCACGAGCGTACATCAAGTCGTTCCTTGGGACAACAACTTCTCCACGGTGCAATCAAACTTCGAAGACTACATCACAATTGAGCGAGGCTCTCTCGATAACAACCCTTGGTCGCAGACCAACCGATGGTTCCCTCTTGCTCTAGCAACGGCCGAACAAATTGCGGCAGCACCGCATTCGCATGCGGTGCGTCCTATCATCGAGTTTAGGCGCGATACCGAACTCTTCAACTACGGAAACTTCCGGCGCGAAGCCGTTGATGTTGTCTACACCTACTCACTCCTGACTATTCAGATGGGCAACACGAACTTCCCAACTCCTCCAGATGCCGGGTTCCTGAACAACTTCTCCTTCAATACCAACCAGTACACGATGTTCATTGATGGGGAACCTATTTTCAACGGGATGAGGATCCTGGTCCTGGTAGATTTGAATCCCAATGCCCAAGGTTATGTGTTCGTCCTGAACATCGATCCTACCGGCATCATCTACTTCACCCTTGCAACAGATGGCATGAACTCAAATGGAAGTCCTGCCAACGGCGAAATCGTCTCGGTTAACTTTGGAGCAAACGGCGAAGCGGCGAATGAGTTCTACTTCAATGGTGCTATCTGGGCTGGGCCTGCTCAACACCGAACCGCTCCTAATACTCCCCCGCTATTCAACCTGTATGACAGCGAATCAAACGCATTGAACGATCCTGGTGTCTATCCGAATTCGACCTTTGCAGGCTGCAAGCTGTTCGGATATGAACTAGGCACCGGAACCGCTGATGCTGTCTTAGGGTTTCCGGTGATCTACAACTCAGCCGGTGATTTGGTGTTCCAGAACTTCCAGGTTACAGACTTTACCGCACCGGCATATACCTGGTACAAGGAAGTTGAGAGTGAGACGAGTTACTTCTTCAGCAACTCTTGGCACACCGTTCCGAGCCTTAGCAATCAGGCGCTGATCGACCTCCTGCCATATTCTTCGACGACCCGATATAAGGTTCCTACACCGGTTGTCCCGGATGAATACTACCTGAACTTCTTAGAGGGCCAGGTCAATTACGTCGTTCCATTGCAATTTGTTCAGGCGCCATCCTATAGCGTCACGGTAAATGGTATCGTTCTGGAAGAAGGCGTCGACTACACGATCGACGTCATCAACCCAACAAGTCAGAACATCGTCTTCACCCTGGCCTACGTGACCGAACAATTGGCATCCAATGCGGCGGCATACTTCGGCATCATCCTACCTGTCATCGGTAAGCGGAGCATCGTTGTCACAAGCGATAGCACGACGCTTCTTCCAGGCATTGATTATGACGTGATCGGGCTAACCAATCAGGATCTCTATGTCACCGATTCTGGTAACGCCAAGATTGATCAGACAACAGGCATTCGGGTTGCAATCTGCACGTTAACCGCAAGCGATGAAGAAGGTGGTGCATGGGCAGTACCTGATAACATCGCCGCCAACAGCAACAACGATGTCGTAACGACGATCGGCATCAACGAAGTTTTTCAACACTTTGTCACCATCATCGAGAACCAAGTTGGATTCTCTGGCAGCCCTTACTCGGCCAACAATTATGGAGACACCGCGAAGGCTCAGAATATCGGTAGTGTAATTCTGCAACACTCTGGTCCCCTATTGATTCCTAGCATCGTTTCAGGAATCTCTGCTCTAGATCCTCTAGAAGGCGTTGCTTACGCCGAGCGCGAATACGTCAAGGTACGGAACAAGATACTCCAACTCTTCAACACACTCGTGAATAACGGCACGATGACGACGACGGATTCTGTGCAATCCTGGTTGACTGCCATCTTCAATCAACTCGTGCTAGGCAAGACAAACGACTTCCCATTCGCCTGGTCCAATATGGCGGGTGGCAAATATTGGATCCCTCCGACTCCTGCCTACCTAGGCATCATGCCGAACTACGTGCCTGGCTTCATTGTCAAAAATGGCTTCACCTATCTCTTAGGGCACGATGGAAGCCTCCTCGCAAATGCTGGAGACTTCAGAGACGCGGTGATGCTCGCCCTAGAGCAGTTGATCTACCAAAGCATTCCATCCTACTTCACAGGGATGGAGAGGCCGCTCTTCGATCTTGAGGTTCTGGTGTCTGGTAAGTTCCGAACGGGCGTCTACACTCCACAGGAAATCGCTGCCATTCAACAGCAATGGTTCCTACGATGGACCGTCAAGAACAAGATCACGGACTACCGACTTCACAACAACTACGATCCAAGTCAGCCTTTCACCTGGAACTTCTCAACCTGTGTCGATAAGGACGGTGTTGCCCTACCAGGTAATTGGACTGCCATCTACCGATTCTACTACGATACCGAACGTCCTGATCAAGCTCCTTGGGAGATGCTTGGTTTCACAAGCGAGCCATCCTGGTGGGTTGCTGAATATGGCGTGGCGCCTTATGGAAGAAACCATGCAATCATCTGGGGAGATCTTGAGTTAGGGTTGATTAGACAAGGTCCAAGGGCGGGTATCAATCCGGTTTGGGCTCGGCCTGGGCTCAGCCAATACATTCCGGTAGATGACTTCGGTAACCTGTTGAATCCAATTGCGGCCGGCATCGTTCAATCTCCACCTCTCTACACGGCCGGCAATGCTCCCTGGGCTTTTGGCGATGGTGGTCCGGTAGAACAACTCTGGAGGGATTCGGAGAGTTATCCATTTGCAGAAACGGCTACAGGATGGTTGGCCAAAGCAGGTGAGTTCCAGGCTCTGGCATGGGATCCATTACACACGGTAATTGATACCCGACCGTTGATTAGCGGGTCCCAGATTTACAACAGCCAACTCAATTGTCGGCCACCTTGCTACGATCTTCAGGTCGATTCAGAAGTACCTACCGGCACAAGCGCCGGAGTTATGAACTCGGGTTACCAATCTTACATTTCGAACTACGTGATGCAGACGGGTGCAAGCGTAGGCACAACCTTCGGTAACGTCGTTCGTGGATTGCAGCCGATGCTTGCAAACAGAGTGGCTGGCTTTATCGACGGATCCAATCTAGAAGTCCAGGCTGACAACTTCGGAGCTCTTCCCTCGGATAATACTCAACTCTTCCTCTACAAGGGTACGAGCTTCGAAGAACCCTTCTATTCAGGTGTCATCATCCAATGGACAGGTTCGACCTGGCAAGTGACCGGCTATGACATCAACAACCCGGTGTTCGGAACGATTCCTGGAGATATTAACGGGCCGAAGCTGAACATCACAGTCGAACCAAACGATACGATTGTACCTGCACCATTTGCTCCGAACACATTCTACCAGACAGGTCAGCTCGTCACTTATCAGGATGGAACGTATAGAGCTCTACGACCATTTACTTCTAGCACGACGTTTGAAATCAGCTTCTGGGCGCCTCAGATTCCTGTTGTTCAGGCTGACGGGCGCATCATTCAGGAGTACCTGAACCCCCAACAGCCTATTACCGTCCAATACGTTCCCTACTACACTGAGTTCGCTACTCAGCAGGATGTCTACAACTTCCTGATCGCCTACCAGAGATATCTAGAACAACAAGGCTGGGTATTCGACCAATTCAACGATGTGGCTCAGGCCACGGATGATTGGGCTTTGGCCGGTAAGAGATTCCTAATGTGGTCACGTCCGGCGTTAGGTCCAGGCTTCCTCATCGCCCTGTCACCCGCTGCTCGCTACCTTGAATTCAGCACGAATCAAGGAACAGTTCTTCCTGTAGAGGACACTCAATTCGGCATCTACTCCTTGCTCAACAGAGATGGCGTAGCCATCCCGCGCAAGGAAACTCAGGTTTCTAGACTAGGTGGCGACCTACAAATCACGATACCAAACTATCAGACGACAGGCGGTCTATACGGTGCCTCGATCAGCATCGCGAACATCGAACACATTATGATCTTCAGCAACGTGACTGACTTCGGCAACCTTGTCTACAGTCCGCTCCTGAATATTCAACAGGGTCGATTGCGGATTTCGAGCATTGGCGAGTTCAATTGGGATGGACGTCTTGAAATCCCTGGCTTCATTCTGACAGGAAACTCTCTGACGATCGACTATGGTAACCTGATCATCGCGAATGGTGATACGCTCACTTCCAACTTCGAAAAGAGTGCGAATGACTTCCGCCTCTACTTCGGCATCGAAGATGTCGTAAGCGATCCCACCCTCCGTGGAGAAGCCCGAGCGAATATAGGCTACACACCTAGGGATTATCTGGAGAACATCTTTGACAACGACACGAGCGAGTTCGAGTTCTATATCGGCATGCTCAGAGCTAAGGGGAGCCCTGGCGTCTTCACGGCCTTGCTTCGATCCATCCTACTGAATCAGAACATTGATCTGTCCTTCTTTGAAGAGTGGGCGATCCTCGAGCAACCCTATGGCGCTGATCACCTTGACCTTACAATCGAGCATCAGTTGTTCAACACGGATATCAAGACCAACCCGCAGATCATCTTCTACTCTAACCTACCCTATGATCCTCCAACGAACGAGTACAATCCCTACAGTACGGTAGACACAATCTACGTAGATGATCCTAGATGGATAGTCCAACCACAGAATCCAAATGACATCTGGCCATACCGTCCTATTCCGCAACCAGGCCAAACCTTCCCAGGCGACTACCCAACCGCAGGTTATGTCAAGTTGACAGAGTATGACTATCAGGCATTCAACATAGCTGGTCTCCAAACTCTTTGGACGAACCTAAACACGGCAGGTACCTTGCTCAGCTTGACGGGAGATATTAATCTACCTAGCTCAACCAACACGGAAGGCGCCCGCCTTTGGATCTACAATTGGCCTCAGATGTATGGCATCCGGAATACCCTGGATTGGAACATGCTCAAGCCTGTTGGAAGTCCTGTCCCAATTGCTTTCAGTGCTCCGACATCAAATTTTGCGAGCGCCATTTTTGTTCTAGAGTCTGCACCGGTTGTTTCGGGCGCTCCAGGATATGTCCCATTCCTGACGGACGAAATGATAATCGGCGTCACCCAACTCGGCGCCACGCCAGCGGTCAATCAAGTCTATCAAACGATCATGCACGAGGCCCGGGTACAGATGAATGCGGCCACGGGCACAACCGCTACGATTTTCACAGCCACCCAACCTGTTCAGATCGTTGAGTTATTGGCAACCGTACTTGAAACATTGGTAACCAACCCGACAATAGGGCTTCTCTTTACCCTGTATGTGAACAACACCCCGGTCATCACAGGAATCGACCTAACCTCTGGCACTGCGGCTCTAACGGATATCTCCATCCCGATGAATACAGGAGATGTCCTTAGCATTCGGACGTCATTTTCTACGACGATTACTGATGGACAAATCAGTTTCAAAGCCCGATGGGCAACGATTAGAACTGTTGAGCAGGATATCAATCTGGGTACCCTTCAGGTAGATCTTGTTCAAGGGCAAGCTCAAGGACAACTTCTAAGCCTGAGTGCCAACCTCGAGGCTCTGATCGCTACGAACAATGTGCTCGGTGTCAACGACCATATCAATCTCGTCTTCACCAGCGTGAGTCCAACGAATGTCGTGACAACTCTGGCGTATGTGAATGACGTTCAGAACATTACGCAAACCGGCCCTCTAACTCTAGTTACTTCGACCGCTCTTCCGATAGACATCATCCCTGGCCAGACTATTAAGGCAACCTTGGTGTTTGATATCACTACAATCTTCCCGACGCCTACTACCCTTACGGATGGATTGATTGCAAACGATGCGAATTGGTGTTACAACTTCGAGTTCGAGTTACAAGACCCGGTTGCGGGAACCAACGTCATTGTGAACTCCGGCAATTCTCCCGGTCAATTCTGGTTGCTTCAACCACAGCGCTTCCTCGACAATGGTACGGAAGCCGGAGGACTTTACTTCACAGGTAACAGCGTCTGGCCGGCTAGCCAACCTGTTTACTCTCCTCCGGCAACGGAAGGTTGGTTGAATGGCGATATCGTTTACCTAGACAATTGGATCAACTATGGAACGGTCCCTCCGACCAATACAGGAAACCGGGTTCTACAATATGAGAGCGGTAATTGGAATATCGTCCGGGTAGAATTCCCGAAGGTGAACAGTGCCCTGTTCCGTCAGAATACCATTCTGAATCCAACCAATAACACAGATGCGGCAGCGGTTGATATCTTCGATCCCGCCAAGGGGTTTGGTCCAGGCATCGCCCTATCCGTGATCAACTACATCGAAGAATACGATCCGGCAGTCTACACAAATGTCACAGATGATACCCAGAGCACATTGAATTTGCTAGAGCCTTGGGGTCCGGCACAACAGGGATTCATTTGGTGGGATCTAACGGTCGCACGCTACCTAGATTATGAAATCGACGATCCCTCCGTCCCGGCGAATTTGTCCTATCGAGCAACCAATTGGGGTCAGCTTGCACCGGGAAGTGTAATCAACATCTACGAATGGACCCGAAGTACAACCCTTCCTACGGCTCAAACAACAGGCATCAGATTGCCTCTTGCTTTTGTCACGAATACAGAAGTCGACCCGGCTACGAACACGACGATCCAAGCCTACTACTATTGGAACCTGAACCCTTCGGCACCTAGTCCGTATGTTCCGAGGACATTGTCAGCCCTTGAAATCTCTATCCTTTTGACTACCCCACAGGCAAATCTGTCTATCCCGGCGGATGGCTCTCTAGGAAACTCTGGAATTAGCTGGCTTGCGCCAATTGCTCCGAACGCTTTGGTTGTCTCAAACGTTCAGGATGCGCTCAACAGCAATTCAACAAGACTTCGAGTAAGGTGGCGCGACACGGATTCTACCGTCCCACCTCACACTCAATGGATCTTCATGAACCCTGGAGACGAGAATTCTGTTCCTGCCGATTACCAATGGAACAAGTTCATGGATTGTCTCGTAGGAGAGAACGCTCTAGGTCTTCCTGTTCCCGATCCAAACCTCACCACAGAGGAAAGCTTCGGCATAGCAATTCGACCAAGCCAAAGCTGGTTCTCAATCGAGTCTGGCTTGAGCTTCCCGCAACAAGCTAGGTTTGAGTTTGTTACGACCGTCAACCGAATACTTTCTACCGTCAACATTCGACGTGATAGAGTCCTAGCCGAAGCCGCCATCACTCTATCAGATCCATATCCTATCCAGAATCCTAACTTCGTCCTTGCACCTGACCTGACCGGAGAATATAGATTGCCGGCCGAGTTTGATGAGAACCAAACCATAATCTACCTAATTCCGGCCGGAGGTGGCCTTGCCCGAATTCTTCGGAATGGCATTGACTACGTGATGGTCTATGATCCGATCTTGAATTACCTTAAGAACGGCATCCAGAGCAGGATTCGGATTGATTTCATCCCTAGTGCTCCAATGGGCATCCTACTTGCAAACGAACCAACCTGGTGCCAATATATCGTACCAGATCTCTATACTCGGGATCACACCTCAGGCATCACTCCTGGCTATCAGGTTTTGGTACAACAGGACTCAACCGTCAACAACTATTGGGTGAATTATGCGTACCTGGGAACGAGTGGAGGGTCACCTGTTTGGTGTCCTGTCGACTGGCAGCATTATCGAACAGCTGATTATTGGACTCCTGCTGATTGGTATGGAGAGGACCTGAGCGGAAATACCTACAACTCGCTCGACACGCCGAGATTTACGTTCAATACGATCGCTGAGATGGGACAGACCCAACCCTATCGTCCGGGCGACTTGATCATGGTACTGAACACGAATGTTCCGGTCTCTACCAGGTATTGGCAATGGTTTGTCTACACCCTAGATACCAACGGAAATGCGGTATTCACAGAAGTCGCCGAGCAGAATGCAACACTCATCTTGCTCCCTACCCTGTACGCGCCAGAGCAAACGCCTGAGATCACCCCTGATGCAAATCTCTTCCTTGAGCTGAACGACCCGCAAAGCGGCTCGCTCACCCTGGATCAGAGTTTCGACTTTGTCAATTGGACGCCCTTTGACTACGGACTACCAGGCTTCCATCCAAGGTTCGGGTGGTCAAATGGCCCCTACGATCAGCAAATTCAGGAGAGCATCCTCCAGAGACTTTACGAGTCCTTCCTAGGTAACTTCGGCCTGTTTACTGCGAACGATGACCTCAGAGAGCTTGCCAACGGATTGCGATCTGGCGTGCTTGAAGGCATCGAGATAAATGAGCTCTGGTTCGAAATGATTAAGGTCGCCCATGTCCAATGCCCGGAGGTCACCTGGGCCTTCAAGACAAGCTACATGACGATCAACAATTACCAGACGCAACTTTATCAACCAGCCATTCAGACTCCAGATCTACTTCAGAACGTGATTGATTTTGTGAATGAGGTCAAACCGTATCACGTCCAAATCCGCAATCTAGTGACTCAGGTTGCCTTGATGGATACCGGTACCTTCGATGTAACAGACTTCGATGACCCGCCTTGGTACGACTCTAACCTAATGATGTTCCGACCGTTGAATCCGAGCAATGCGACCGACCAACAGGTCTTTACAGCTCCGGGCTCGCTTTGGAATCCTTGGTGGATTGAGTACCAGAAGGTACTCGGAGGAAGCCCGGTAGCAAATGCGAACTTCCGGAAGATGCAAATCACCTTGACGTTTGATCGAGTATCTTGCCAACCTGATCAGGGTTGGGATGACACAGGATTCGATGTGTACGGATGGGACACAGGGCCATATCATGCAGCCGAGCGGGTTATCGAATACTATATGCCGGTAGGCGGCCAACTCGCTCTGAAGCCTCTCGGAAATGTCATCGGGTGTGATTACAAGGGCACCGTTATGACGCCGGTTACGCCGAACTTCAACGTGATGTATGCCGGTTGGGATCCTAGCTACGGTTGGGATGGTATTCCTTGGGACAGTGGTTACCCGGTGGCAGATCTCTACAATGCTGCCAACGACGATGTAGAAGTGCAAGGTGGAACGGGCTACCCGTTCTCGTCGTTCTTGCTCAACCTGAGCAGAGTTATTGCCTTTGCTCTCGACGATCAACGCGAAGAGTTCGGGTACGATCAGAACTTCCAGACGTTCGTTCTACCAACGGACGATCCAACACTCTATCCGTTTATCAAGGTCACGGTGAATGGGACGGTCGTAACCAACTACATGATCTTGCCGAACAGCAACCTCCTACAATTCACCGCGCCTCTGAACGATGGCGACCTGCTTGAAATCTCCTTCGGGCAAACCTTCCTACCTCCTCCGAACAGGGATGAAGACATCCTGATCGAAGGTGGCCGCTTTGTTCAACCAGATTTAGATGGTGGCCATCCGCAAGAATTAATTGCTCTGATACCACCTGACGATCTCTCGATTGATGTCTATGTTCGAGAATATGCCGGTCCTCCTAGGATCGTGAACAACCGCTTCATGGGCTCTGGAATTACCGGACCCTACGCAATTGGTCAGAAACCGCAGAATGAACAGGCACTTCTAATCTGGAAGAACGGCGTCCTCCTTAAGAACGGTCCAGACTATCACGTCGATTGGTTTAGCCTTCAGGTTACCTTCGCCGAAGTCGTTGCACCTTTTGACATCGTCGTGATCTTCTCCTACAGTCACTCCGCGTGCCCACAGAGTGTCACAACTCACAGTTGGCAGGGCGTCGGTTCCATGGGCGTCGATTGGGATTTGCCTCCGCAGGCCGTAGACGTCATCCGCAATGGCGAACCCGTACCCGCTACCTTTGAAATTATTGGCACCCGAGTGCATATCACGGTCGATCCAGGTCCGACTCCAATTACTCCGCATGATTACTTCACGGCTGTACTCTACGACCGTGCCTGTAAGGCGGTTGTTCGAACAGATGAGCTCAATCTACAAGATGCGAATCTCTATATCCCTCTGACCTTCACGCTTTCCCAACCGGTTGCATCAGACTTTCCGCCTTGGGGTACGGTATTGGTTCACCTGAACGGGCTGCAATTGAATGGACCCTGGACCGAATTCCATATTGGAAGACGGCCGATAGATCCGCCGGCTCCAGGACTGAATCAGAACTTCCTAATCAACTTCCCATACAATCAGGTCGACAATATCACGGCCTACCTGGACGGTAAGAAGCTCAAGATCGCGGTAATGAACGTGATTGCCTGGACCGTTACGGAATGGGAGAATCCGAGCGCACAATGTCCGATTGGCTACGATGGGTTCGTCTACCAACTCCCAACACCTCCGAATATTTCAACGTCGCTTTGGCTGAACAATCCGCTTCCGGAAGGTGCTCTACTCGTCATAGCCCGCATGGAAGAGTTCGACTACATGGTAAATGGGGATCAACTCCAGGTCTTCCATCCTGTGATGCCAACTGATCGGCTGACCGTAACGACAGTCAACAACGATGAAGCCTATGCAATCCGAACGCAAACATTCCTTGGTACGGCTGACGCAGTCTATATCACAGGCTTCGACACCGAAGAATTTGATACATCGCCCTTCGATGACGAGTTCGATCCGGATAATGAGTTGGACGGAAGAGACACCTACCCGCTTGCGTTCATTCCAGAGACTCCAGACGGAGTCTTTGCCTACGTCAACGGACAGCTCAAGATTTATGGGTTGGATTGGCATTATGTTGGCGAGGTTCCTGTTGGATGGGATAAAAACATCTGGGGTGTCGTTTGGGATGGCACGCAGAGTCCTCTGAGCATCAAGTTCCATCAAATGCATCAACCTACAGACGTTACTTCAATTGTCTACTTGACTTCTCCCGCCTTGGAAAGTGCTCCTCCGGTTGCTATGCGAATGCACATCGATAGATTCCAGAACCGAGAAGATATCCGTATCTCGGATCGGTTCCGCTTCCGTCTCAGGGATTCGATTGGACCTTCGGATGAAGTCATCAACTTGAACATCAACATGGGTCTCTCGCCTGATATGCGCGAAAACCTCTTCCCGAAGCCGAACTACACGGGACAGGTTCCTGGCGTGATTTGGATCGGTGGAGAGCGAATCGAATACTATGAAGTGAATGGTCCATTTACCGAGACGGATTCTACTGATGGGCAGATTTGGTACACCCTGAAGAAAGTCCGCAGAGCGACGAAAGGAACTACCGACGGCTTGACTAGGAAGGTAGATACCGTTCGATATGCGGTCGATGGTGTTCAGACTTCATTCAAGTTACCGGATCCAAACGCAACCTACACTCAGGTCGTCGTCTTGCTCGCCAATTATGTTCCTGTCAACGACGGTGGATTCGATGATCCAAGTTGGGATACCGTACCATTCGACAAGGCCGATAACACGGTTGTTTGGGATGGAGACTTTCCTCTGACGATGGGCCAAGATTGGTACTTCGGAACAGATGGCGATGTCATTCTTACAACGGCGCCCGCTGTACCAAACCCAACACCTGACAATCCCTTCTACATTCAGCAACCGTTGCCGCTCTTGATCCGTGCAATTCGAGCTCAATCTCCCTATGTTCACTTCTCCGGAGATGACGTGATCGACGGTGGTCCGTTGAATAGGATTCCAGGTGGCTATGAATTCCCGGTCACTCGTTACCCGGGATGGTCTGGCACTGCCTGGGATACGACAGCATGGAGCGAACCTGGATGGGGTTACAAGGAATATCGTGGTCGTCCGTTTGATGCAAACTTCGGCTTGCAATTCAACCGCAACCGAGTGACAAAGTTTTTGCGAGAGTCCCCCGGAACGCGCATCGTATCACAATACATCGACGACATCTCCCTACATGAATAAGGGCTGACGTGAAACTCGCTGAAATTTTTGATGACCCTCATGATCGACGCATAGATCTTCAGTCTAAGGTTTCCGAATTTGCTCCAATGCCCGTCAAGGAATCCTATGGATTTTTCGATTTCAAAGTCAACGATACCAAATCAGACTACCTAGGATTCGCTTTGGTTGAAAAGGATACCGACCGAGTCGAGTCCTACCTTAATCTGACCAAGACCCAACTCGGATGGCAGGTTGGATTTATGCAGAGCGATACCAAACAAGAAGGCCACATGAAGTTCCTTACTGAAAGAGCAGCCCAATTGGTTGGCCATTACTTCAGCGATGCCTCCCAAACCCCAGAGGCCAGGGGATTCTGGCAGCATGTCATTCAAAAGCCGCACCTGTTGATCGTCAGAGCTTTCAGCACCAAGAAATCCTACCCTATCAAACAGGTAGATGGGAAATGGAAACCAAATGTCTGGTCCGATAGCAAGACCTGGCGCCTGTTAATCAAACCTAAGATTGCCGACCCGGTTACTATAAATGAATGGGCCAGAAAGTATGAACTCGCCTATCAGGGCGTCAGCTTCTATCACTATCTCGGCCACCATGATTTGGATAAACTCTGATGGCAGATAAGCTCAAAGACGATCAGAAGGTCAAGGTAACAGACAGCCTGGTCATCAAAACATCTGATGGTAAGGTACTCCTAGACATCCAGGGCGAGCGAGAAAAGTTCGACCTGTTCCAACTTCGAAACAAGGGCAGAAAAAGATGAACAAATACCTGATGACAGCGGCTGCGGTTATTCTTTCGGGCATGCTCTACAGTGCCTGGACTCAAGAGATTGAGTACGGTCGAACACTAGAGCAGGCGACTCCAGAGCAACTCGAGAAGGTTCATGAATTGGAGCAGAAGGGCTTTGAATATAGGCAGGTAATTTCTCCGAAGACTGCCCCACAATATAAGGACGGGGTCCGAACTTTCAGGGTCGATCTCGACAGTATCTTCATGTACGATCCCAAGGAGCCAGACCGTCGAGCCCTGAAAATCCTAACGAATGGGCATGTCATCTACATGCTCTCCGGTTCCAGGCCACCTGAATCACAATGAGAATCTACACCATCGAAAGAGTCGAGAAGCCGAAGGTCAACTTCGAAAGAGTCTATCACATTAGGTTCAACGAGCGTTCCATTCCTAGAGACGGAGATCTGGATACGTACCTCCGCAGGAATTTCGCAGAC
>Ga0181514_1424917_pt1 | contig 27675 bp, 14 predicted proteins | sample PEATcosm2014_Bin_21_FD_135918 | JGI IMG/M metagenome (GOLD analysis project Ga0181514, IMG submission 135918) | Metatranscriptome of peatland microbial communities from MTU Mesocosm Facility, Houghton, MI, USA - PEATcosm2014_Bin23_10_metaT... | ecosystem: Environmental > Terrestrial > Soil >...
ATCAAGGCGATAGAGGATAAGGAGAATGAGTCGAAGTCCCAGTGGAGTGCAATCAAGATTCCAAGAACCTCTGCCAGGCATCAGGACGACCAGGATTACCAAAGGAAAGACGACTCGAGTTGGGAACGCGACTATGATAAGCCGAAACTGAACTTCCGTAAATTCTATCAAGGTGGTGCGCACGATGCCACCTTTGTTGCAAGCCTGATCCAAAGGATGGTCCAGATCGGCAGTGAGCTGAACCTGCCTGTCACATTCAAGATCATCCTCAAGGATAGAAATGCCCAGAAGAAGCGGTTGGAACGACAAAGACACAAGGAATTCCTTGGTAACCAAACGCCCGAAGCCGCCATGAAGGATCTCAAATTCCGGCTTCAGAAGTACAAGAATACCAAGCAACCTACCGTCGAGACCATCAAAGACTTCATTGAAATGATCAAGAAGGGCGAGGCCAAAAACATTAGGTTTGAAGGGACCACCTATACCGCTCAACCAGAAAACGCACCCTCCTCGAACAGGGTGAAGGCGAAAACCAGCTTGGGTGTTGGCATGAGGGATTGGAATCCGGTTGACTTGATGAATGGGCAGCCCTTCACCCTTGAATATAAATCCAAGGAACCTGATAGGCAGTATCAGAACATAGAAGTGACCTATGCCTATTACAAATCTGCAGGTACCATCGTGCCACTGAGGGCCAAATATAAGGACGTCGAAGGTAAGGAGAAATCCGAAATCATAGACGTACCAACCTATTTGACCTGGAATCTAGGACTTCCCAACCTAGACAACAAGGAGGCCGTGCTTCAATCTTTGATACGGAAGAAGCATATCGCCGAGAAAGAGCCAGGGAGGCGAGCGGCCTATGAGAGGCTTCTAGGGTTGATCAAGACGCAATTTCCGATGCACTTCGCCTGGTTCGAAAAACAGCTGAGGTCTACGACCTAAAGAACCGATTGATAACCGCTCGTTCAGCTTCTGAACGCTCAGGTTCAGGACCCGGCTTCTCGAACTTCATATTGGCCGGATCTTGAAACTTGATACCAGCTGCATCATCCTCGTCGTCTTCTTCGAAGGCGTTCTTGTAGGCCTCTTCCGTAATCGGCCATTCGCCCTGAATTTGCCCGCAATCTAGACAGTAATCGATCTCGAGATCATCACCGCCGCCAATTCCCAGACCATACGGAAGGTATCCGTCCCCGTCTTTACCATCTGGACGAGTCCAAGAATGTAGGTCACTTGCATGACTCCCTACCGACATAATCCGTGAACTTTCGCATCTCTGGCATGAGGTCATATGTCTATCCTTGTGGCTGATAGAAGGTGATTCCGAGCAAATTGGTGACGTCCTGACCAATTTGCACTTCTACGGAGACTACGGGAGAGCCATAGGTCTCCTCGGTCGTAACGATTCCGGAAGAGATAGCTGCCTCTGAGTCAATACCAAGCCAGATGCTTCCCGGCCTAGACAGGCCCGCGTACCATTCTCCCTCGGGTTCTCGTGGGCAACGATACATGATGCCTTCGGATTTAATATCGTCAATAGTCCGACCCTTGAGGCGATCGCCCTTCTTTCCCGCCAGGTAACCCTTGTTCTCGGCGTCGTTCCAATAGCCCATCTGCTTCAAGAGCCATTCTGGAACAATCGCATTCTCCGGAATGAATGCGACGATATCACCAACCTTCCAACGAGGTTGGCCATCTTCCTTATCGGAGCAACAAGTCATCGGAACCGAAAGGACACCCAATCCAAGACGGTTGACATTCAGATGCTCTCGTGTTGGATGTTGTTCAACAGCGTCGATGGTAAGAATGCGAACTTGAGACATGATAGCCCTCCAACCTATCAGTAACAGATTGGCTAATCTTGCGCAAGAGGCCTGAACCCATTAAGCTTGATGGATGAGCTATTCAAAGATAGTCCACCTGCATCCAAAGACCCCTGCCGATCATCGTCGGCGCGCCAAGAAAAAGATACAGGAGTCTGACGGATCCGAGATCCTGGAGAGAATCGACTCTATGAGTCCAGAGGAGCGTCTCAATTTCCACGAAGAAATGGACGCTTGGAACATGAAATGCGGCTTGACGGACGAGGCATTTCGAGCCGCGTTCCGAATGCTAGAGGCGATCAAAGCCTACGAAGAAGCCTTCAAGCAAGAAGATACCCAGGCTTCACATGAACTCTTGCATGAAGTCGTAAACGAACTCGACATGACCTACGACATCATCATGAGTCTTCAAGAGCTCATGACCTACAACAAGATCGGTTAGTCGTCTATCGAAATACCTGAATAGGGTGGTTCTCAAAGGCTCGGATGGCATAGTTGTCATAGACGCGGACGGCAATGACGAGCAGAATGATTGTCGCCCCGATGATTGACAAGCCTCTGATCATCACCGACCTCCCAAGATTTGTCCGCCGAACAAAGTTCGATCGATGCCTCGACCCAACATGGCCATCATCATGAGGGGACTTGAAGCTTGACGCATCAGGCCCTCCAGGCTGGTGCCGGTCATCGACATGATGAAGTTGATTTGCTGGGAGGGGTTGAGCTCCTCCCACCTGCCGGAGAATGGGATCCGCTCGTAGAGCTTCTTGAAGGCGCCCCGACAAACGTCCGGCATTTTGGTGAGCATGTCCAGATGCTCTTGTGTGACTTCGATGACCTTGCCACCATCGAGAATCTTGTTCGATCGGGCCTTCGATTCTGCCTTCTCGCGCTCTTGCGCGAGTTCATATGTGGTCTTGGGTTCTTCGGTGACAAGATCTCCGGCCTGGAAGTCCATCTCGACGCCATTCTTCAGGTTGACATAGATGGTTGGGCCGTCGACATCTACCACCGTTAGAGCTCCGAGCGGACGCTTCTTGTGATAGACGACCTGACCTTCGTCAAACATCTTCGATCTCCACGGAAGTTATGCGATTCCAACACTTTTGTCAATCCATGTCCAACCCTGCTCAACCAGGTTAGCATTGGTTGAGTTCGCTATCTGCAATGCTTCTTCTCGCGTGATATCTTCGAGCAGAAACACTCGGAAATATTCGCCGGTACTCGGCGACCGAATCCAACCATGGGTCTCTCCACCCATTGGGCCCGTCAGCGGTAGGTTTCCATCTTTGTCCGGCATCGGCATAGTCAGATATTATGCGAACTCCATTACCTAGTCAAGCGTTCCGGGCGGATAAGTAAGCTGACATAGGAGGACGTGACATGGTCACATTTCTGGTTCTTTTGCTGATGTCTCTTTGGGGCACGGCTCTTCTCTACCTTCGGGGCGATCATTGGGGTTGGTTCAATATCCCTAACCGCTGGATGAAGATCACAATCTTTGGGCTTCCGCTCGCAGGGTTGTTTCTTGCTCTATCCGGGCCGGTCACCTTGTTCACCGGAGGGATGGCCGCACTCATTTGGTTGGGTCTAGGCGCCGCATATTCAAAGGGGCACGGCGGTAACTTCGGTAATCCTATCCCGCCTACCCTAGGCAATTGGCTGATGGAATGTAGCAAGCTCGCATGGACAGGCGGTTTATTCGGCGTTGCTCCGGCTTTGGTCGGAGTGCTGACGGGGCATCCTCTCTGGGCACTATCCTTGCTCTTCGCAGCCTTGGCAGGGCCAATCGGTTACACCGTGGGTTGGCTCTATCGATATAAGGATCTCTATCCAACCGGAAACCCGAACGCTCCGCGTCCTTGGGCCAACGAGATCGGTGATGCCCTTACCGGATTGATTTTCTACGGACCTACTGCGGCTTTGTTGCTTCTGTCCTAAAGCTTGACGCCGAAGGCTTCGGCCATCTTCAGGAAAGACTGACCCAAAAGCGTTCGCATTTCGGTGTAGGCAACCATGTTCTGGATGTGGGGAGAACTCCGAACCGTATCCAGAATCACTTCCAGGCTTTCGTATTGTAAGCCCAGAGCTCCCACGTATCCGATTGAAACGTCCTGAGGATCAGGCATCTTATCGATAGCCTCAAGCCCGGCAAGAATTTGGCTTTCGGTTGGATTGGTCATGAGAAATCTCCGAAGAGTGGAAGTGGGTTTTCTTGCTCATTGAGTTCTTCGATCGTGCGACCGGACTTGATTGACGTCTTGAACATCTCGACGACATCCTTACCCGCACCGTAGGCATCTGCATCGTTCTTCTTGCAGAGTAACCAATTCTTACCCATTCTGATCAGAGCCCATTGGCCCTTCAGACGTTGGCCATGAAGCTTGAAGCTGATCTTGCCCGCCGCCAATCCCTTGGCAGGATCGCCAAGAGGCTCGAATTCGCCCTTATCCCAGAGTAGGACCGGACCCGCGCCATAGGATCCGCGAGGAATGACCCCTTCCCATTCGCCATATTTCAGGGAATGGTCTTCTACATGAACGGCAAGGCGTTTATCTAACGGGTTCATGCTCGGGCCCTTCGGAACCGCCCAACTCACCAGGACATCTCCGATTTGCAGCCGAAAGTCATAATGCAAACGAGTTGCGGCATGCTTCTGAACACAGAAGCTCAGCTTCGGTCGAGACTCGCCAAAGCCCAGGGAAGCTTGTTCCTCACGCCGGGCTTTCATCCGCTCTTTGAAGCTAGCCATTCTTTTTCTTCCTCTTGGGTTGAACTGTAGAAAGTCTCTCTTCTAACCACTTCGGATGCTTGAGCCAATGCCACCAAAGTTTGTGCGAAGCTAGGACACCGCCCGGTGGTTGGTGACACCATCCGAACACATGATATAGAACGAATCGATTACGAATGCGGATGAGCATGACCGACCATGCTCCAAGTGTAGCACGACTTGGTAAGAAGTCTAGTCCTGCTTCGCCCTGATAACGAATCGGGCTAGTTTCATTTTTCAACCTCAGCGAGGTTGTCGGCGAGCAAATCAAACATCTTGGTGCCTCTCGGGGTGAGTTGAACCCAATCCGAGGCTCGCTCGATATCCCGTCGTTTCTTTTCTTGCCTAGGTCTTCTCATCTCAGCCCGAATTGCAGCCCTCTTCCGTCGAATAGAATCCTTGCTCATTTCGGCGGCTCTGGTTGAGGTTTCCAATGGGTTGGTGCGGCTGCGATGCCCGATCGGTCGAGAACCCATCGATTTTCTTGGGCTTCCCACCAACCGAATCCTACCCAACCATTCCGATAACCAACCATAATTCGAGTGCCATCCATTGGCGCCGTTTCAATTGGCTGCCAATCTTCTACCATCAGTCGATCGCCTTCAAGGCGTCCTTGATTCTTTCGATGATGTCCTTGGCCTTGTCGCTAAGGTAGAGCACCTTGTCTACTGTTTCGGACTCGAGTTGATCGGCTGAAACTTCGCCCGTTTCAATCAACTCAGCCTCCTTCCTGACATGCACCAGGATTTCAGTCAGGCCTTCGACCTCGTTGTCGCTCAAAAATAGTACCAAGCTCATGGTCGAATGTTAGCACAGAACCCGAGATTTGCGCAACACCTACTCTTAAATACAGGCGACATCCTTTATAGGCGCGAGCCTAATACTCTGAAGGGTAAAAAGGAAAGAATGATCTTTAATAAGCTCGAAGGCACCACCGCTACTTCTTTCAAGATTGGTAAGGGCGGACCAACAATCTATCAAGGGACAGCCAATCCTGTCACCAGTCCACCAAGCACCAATCTCGGTGATCTTTATCTCCGAACAGGCGGCACTCCAGGCCTTTGGCAATACGTTGGCGGGCAATGGTCTCAAATCAGTGGAGAGACCGGATATGCCGATATCTTCAACGGAACGAGTGATTGGAGCGGTCCTACCGGTGGATATTACACCATCACCATCCCCGAGGCAACGCATCTTCAAGGGGTGAATCCTCTAGTCGAGGCCTTTGATTCGACAACCGGCACCTACGCCGTTGTCACACCTGACTCCCTAGCCGTAGATGGTTCCGGCAACGTCACGATTTCTGTTACATCTAGTCCAGACAATCGGTTCCCTGGTAAGATCGTTATCTCGGCAGGTCTTTATACCGGCGGCGTAGGTGGCGGAAACGGCACCGTAACCAGTCTTGGTTTGACTTCGAGCGGAACGATCACGGTAGGTGGTACACCTTCGCCCATCACGACAACCGGAACATTTACTGTCGATGTCAACCAGGCAAACTTGAACCTAGCCGACATTGGTGGAAGTCTCAACCTTACTTCACAGGTTTCCGGCGTCCTGCCGATTGGTAGCGGTGGTACAAACAACTCGGCATTCACTTCTGATGCCGTAATCTACTTCGATGGAACCAAACTCAACAGCGTGACACCTGGCACCAACGGTCAGGTACTGTCGTTGATTTCTGGTGCGCCAGCCTGGGAAACTCTACCTCCGGCATCTACGCCATTTGTTGTCAACGTCAACAAAGTCCCAGGTGCGGGCCAGTTTAGCTCGATCTCAACGGCCGTCGCTAGTATCTCAACCGCGTCTGAAATGACACCATATGTCGTTCAGGTTGCCCCTGGAGTGTACATCGAACCCCAAATCACTTTGAAGCCATGGGTTCAAATCGTTTGCGAGCCTGGATCTTCAATGGTCGTCGCTGCCAATCCGAATGCCCACTTGATAATTGGTGCTGAGAATTCGGCGATCACCGGCTTCATTCTGACAGGCGTAACTGGTACCGGATACGCGGCCATCCAATTCTCAGGCACAACCGGCACTCTATTCCGAATCAACGGCGCTACGATCACCAATTGCTATTACCACTACCTATTCAACGCCTCGGCTGAAACTCAGGTGGCTCTACTGCAATGTCTATCACAAGTGGGCCCATATGATTTCCAGGTGATGAACATTTCTGGCAACGTGAATGGAATGGTATCAAACCGAGTCTTCGTAGACTCATTCGTCGTCATGGACCTTGGTGGAAACAGCATCTGTACCGCCCTATTCTATGTCGCCGATCCGAACGTCCTACTGCGCTTGAACAACTTCGAGATCCTGAGTGATTGGAATCAGTTGACGGGTATCACCCTCAACACCGCAGGGTCTGGATATAATGTCGGAGACACGATCACCCTACAAAACGTAGGCGGCGTGATGGTTGTTGCTCCGGTCATTCAGATCACAGGATTGACTGGTGGACCTGGCACAGGAGTCTCGACATTCACGATCACAGTTCCTGGACAATTCTCTCAAGCCAATCCGGTATCCTTCACTCAGGCTTCAACAAGTGGATCGGGTACCGGAGCAACATTCCAAACCCCAACCTTTGCCAACTCTAGTCTTGGACATCAAGCGGACGGCGTACATTTCCTGAATGGCGCAACCTTCTCCGCGATCACCGGTTACATCAACGGCATGAACAACGGTATCGTGAATGCGAACGTTGGAGCCGGAAGCATCGTAGAAGCGTCTAATATTACCATCGATGCGAGCACAACAGACGATATCGTTATCGCGAACCCAAATACGACAGGATTCTTTACAGGTGCTGCAAACTATTTGAAGACCAACGTCGACCCATCGGCGTCGGTCACGATTACTCTTTCGGACGACCGCAACGGTGGGTTGGTTAGCACAGGTAGCGTCTACCTAGGTCGCTCATTCAACAGCTTGACTGAGACTCTGGATTTCATCAAGGGACAAAGCCTCGGCATCTGGGGTGGTGGATCGATCACCGTCGTGTCTGGGCTTACAGTTAGCATCAGTGAAGGGTTCGGTTTCCTGGCTCAGGGTTCATATAGCTCCTTCCCGAATACCTATGAACTCTACCGGATCAATTGGAGCACTCAGAACCTAGTGCTCCCTGCCAATTCTAACCTGTACCTGTACTTCGACTACACATCAACCCTCCAAACCGCCCCATTTGAACCCAGCCTAGTTGGAACCATATTCCTTGGACGGGTCGTAACCGGAGCTTCTAGTGTTCTTTGGATTGATTCACAGGGCGTCGGTGGAAGTCATATGGCCAACGATCTCGACTATATGATTCGTAATGCGGTGGGCCCTCTGTATGTGAGTGGTTCGGCTGTCACCGAAGATGCTACTCCATTCAAGCTCGATGTTGGAACCGGCAATTACTACTTCTCCACCTCAAACTTTACTCCAACAGGCGGAACGCCAATCAGCTGGAATGCCTACTATCAGAATGCAGGCTTGCTGACTGTTGGCATCAGCGCCGCCGGATCCGGATATAACATCGGCGACCAGATTACGATAACAGGATCGAGTGTCCTGGTTGATCCTATCGTGGAAGTTCAGACGTTGACTGGCGGACCCGGAACCGGCGTTGCAACGGTTAGCGTGATAAGTCCAGGGCAATTCTCCAACGATTCCGCAACGAGTTTCACTCAGGTTAGTACGACAGGGTCCGGCGTTGGTGCAGCATTCAACGCTCCAGATTGGGTTGGAGTCTGGACTTATGTCAGCCAGAACACCGTCGATAATGCCTACTACAACTCTGGAACGGGGCTCGTCGCGATTCCTTCGGGAGAATTTACCAAGCACGTTCTCTACACTGTTGGACAGGGCGCAAACGAAGAGTATCTCCTGGTCTATGGTAACGCCGCCTATGCCTCGCTCTCCTTGGCAGAAGGTGCAGCAAATCCAACGCCTCCTACGCAATTCAGTGGCGCGATGCCAACCATCGCCGCAATCTGTGTTCAGCAAGGTGCGTCCAACATTCTGGCGACGGGATCCATTCTCGACATCCGTCCAATTCTATCCTTCAGAGCCGGTACCACTGCAGGCACCACCGTTCACGGTGATTTGCTAGGATTGACAGCCGACGATCACCACCAATATCTGCTCGTTAATGGCACCCGAAATATGGCCGCCGACCTTAACATGGGTGGTTATAACGTCGATAATGCCGGAAGCTACAATGGGGTGACCGTTGAAGCGCATGAATCGCGACACCTACCAAACGGCGCCGATCCTCTGACAACAGCCGCTCCAACTACCAGCCTCAGTCCATCTAGCACGAATGCAGTTGGTATTCAGAACAGCCTAGCAAGAAGCGATCACAGCCACGCTATCACCGGATTCATTCCGTCTAGCGAACTCGGCGCGGCAAACGGAGTCGCAACTCTTGATGGTACTTCGAAGCTGACAACTTCCCAGATGCAAACCGTTACCTTGAGCGGCAACGTGACAGGCTCTGGTACGACTTCGATCACAACAACGATTCCGGCATCTACGATCACCTACGCGATGATCCAGAATGAAGGTGCCGACACCCTTCTAGGTAATCCAACAGGATCTTCGGCAGCCCCAAGCGAAATCACTCTCGGTTCGACATTGAACTTCTCCGGAAGTTCTCTCAACGTGAACCAGGGCAACTTGAGTCTCGGCAGTATTGGCGGAACCCTAAACCTAACAAGCCAAGTAACCGGAACCCTTCCTATTTCACATGGTGGTACAAATAATAGCTCTGCCTACACGGCCGGGTCTCTGATCTTCTCCAATGGATCGAGTCTGGCGCAAGATAATGCCAACCTGTATTGGAATGATAGCAATCTTTACCTTGGTATCGGCACCAACGCTCCACTGGATATCTTGCATATGGTGGTTAGCACGGCGGGAAGCACGAGACACGTTTTCTTGGATGCGTACGGCACGAACAACGCCGGGTTCCGTTCCCGTACTGCACAAGGTACTGTCAGCTCACCAAGCGCATCCCTATCGGGCAATGCGCTAGGTACCTTCGGAGCCCTTGGTTATGGGGCATCGCAATTCGCGACGTCTAACACAGGTGCGATGGCCATCCATGCCAACGAAACCTTTACGAATACTTCGAACGCCACCTATATGAGGTTCCTAACGACCCCAACCGGCTCGGTATCCGCAGCCGAGCGTCTAAGAATCAACTCGACCGGAAATATCCTGATTGGCACGACCACCGATGCCGGACAACTCTTGCAAGTAGCTGGCTCTCAAGCGAACACCGTTTCATCGACCACCGCGTTGACAGTCAACGGAACTACGCTGGTAGTTGACACGGTAAACAACGCCGTAGGTATTGGCACACAACCAGCAACCAATGCCGTTCTCGATATTGTCAACAACTCTGGAAGCACGAAGGCCATTCAAACTACTGGGTATGGTTCGAACGTAGGTTTCCGAGCTCGATATGCCAACGGAACTCTAGGTTCCCCTACAGCCACTCTGAGCGGCAACATTCTGTCATTCTTCAGCGGTCGCGGTTATGGTACGAGCCAGTTCGCCGCCTCTTCTACAGGCGCCATCAACATCAATGCAGCGGCAAACTTCACGAACATATCCATGCCGACGTCAATCACGTTCAGCGTGACGCCAGTCAACTCTGTCACGTCCGCTCAGGCGATGGAAATTGCACCAACCGGAAATGTGTTGATTGGTACGGCGACAGACAATGCCGCCGATGCTCTTCAGTTCGCTTCTGGATTCGGAGTCTACGGCAACTACTTCAAGTTCGCTGGTACTACCTCTGGTGTAGCCGAAATCATTGCGCCATCAACTATCACTTCATACACTCTATCGCTCCCGATTGCTCAGGGCGCAGCGTCTTCCTACTTGCAGAACGACGGTAGTGGAAACCTGAGTTGGACTACCGGCACACCGCCGACGGTCGCAACGAATATCGATGGTGGAAACTCGAGCTCACTCTATACGACTCCGCAGTTGATTAGTGGTGGTACTGCCTAATGCCAAGAGCTCAGTTCATTCAACTCCGTCAAAGCCCAGCAGCGACTTGGACTTCAGTCAATCCGGTTCTAGCTCTGAGTGAACTTGGCTATGAAACCGACACCGGAAATTTCAAGCTAGGCAATGGCACGACCGCTTGGAACTCTCTGGCTTATTCTGGTTTAAGCGGCCCCCAGAATCCTGCCATACAGGCAAGTTTCGGCAACGGAGTGGATGGAAACATCGTCATCTCATCTGGTACGACCACCCTAACCCGCGATATGTATTACAACAATCTGACCTTTACTGGTGGCCAGATCGTTACCAATGGATATCGGATCTTCGTTGCCGGAATCCTAGACATCTCATCCGCATCTGCCATAGCCGGTTCCATATCGGGAACCGGTTCAAGTGGAAACAATTCTACCGGAACGGGGGCTGGAGCTACAGGCACCGCAACGGCTTCTGAATCGGTTGGTGCCGGTGGACGAGGTGCTGGCGGACCGAGTGGAATAGCTGGAAATGGAGGTAATGCTGTTGCCGCAACTACTGTCGCCCTTGGAAATGGTGGTGCCGGTGGGGGTGGTGGTGCATCGGGTTCCAGTTACAGCGGTACAAACACCGGCGGTTCGGCTTCATCTGGAGTCACCCCGACCGGAAGTTTTCCAATTCGCCGGTACGAGACCGAATTGATCAAGGGCATCACTCAAATCCTTGGTGGAAATGGTGGAAGTAGCGGAGCTTCTGGCGCAACCGGAGGAGGATCCGGACCAGGTGGTAATGGTGGCAACATTGTCGCTATTTTCGCGAATACGGTTAACAGAGGTCCTAACACCCCTGCCAGCGTGATACAATCCAACGGAGGTAGTGGTGGAAATGGTGGTTTCGCCATCTACAGTACCTACAACAACGGCGGAGGCGGAGGCGGTGGAGGCGGTGGAGGTGGTGGTTGGGTTTACATCGCCTATAATCAACTCACAGGATCCACCGCCACTAATGCAATCAGCGCCTCTGGTGGAAGCGGCGGGAACGGTGCAAATGGCGATAGTCTTCCCAACCAATATTTCACTACCAGACAGAGTACTAATAACGGCGCGACTTGGAACACAGTCGATGCCTACCAATACTACCCTAACGATACCAATGGAATTTCGGCCTTCGGATTCACAAAGGATAGCGCTGGCAACATCTATACCTGTGGTGCGTTGACAGACACCTCGAGAGTCGGTCATTGGATAGTAAGGCAGAGCACCAATAATGGATTGACCTGGGCGACGGTTGATGATTTCGTCTATACGGCGGGACAATCGTCCGTGGCTAATGTGTTGGGCACCGACTCTGTTGGAAATATCTACGCCGCGGGCAATGGCGGTGTAGCGACAAACACTGTCCGTTGGATAGTAAGGCAGAGCACCAACAATGGATTGACCTGGGCGACGGTTGATGATTTTCAGTATGCCGGATCTACTGATTCCAAAGCTCAGGCCTTTACCAGGGATCTAGCCGGCAATCTTTATGTAGGCGGTTTCACAAATATCGGCGGAACGTATCACTGGCTGGTTAGGCAGAGCACCAACAATGGATTGACCTGGAACACGATTGATGACTATCAATACCCCAGCAATACCAGCATGGCTCCTCAAGGTGCATTTACCGATAACCTAGGTTACGTCTATATGGCAGGACAGGCTAGCGTTGGGACAACCATTCATTGGGTAGTTCGCCAGAGCCAGAATAATGGTAGCACCTGGAGCAATGTCGATGATTTTCTGTATCCAAGTGGAACGGTAGCAGATGCTTCTACGGGCGCCGTTGATCTTTTAGGAAACGTCTACGTAACCGGATTCGTAACCGATAACACTCCGAGTAATCACTTGTTCACTAGAATGAGTACCAACAATGGAGTTACCTGGTCGACCGTCGATGATTATCTGTATCCTGGGGAGACTAGGTATGCCGCAAACTACGGCGTATGCATCGACCTAGTGGGCAATGTATATCTGGCCGGTTTCGCACAGGCCCTTCAATCACCAGGGGTGCAAGTCTCTCACTGGATAATTCGACAAAGTACCAATAATGGGGTCACCTGGAACACAATTGATGATTATGTTCCACCTGGTGCATCCGTGAATGGAGCAGGTGCTCAAGCTTGGGCCATTGGTATAGACGCCGTCGGTAACATCTACGCAACGGGAGAGGCTCTCGGAGCTCAGGTTGGTGGGGCAACTGGAGGAAACGGCGGTAATGGCGGTTCCGGAGGAACTATCACATTGCTTCAACTTTCTAACGGAAGCGGTTCCCAATCTACAGGAGGAGCCGGAACAGCTGGCACAGCCGGATCTGGCATTACAGGTGGCACGGGCGGCGCTGGTAACACATTTCAGGTGAATCTCTAATGCCGGTCAGCACTCTTATCCAATTCAAGAGAGACACTTCGACCAATTGGACCACGAACAATCCTGTGCTCTTTCAGGGCGAACTCGGCTATGAAACCGACACAGGCAACTTCAAGCTCGGAGTTGATCTCAACACGACCTGGAACTCTCTACCATATTCTGGTTTGAGCGGCCCGCAAAATTCAGCGGTTACCGAGAGCTTTGGCAATGGAACCGATGGCAACGTCACTGTCTCTTCCGGCATTACCACTCTAACCCGCGATATGTATTACCACAACCTGACCATTAACGGAACCGGACAAATAGCGACTGCCGGCTACCGAATCTTTGTAGCCGGGACTCTTGATCTATCAAGTGCTCCTGCCGCTGCTATCATCAACAATGGAGGAAACGGATCTAACTCAACCACTCAAGCAGGCGGAGCGGTGGGCACGGCGACTTCCGCAAATTCTGTTGGAAATGGTGGGGCCGGCACGGTTGGTGCCACGGGAGTTATCGGAGCCGGTGTTGAGGCAAATCCAGCGGTTGTAGGACAAAACGGTGGAAGTTCGAATCTTGCTGGAGGATCAGGTGCCGGTGGACCTAACGCAAGTTCTACTTCCGGAGCCGTTGGCCAACCTGGAGGTACTGTAGCCAATACCCTACCCATCCGTCGATTTGAAACCGAATTGCTCAGGGGTTCTAACTTGATTACCGGAGGATCAGGAGGATCAGGAGGTTCGTCTGGATCCGGAGACGGCACGACTCTCGGAAACTCCTCCGGTGGAGGAGGCGGGGGTGCCGGTGGTGGTGTTATTGGAATCTGGGCAAATACTATCAACCGGGGTGCATCCACGGCAGCTAGTTGTATCCAGGCATTAGGTGGAAATGGCGGTGGATCTCGTACCGGAGTTGGTAACTTTTCTTTCTCGATTTCCGCCGGCAATACCGCCTCTGTTGGCGCCGTCTACTCTAATAATGGTCAGACCTTTATCGTTCAAAGCAACCTCATCAACACCGCAACCTCTGTGAGCACCAGAATAACGTCTTCGGGTGTTCCTACAAATTCCGGCACCTTAACACTCGTTTCAGGCGTAGGAAGCGCTACCATAACGTACACCTCGGTAAGTGCCAATTCCAATGCCACTAACGCATTAGCAGGAATTGGTGGTGGAGGCGGTGGTTCTGGTGGAGGCGGTGGTTGGATTTTCATCCAATATTCCTCCCTAACGGGCTCGACTGCCACCAATATGTTGGATGTTTCAGGAGGCAATGGTGGAATAGGTGGCAATGGGGCGAATAATTATACGTTCACCATTACCGCAGGGCAATCGGCATCTGTCGGGGCCACTTTCACCAACAATGGTCAGACATTCTATGTAACAACGGCCCTCTTCATCGCCGGAACCACTCTGGTAACTTCAGGAACTGGAGCACCATCAGCCTCGGGTACCTTAACCAAAGCCACCGGCACTTCATCTGGCAGCATCACATTTTCATCTGTCACTGGCGGAACAACGGCGGCAGGTGGTAATGGAGGATCTGGTGGCAATGGTGGTCGTGTCACTCTATTGCAGATCGGGGTATCATCTTGTTCTGATACCATATCTGGAACCGGAACCGCTGGAGGAGTTGCCTCTGGCATTTTCGGTGGAAATAATGGGGCCGGCGCAACCAATCAGGTGAGCCTATGACAACCTTCAAGGTAAATAGATAGGGATTAAGGAACTAGAATGCCAGCCAATACAACTCTCCAATTCAGACGGGATACCGCAGCCAGATGGATGTCGAGCAATCCTATTCTGCAACAGGGCGAACTCGGCTACGAGACCGATACTGGATATTTCAAGATTGGGAATGGCACCCTATCTTGGGCATATCTACCTTATGCCGGCACACCTGGCACGGCAGCTTCGACAGTCCTGGCCTGCTATGGAGACGGCAGTGATGGGGCTCTAACCATCAGCTCAGGAACATTCACTCTTGAAAGGGACATGTTCTTCACCAACCTAACCGTCAATGGAACCGGCTCGATTATTACGAATGGTTATAGAATATTCTGCACCGGTATCCTAGATATTTCTGCGGCTGCGGCTGGAGCTATCCAATATAACGGCAACTCTGGTGGATCGGCCACAAGCGCAACCGGAGGTACTGTAGGAACCCTTCTAACAAGTGGTTCACTATCTGCAGGAACTGGCGGATCTGCCGGAGCCACAGGAACGACTACAACCGGAGCAGAGGCAGCGGCGCCTACCAATGGAAATCCTGGAAATGGCGGTAGTAGCGGCGCCGGAGGCACAGGTGGTAATGGATACACAGGCAGCACGTCCGAAACAGGTGGTGTTTCACGTGCCGGTGCTACCAGCACTCCTTTCTTCATCGAAAAAGCAGGTCCGGTCCTTCTGAAAGGTGCGGCTGCCATCCCTGGCGGATGCGGTGGTCCTGGCGGATCATCCGGAGGAGGAGATGGCACAAATGCTGGCGGAGGCGGTGGAGGAGGTGGAGCCGGAGCAGGAGTCATCCTAATCATTGCCAATACTATCAACCGAGGGGCTGGAACTGCGGTTGGTGCTATTCAAACTAAAGGTGGAGCAGGTGGTATAGGCTGGAGCCCGACCGGTTCAATCGTAACCAACGGCGTCAAGGGAGGCGGCGGAGGCGGAGGCGGTGGAGGTGGTGGCTGGATTTTCATACAATATTCCTCCCTAACGGGCGCGACCGCTACCAATGCTCTCGATGCTTCAGGTGGCGCAGGCGCTACCGGAGGATCTCCGCAGATCAACGGTACTGGTACCGGAACCGGTGGAGGAGGTGGGGGCGGTGCGAGTGGTGGAACCATCACTCTTCTTCAGATTCCAACAAGCACCGGGTCCAACGCCGTTGGTTCCGCCGGAACAGCCGGTGGTGCTGGTACTGGTTCTGCCGGTGGTGCTGGTGGAGCCGGAAATACATTTCAGGTAAGTCTATAAGGATGATGAGCTATGGCCATTCATATTAACCTCCGAGCAAGTCCGGCAGCAACTTGGGCGTCTGTCAATCCGGTACTCGCCCAGGGCGAGATAGGAGTCACAACCGATACCTATATCTTCAAGATTGGCAACGGCACGACGGCCTGGAATAGCCTTGCCACCGCGCCTACGGCGGCCCCTACTCAAACAATTCCTTGGCAATCCTTGGGTGATGGAAGCGATGGACAGGTGACGATTTCATCTGGAATAAACACTCTGACCAGGGACATGTTCTACACCAATCTGATCATTAATGGTACCGGGCAAATCTATACCAACGGATATCGGATATTCGTGAATGGAGTTCTAGATCTCACTGCCGCACCCGTTGGGGCCATCAACTTCAATGGAGCGAATGGTGGTAATGCTTCTGGAGCTACTGGAGGAACAGGAGGCACGACGGTAGCATCTGGTTCTATCGGTGGAAGTAATGCTGGAGGTGCCGGTGCCACAGCAACCACCGGAGTTGGAGGAACTGGCGGAACCGGACTTGGTGGAAATAATGGAGGCAACGCCAATCCCTGCGGCGCCGGAGGCATTGGCGGAAGTGGCGCAGGTGGTGTTTCGGTAGCCGGTAATGCTAGCTCGACTGTGAATTTCATCCGACGATTCGAAACTAATCTAATCCGTAGCGGCGGAGTTGTAGCCGTGACTCTAGGTGGATCTACAGGCCGAGGAGGTTCTTCTGGTGCAGGAGACGGCACCAATACCGGAGGCGGTGGCGGTGGAGCCGGAGCCGGAGGCGGAGTTGTCGGTATTTGGGCGAACGTCATTCTACGAAGCTCTTCAACCCCGGCGGGAGTCATTCAGGCTAATGGTGGATCCGGTGGAGCAGGCACTACCACATCTACAGGAGTAACCGGAGGTGGCGGAGGCGGTGCTGGTGGTGGAGGAGGATGGGTCTATATCGCCTATAATTATCTGGCCGGACCAAGGATTACGAATTTCATCCAAGCCAACGGAGGGTCCGGAGGAGCCGGAGGTAGTGGATTTGGATCTGCGGCTGGTGTCGTTTCTGGTGCGAGCGGTGCCGCCGGCGGATTCAGCGGGCGCATCACTCTGTTCGATATCGTCACTCAAGCCGGCCAAGAAATGTTCAACTACAACACCACGAACCAAAATCCTCAGGTTGCAGTGGTGAATCCGCCTGTTGGATCTGTAGGCGGAGCAGGAAATCCTGGTGGCACGAACGGCCTCTCGATTTAAGCTGTAGAGTATTTCTCCCGCCTCTGGTAAATACTGATATCATTGTTGGAGCTCTGGCTCCTGTTGGGTCCTGGACCCTGTTATGAGGCACGATGGCGTATAAAGTCAAGGGCGATCTGGTTGTTGGAAAAACCATCACGGTTGCCGGAACCCTAACTACTTCTGGTTTTACTCTACCTTCAACGACTGGCTCGAATGGGCAAGTCCTAGTATCAAATGGAGCCGGCGGAGTTACCTGGTCCAATCTAGGGGCTCTTTCTGGATCGATCAGTCTTACCGCTCAGGTAACCGGGACTCTTCCTGCTACGAATGGTGGAACCGGATTATCTAGCTTCACAGCGAACGATATCATCTATGCCGCCTCTTCGAGCACGCTTGGACAACTCAGTCCAACGGGTACCGATACCTACCTACAATGGACAGGTTCCGCTTACCAATGGGTCACCCTACCAGGTTCTGGAACGGTCACAAGCGTAGGTCTGACAGCCGGTTCAAACAAAATCACGCTCGGTGGTACAAACCCGGTCACCACTTCGGGAAATATCTCCGTCGATGTCAACCAGGCAAATCTCAGCCTCAGCAGCATTGGTGGACTGCTCAATCTTGCTTCGCAAGTTTCAGGAATTCTTGGTACTACCGACGGTGGTACAGGACTAGCCGCCTATGCAACCGGTGACATTCTTTATGCTTCCGCAACCAACACTCTTTCGGCGCTAGCACCTGGTTCGAATGGACAGGTTCTTACCCTGGTCGGGGGATTGCCGGTTTGGCAAGCCGTCGGCTCTGGAACCGTAACGAGCGTCAGTGCCTTCAGTCTAAGCAACACCATCACAATCTCTGGTGTTCCTATTACGACAGCCGGAACGATTGACATCGACGTCAACCAATCAGCCCTGAGTTTGGGTAGCATTGGTGGAACTCTCAACCTCGCATCTCAGGTGTCAGGAACTCTTGGTGCCGGGCATGGTGGTACCGGACTAACCAGTTTCACAACCAACGATCTCTTCTACGCAACCTCTTCTAGTGCAATTGGTCAGATTGCGCCTACAGGAACCAATACCTACCTGCAATGGACCGGCACCGCCTATCAATGGGCTTCGGCAGGTATGGGTACTGTCACGAGTGTAGATATTTCTAGCACCGGCAACACCGTTACGGTCACCGGAACCAATCCTATTACGTCGAGCGGAACTATCAACATCGAAGTCAATCAAGCCAACTTGACTGCATTTGTCGGAGATTCTGGATCCGGTGGGACGAAAGGCATTGTACCTGCTCCGCCGGCTGGTTCTTCGGCAGCTGGAGACTTCCTCTCCGCTACAGGATCCTGGGCTTACGTCGATCAATCCAAACCAAACTACCCACCATTCTCGATTGTCAATCAAACATCAAATCCGGCCGCCCTTGCGAAACTCAACAATATCGCACTCTACACCGGATTGAATGGCAAGCCCTACGCCATAACGATTGGTGCGGTTGCTTCGACCATCGCAATCTATGATGTGAGCGACCAAGCGGCGCCGGTATTGCTGTCTAGCATGGCAACATTGGCAGGCGCCTACAACATTTCAGTTGCCGAAATTTCTGGAGCGATCTACGCATTCATCGGTTCCAGCGGATCTCATACTCTGTACATCGTCAATATCTCCAACCCGTCTAATCCGACTATTACCACGAGCTACACCCTGGCCGGTTCACCTGGATCATTGTATGGAATCGTTTACAACGGTGGCTACTGCTATATCGCTACCCAGAATTTGGGCCTTACAGTTATCGACGTCGGTGGCGGAGGGGCCGGAGGTACACTTCTAGCCCCCACTCAGGCTTATCAAGAAGCCGGTGGAGTCAAATCCTTCGGCGTATTCATTGCCAACGGAACTCTATTCACCACCCAATACACCACATCGGTTTTCACAACCCGTCAAATCAAGTCCTGGAATATTTCAACACCACAGACGCCTTCACTCATTCAAAGCTATCAGGTCACTACGGTAGGTGAAGCCCTTGGTCTTACTATCTCCGGCAACACAGCCTTCGTAACCGTTAGCACGACCGGAGTCAACGCGATTGATCTTGTCGATGTCACAACTCCGAGCGCAATGTCCAATCTAGCGACGATCACACCGTCCAACACATTCAACTCGCCAATGGTAGCGGTGGCAGATGGTAATTACGTCTTCATTCCAAGCGGATCCAATGCAACCTATGGTGGATCGATCGATATGTACGATATCACGAATCGATCCGCACCAATCAAAATTGCGACGACAACGACTGGCGTCGCCAATTCGGTATTCGGTGGTATCGCAATTAGTGGTGGCTACATCTATGCCGCAGACTATGGTATAGCTCCTGGATCTGCCGGTACACTTGATATCTTTACATTGCCAGTTATTGACCTCATTGCAGGCAACGTCACTGCCAGCACCATCACCGCAACCGGAACTCTGTCTACTTCGGCTTTCTCCTTTCCGGTAGTAACCGGAAGCAATGGTCAGGTTTTGACTTCAAATGGATCTGGCGGAACCGCCTGGGCCGCACCGGCAACAGGTACGGTTACGAGCGTGACTGTGTCTGCCGGTTCTAACAAGCTCAGTTCTTCCGGTTCTCCTATCACAACAACCGGAACCATTACTCTAGACGTTGTCGAGTCCAATCTGACCATCAGCAATATGGGTGGAACTCTTGCTACGACACACGGTGGTACCGGACTGACTTCGTTTACCGCGAATGATATCTTCTTCGCGTCTAGCACCTCGGCAATTGGACAGATTGCGCCTACCGGAACCAACACCTTCCTGCAATGGACGGGTTCGGCATATCAATGGGCGCCGGCAATCAGCAGCGTCACTCTAACGGGAGATGTGACGGGTACAGGAACATCATCCATAGCAACGACGATTGCGGCTAACGCCGTTACCTACGCCAAGTTCCAACAAGTTGCCGCTGACAGCCTGGTAGGTAACCCAACTGGAACTCAGGCGAATGCCGAAGGCATTACTCTTGGTTCTACTTTGGCGTTCAGCGGTACCGCACTTCAGACCGCTGCTCTAACAGGCGCGGTCACTTCAAGTGCCAACAGCTTCGCAACCACTTTGAGTGCCAATGCTGTCGGAACCTCCAACATCACCAATGCGGCCGTTACCTATGCCAAGCTTCAGAATGAAACCACTTCAACCATCCTCGGTAATCCAACAGGAAGTGCCGCAGCACCGAGTGAAATCACGCTCGGATCTGGACTATCTTTCTCGGGAACAACCTTGGTTGCAACAGGAAGCGGTGGCACGGTAACGAGCGTAGGTCTATCTAGCCCCAATTTGACGATTGGTGGAACCAATCCTGTAACCACATCTGGCACCATTACCGTCAGCATACCCACCAATGGAGTCACATATTCCCTACTCCAACAGGTCGCGGCCTCTAGCCTAATTGGCAACCCAACCGGTTCTACCGCGAATGCCGAGGGAATTACCCTTGGTGGCACACTGAGCTTCTCTGGCACCGTTCTTGAAACCGGTGCAGGAACAGGTGATGTTACCTGGGCGGCGAATAGCTTCGCAACAACCTTGGCGACCGTCAACTCAAACACAGGCACCTTTACCGCGCTAACCGTCAATGGCAAGGGTCTGGTAACTGCGGCCACCAATCTGGCTCTGACAGGTGATGTAACAGGCACCGCTTCTGGATCGAGTTTGGCCTCGACTATTGCAGCCAATGCCGTTACCTACTCGAAGTTCCAACAGGTGGCAGCTTCGAGCATCGTTGGTAACCCAACTGGATCAACCGCAAATGCGGAAGGTATCACTCTCGGATCCACTCTAGCATTCAGCGGTACGGCACTCCAGACTACGGCCCTAACAGGTGCGGTCACTTCGAGTGCAAATAGCTTCGCAACTACTCTGAGCGCTGCCGCCGTAGGAACTTCGAACATTGCGAGCTCAGCGGTTACCTACGCTAAGATCCAGAACGAAACTGCGTCAACCTTGTTGGGCAATCCAACCGGAAGTTCTGCCGCACCTAGTGAAATCACACTCGGAAGCTCCCTGGCATTCTCCGGAACTTCCCTCACCTCGAGCCTGTCTGGTTCAAGCGACGTCAGCATTGTATCTCCTTCAACAGGTCAGTACCTAAGATACTCGAGCTCGAAGTGGAATAACTCGGCGTTGAGTATTTCAGATGATACGGCACCAACACTGAGTGCCGCCCTCAATGCCAACAGCTTTGGAATCAACAACCTAGCAACTCCGGTCAACGCGAGTGACGCAGTTACCAAAGCCTATGTCGATGCTTCTGTTTCGGGGCTCAGCATCCGAGATTCCGTGCAGGCTTCTACTACGACTGTTCTGCCAAATTCTCCAACCTACTCGAACGGTACAGCAGGAGTTGGCGCCACGTTGACAGCCGGATCAACAGGACAACTTACGGTTGATGGTCATGCCGTCAGCGTTAATGACCGCATCTTGGTTCAATTCCAAGCTTCTGGATTCCAGAACGGTATCTATTCTGTAACCAACACCGGAGCATCGGCCCCATACGTTTTGACGAGAGTCACCGATGCCAACTCGTCATCCAACATCGTCCCGGGTATCTTTACTTTCGTCGAGGAAGGCACTACCTACGCCGGATCGGGATTTGTACTCACCACTCAAAGCCCAATCACAGTTGGTACGACAAACCTAACCTTCACCCAATTTAGCGGAGCCGGAACCATTACCGCCGGTAATGGAATCTCTGTAAGCGGAACACAGGTTTCACTTGCTCAGACCCCTAGCGATACCCTTATCGGTAACCCAACGGGCTCTACCGCAAACACCCAGAATGTGACGCTCGGCGCTACCTTGATGTTCTCCGGAACCGCTCTAGAAACCGCAGCAATCACCGGAGACGTTACGAGTTCTGCCAACAGCTTCGCAACCACGTTGGCAACAGTCAACAGCAACGTCGGCACCTTCACTGCACTCACAGTAAATGGCAAGGGTCTCGCTACTGCCGCAACAAATCTCGCACTCACCGGAGACGTGACCGGTACGGCTTCCGGAGCAAGTTTGGCTTCAACAATTGGAGCGAACGCCGTCACCTATGCGAAATTCCAACAGGTTGCTGCTGATAGTCTAGTTGGTAATCCAACTGGATCTCTAGCCAACGCCGAAGGTATTACTCTAGGTTCTACCTTAGCCTTCAGTGGTACTGCTCTGCAGACAACCGCGATATCAGGTGACGTCACTTCTTCGGCGAACAGCTTCGCAACTACTCTGGCTACAGTCAACTCCAATACGGGCACCTTTACCGCAGTCACGGTCAATGGCAAGGGCCTGACAACCGCAGCAACCAACCTAGCGTTGACAGGTGATATCACAGGTACGGCATCTGGGTCGAGCTTGGCTACGACATTGGCCACAGTCAACTCCAACGTCGGCACCTTTACTGCAATCACACTCAATGGAAAAGGCTTGGCAACGGCTGGTACAAATCTAGCCTTGACAGGAGATGTTACGGGAACGGCTTCCGGCTCTAGTCTTTCCTCGACTATTGGAGCGAACGCCGTCACCTATGCGAAGTTCCAACAGGTTGCTGCTGATAGCTTAGTTGGTAACCCAACTGGCACTCTTGCGAATGCCGAAGGTATCACTCTTGGTTCTACTCTAGCGTTCTCTGGTACGGCTCTACAAACCGGTGCGATTTCAGGAGACGTGACTTCTTCGGCGAATAGTTTCGCAACGACATTGGCTACCGTCAACTCCAACGTAGGTACATTCAGTGCGGTTACGGTAAATGCCAAGGGCTTGACAACGGCTGCAACCAATCTAGCCCTTACGGGCGACATTACAGGTACGGCATCTGGATCGAGTCTGGCTACGACATTGGCTACGGTCAACTCGAATGTCGGCACTTTCTCCGCAATCACCCTGAATGCAAAGGGTCTGGCAACTGCCGGAGCAAACCTCGCATTGACGGGCGATGTAACAGGCACCGCTTCTGGTTCAGGATTGGCATCAACAATCGCTGCAAATGCCGTCACCTACGCGAAGTTCCAACAGGTGGCTGCTGATAGCTTAGTTGGTAACCCAACTGGATCAACCGCAAATGCGGAAGGTATTACCCTAGGTTCGACGTTGACCTTCTCCGGAACGGCTCTTCAGACGGCTGCGATTACCGGAGACGTGACAGCTTCTGCCAACAGCTTCGCAACCACTCTTGCTACCGTGAATTCCAACGTCGGCACCTTTAGTGCGGTCACAGTCAACGCGAAAGGTCTGACTACTGCCGCAACAAACCTGAGCTTGACCGGAGATATTACAGGTACGGCGTCTGGATCCAGCCTTGCAACGACAATCGGTGCAAATGCCGTTACCTACGCGAAATTCCAACAGGTGGCCGCTGATTCCGTAGTAGGCAACAACACAGGGTCGACTGCGAATGCAACCGCCCTGAGTGCAAGTCAAGTCCTAGACATGATTGGCTCTACCCAGGGAGATATACTCTACCGAGGCGCTTCTGGATGGGCGGTATTGGCGCCAGGAACCTCTGGATATGTTCTACAGACTGGTGGCGCAAGCGCGAATCCAAGTTGGGTAGCATCGGGTGGTTCGGGAACAGTCACAAGCGTAGGTCTTTCGAGCACCAATCTAACGGTTGGAGGAACTAATCCGGTTACGAGTTCAGGCACCATTACCGTTGCGATTCCAACCAACGGCGTTACCTACTCACTAATTCAACAGGTTGCAGCATCGAGCTTGGTCGGTAACCCGACCGGTTCTACCGCAAATGCCGAAGGCATTACTCTAGGATCTACTCTAGCATTCTCCGGAACAGCTCTTCAGACGGCTGCTCTAACAGGTGATGTAACGGCCTCTGCCAACAGCTTCGCAACGACTATCGCAGCCAACGCGGTTACCTATGCGAAATTCCAACAGGTTGCTGCTTCGAGCTTGGTGGGCAATCCGACCGGAACTCTGGCCAATGCCGAAGGCATCACCCTGGGTTCTACCTTAACCTTCTCCGGAACAGCACTTCAGACGGCTGCCCTAACAGGTGCGGTCACTTCAAGTGCCAACAGCTTCGCAACGACTCTGGCCGCTGGTGTGGTTGGTACGAGCAACATCGCAAGCTCGGCTGTTACCTACGCCAAGATCCAGAATGAAAGTGGCACGACTCTGTTGGGCAATCCAACGGGCAGTGCCGCAGCACCTAGTGAAATCACCCTTGGATCGACGTTGTTCTTCAGCGGTGCTGCTCTAGAAACGAACGCCCTTACAGGAGACGTCACAACTTCTGCCAACAGCTTTGCAACGACTATCGGGGCCAATGCCGTCACTTACGCCAAGTTCCAACAGGTGGCTGCAAATTCGGTGGTTGGTAACAACACAGGCTCGACCGCCAACGCAACGGCACTTTCTCCGAGCAATGTTCTGGACATAATCGGTAGCACCCAAGGTGATATCCTTTACCGAGGTGCATCCGGTTGGTCAGTTCTTGCTCCAAGCACGGCAGGTTATGTTCTTCAAACAGGCGGAGCAAGCGCGAACCCAAGTTGGGTTTCTCCGAGCTCGAGCGTAAGCTTCCCGCTTCTAGGTCCAAACGATTCGGCTACGGCCCCGGATTATTCCTGGACTAATGCTACCGATAGTGGTCTTTGGCTGAGTACTCCTGGAACTCATTCGGTCACTTTGCAATCCGGCAGTGATGGTGCAACCAACGCAGGTGGTACGACTATTATCGCTGGTGGTCCTGGTGGATCAACTTCTGGAGCCGCAGGTGGAGTCACAATTACAGGAGGCACGCCGGTCTCGGGTGCTGGTGGTACTGTTACCCTGACAGGTACGAATGCGGTCGGTGGAAATAATAATGGTGGTGCAATTACTATCCATGCCGGACAAGCAACAGGTACCGGCAATAGTGGTGGTATCTCGATTATCGGTGGTGCGATGGCCGGTGCTGGAACCCCAGGTAATATCACGATTACTGGTGGTGCTGGCTCTGGTGCAACTCACGGCGACAATATCAACATTACGGCAGGTTCGGGTGGTTCTACAGGAACCGGTGCTACGCTAACTCTTCTCGGGGGCCCAGGTGGTTCTACTTCTGGTACCGGTGGCGTTGTCAGCATAACTGGTGGCACTCCAACATCCGGCGCCGGCGGCGCAGTCAATCTAACCGGTGCTAATGGCGTTGGTGCATTCGCTGGTGGTGCCGCTTCGGTTATTTCCGGCAATGCCGGCACAATAGGTGCTGGTGGTGCTCTCAATATAACATCTGGTAATGGTGGATCAACTTCTGGTAGCAGCGGTGCGATCACTATCTCAACCGGATCTGTAACGAGCGGCGCTGGTGGTACGATCAACCTTACAGTCGGCGCATCGGTTGGTGCCAACAATGGCTCCGCCATCAACATCACTGCAGGTACCGCCGGTGGTACAACCAACAACTCAGGTGCTGTTCAGATTAATGGTGGCGCACCTAATACGAGCGGTGGTAATGGTGGTTCGGCCAATTTGAATGGTGGTAACGCAAGTGCCAGCACAATCGGCATTGCCGGTTCCGCTCAAGTTCTAGGTGGTAAAGGTGCGAATGCTGCCTCCTACACATCTGGCCAAGGCGTAGCCGGAGCCGGTGGTATCGTTAATATCATTGGTGGTCTTGGTGGTGGTTCTAGTGGTGGCTATGGTGATGGTGGAAACGTCTCCGTCCAGGGTGGAACCCAGACTGAAGGTGCTGGTGGTAGCGTTTCAATCACCGGTTGGTACGCCCAAAATGGAATTTCCGGAACAACAAGCTACCCTGGCGGTTCTGTCTCGATTTCGGCCGGACAGGGCGTTGGCACAGGATCCGCCGCAAACAATGGTGGTATCAGTATCACAGGAGCGACTCTAACTTCTGGCACTGCTACCGCCCAGAACATCGTTATCACAGGTGGTAACGGTCACCTAGCCGCAACGGGTGATGCTATCACAATGACAGCAGGATCCGGCGGCACGACCGGTACGGGCGCCGGAATTACCCTTACGGCCGGAAACGGCGGGTCGACTTCTGGAACGGGCGGAGGTATCACTCTTACCGCCGGACATGCCAACGGCGCAAGCACCGCCGGCACAATTGCTCTTACGGGTGGCGCCGGTGGCACAACGGGTGCTGGTAGTCCAATCAACATTACTTCTGGTAATGGCGGATCAACTTCTGGTAGCAGTGGTTCGATTACCGTAGCTACGGGCACAGTCCATTCCGGACAAACTCCTGGCACCATCATTCTCCAGATCAATGGCACAACTCAGGCCACCGTCCAACAGCCTGGTACTACCCAAGCCTCTGTGGTATTTGCAAACACCGGTGTTGTTCAACTACCAAGTCTAGCGTCTACCAGTCAGCCAAGCTCACCGGTTGCGGGTATGATTTACTACGATACCACCCACTTGCACTTCTACGGATACATCAATGGAGCGTGGGCTCAGGTCGATGGTGGCGGCAGTGGCATCTCTGGTATCACCCTCGAGAATGCTGGTTCTACAGTCGGAACGGCTGCCGGTATTACGACGCTCAATGTCACCAACACAACCGGCACAGCTCTTGTGGCTACTGGCTCGACAAGCACAGGAACAATCAACTTCAACCCGGCCAACGTAAACCTGAGCGCATTTGGTGGAACACTCAGCCTTTCAACTCAGGTCACTAGCACTCTAGGCACGACGCACGGTGGTACCGGTCTGACAAGCTTTACCGCGAACGATCTGTTCTATGCGAGTAGCTCGAGTGCAATTGGTCAAATCGCACCTTCAGGAACCAATACCTACTTGAAATGGACAGGTTCGGCCTATACTTGGGCAACCCCGAGTGGATCAGGAACAGTTACCAGCGTCGCCCTTTCTAGCCCGGATGCTACAATCTCAGTTTCCGGAAGCCCTATCACATCGTCGGGAACGATTGATGTAGATCTCAATATTGCGGGTCAACCTTCCGGTACGCCATCTCCAACCGATCTCTTGATCCTGTGGAACGGCAGCTCCTTCTACAGCGCGACCGTTTCGCAGGTTGGCTCGGGTGGAGGTTTGCCAACAACCGGCGGTACGATGACCGGAAGTATTGCTCTCCAACGAACGACTCTCACAAGCGGTATCGCATTGCAATGGGTGAGTGATGCTACCCAAGGTTTTGGATTCGATACCTCCTCAGGATTTACCACCATTAGCGGTGGTGCGGGCTTTGGCATTAAAATGCTCGTCAACGCTGAAACAGTATCCGCCCTATCATTCGATGCGTCCGGGAATGGTACATTCGGTGGTCCTCTAAACACCTTCAACAATGCCGTAACAGTTGATGGAAACGTGACGTTCAGTGGTGCTGGATCGTTCACTTGTCACTCAACATCTCCGACTTTTGCCAATCCGATTATCGGGGCGCCCGGAAACTTGAGCGACGTCACCTTCCAATCATCCTCCTCCTCTGGACCATCAACGGGCTTCAATATCAGCAGCTCAACTGGTTTCCCACAGATTGTCGTTGGGGGA
>Ga0181514_1457017_pt1 | contig 24478 bp, 27 predicted proteins | sample PEATcosm2014_Bin_21_FD_135918 | JGI IMG/M metagenome (GOLD analysis project Ga0181514, IMG submission 135918) | Metatranscriptome of peatland microbial communities from MTU Mesocosm Facility, Houghton, MI, USA - PEATcosm2014_Bin23_10_metaT... | ecosystem: Environmental > Terrestrial > Soil >...
ATCGGCTGGAAGAAATATTCGAGATCTGAACTTCTTCTGGGCCCGGAGCTGAAATATCGAGCATAACTTCTTGAACGGTTTGGTCACCTGGTAGGTAAAGGCTTCTAACCTGCGTCAATACAGACCTCCCAAATACTCTTCGGAACGTCCCTCTCGGTAACCATCGGAATCTTCTCCATCAAACTATGTGTCACGATATCCAGGTCGAACTGTTCCTGGAATTGCATGTCACCCTGCAAGGCTTCTCGAAGCATTTCTCGATAGGGTTGGTTCGGGCAAAGTCCGGCATTGTAGACTAGGGAGGTCTCCTCTTGCAATCCTGGCATCGCATCGTCAAATTTGAAGCCCCATCGTACGGTATCTTCGCCTACCCAATCTGTTTTCCAGGCTGCAATCAGATTGATGACAGTTCCCGAGAGCTCTAGCTGAATCCAGGCATGGTCATCGACTCCACCAGTCTTCGAAAAGTTCCAGAGTTTGCATCGCCCAGAACTGATTACCTTCCCTAGATGGGTTCCAAAGATAGCCTGAGCAGAGTTGATAAGGTGCGGCATCAGATCTCGGGAGACTCCACCGAATGCCAAATCTTCCTTCTGAGACCATTCCGGAGGCATTCGATCCTTGTTCAACCATAGGAAGTTCGCTTGCTTGATTGGCAAGGATCCTTCGGTAAGATTTCGAAGCATCTGAGCCCGGTAGTAATTGTTCTTGACCATGACCATATAGGTCCCTTGGCCAAGGAGCTCACCGTAGAGCTGAACCCAGTCAGCGGTTGAACGAAGCCCTGGCTTCTCAACGAAGATAACCGAAGCATTACGTCCTACTCTTCGAACGTGTTCTTCGTGCAAGTGATTAGGAGTGGCTATGATAGCCACATCGAACCCAAGATCACGAGTCACGAAAAGCTTGTCCAGGGTTTCATAATGGTGGACGTACTGATGAAGCGCTCTATCAGGTGTATTTGGTTGGATTTTCGGGTCCACGGTGTAGATAGTGGATCCTGTTCTTACGGCTTCATCAAGCCAGGTTTTACCTATCCCACCTAGCCCTACAATAAGAATACTCTTACCCATGGAGCAAGGATATGCTCTATCTACAGGCTAGTCAAGTTCAGCGTGATCTCTTCGTCCGAAATTCATGGATCTGGACGGGCAACCCACAACCGGTGTTGCCGCTGCAAGCCGCTTCAATACCAAGGGTTACCAAATCGGTAACCTTTTTCACGCCGAGTTTGCGTGCGGCGTAGATCGCACCTTCGGCTAAATCTCCACCACTTCCTGAGCACATGAATTGATCGACAGGAATGGGAGTAGGAGTCACACAATCGCTGAAGTGCCAGAGGCCGTTTTCGGTCGCTATAAATCCATTCACACCAAAGGTGTGCGGGCCATCGTCCTTATCGCTTACCTTCCAACCGTCCTCGACCATCATTTCTTTCATACGGCCTAGAAGTTCGTCCGGGTTAGGAGTGCTCCAGAATTTCTTGCCCTGACGTCCGATTAGGGTATCTATCCGGGCATTTCCTGCCGTCGCGATACCACGTGTCTTGGTTGAATTGAACAGCATCTTGACGCAGTTGTCGATGACCTTGTACTCGTCGATGACAATTCGGCTATCACACCCTATCGTAATGATGCCACTTTTGCTTTGATGGGCGACGTAAACGGTCATCAACTGATCCCTGTCTGCTCAGAATATTTACTCTGTCGGTGTGAGTTTTCAGCAGCTAGATTAAGAAGAAACTCTTCAACTACACGATACTGGAACCACCGATGCCTACTCAAATCAAAGAGCCCAATCCGGCAAATTTCTATTTGCACGCCGACCTAGAATGCTGCTAGATACTGGCACACGCTGACTTGATCTCGATTTTCCTCTCTGGGTCTCTTAAAATTCTCATACACTCCGGGCTATCATCAAATCCTTCGGGCCGGAGCGAGGGTACGGCAAGAGAACCCGGCCGAACTCAATAGAGGCTGTCCACTGCTGGTGGATTAATGGTAGCGATAACCGAGTTGACGACTCTCGGGCTACAAATATCGGGCTTTGGTACATGCGGTCCGGTATTCCGATTGTAGATCTTGCCGAACTAGGGTGAGTACCTTCAAGCTGTGATAGGCTGCGGGGAGACTTATAGAGGCGCTTAACATAGGAACCTATCTTCCTATGGGATCTAGAAAGTAGAAGCTGGGAAACCAGTCCGGTGTAGGCTAGTCCGCCGGCGCAAGTTCGAATGTACTAATGGGCTCATCTCACCGCAGACATGAGCACCGGCAGGCCGGTGTTGATACCTACGGTGGATAGGCACTCTTACTTGTCACCCTAGGGACCCCGACTTTTCCTTCACATAGGTGGGGGAAAAGTCGGGGTCTATCTACCGTGACATGAATTCTTTTCAAGTAGTCAACCAGTCAAGATCTCGAGCACCGAGTTGAAAATCTTGATTTGATTTGCCAATTCAACTAGAATGAGTGGATGGCGAAGATCACCCGAGACTATATCTTTTCGAAGTCAACTAGCCGTAGAACTGGCTCGTGGACTCGAAACCAGTTGGCCGAGTGGGGCGTATCCTGGCCTCCGAGAAAAGGTTGGATGGCCGAACTGATACGAAGTGGCCTCGAGGTTCCGGATATCAAGGTACCAAAGACTGATGAGAACGCTACACCCTCCCGGCATTTCGATTTGGTAGCGCTCCGTATCGAAGCTCAATCAAAAGGAATTCGCGTGTTCGACTTGGTGGTTAAACGTCAGACTCCTCGTTGAGGCCGATCTCCTTCAGGAACCAAGGGAAGTGCATCGGGAACAAGAACTTGATGGCTTTGAGTGCCTTATTGAACAATTTCTTTCGATGTTCTACCACCCAGACATTGGCTTGCTGCAGATATGCAGGAAGAGGACCAGGTTGATCCTGGCACTCCGAGTACCGAAAGCGCATGAACCTCACTATTTCCTTCTTGTCTAGAACGTCGAGATCGAAGTAGGCCTTGAGATAGTCTTCGGCCCTTTCCAGGACTACGTCTTCGACGAGCAATTCGACATCCATTACGTACTCGGCTCCTCGATGCCCAATTGCTTCAAGAACCAGAAGTAATGCATCGGATACAGCTTCCTCAATAGCGCCAGGACTCCAGGCATCCGACTCTCCAGGCTACGCTGAAGAGCTTTAATACGAGCGACGACCAGGGGCTTATCCTTGCCATCAGGAATGCTCAGGAGATCTGCCAACATGGCCGGAGTAGCAATACCCTCATCAACCTCGAACCCAAAGTCCTTGGCGAGCGACATAAGATCGCAGCAGGTCTTACCGTTGAGAGGAACCGACCAATATTTGTCGGACGGGTTGTTACCGTGCCAAGTCCGATTGCGTAGTACGTTGACACGGTTCTTGATGTCATCTGAGTACTTGAAGTAGATTTTCACGCTCTTGACCAGACCGTTATCCTCAACCGCCACCAAACGATTGGCAGCAATGGTTCCGGCCGAGCGCATCGGATGCCGCAGCACCGGATTCTCGAGGAACTTGTCGACCGCCTGTTGGGTCAGGCCGAGGTGTCCGGCGCTGCGCTTCAGGATCTTCAGAGCGCACAGGACTTGCTTCTCGGTCAGGAGTTTGCCGTTCATGCTCTGGTAGTAGAAGCTCGACACCATATTGTGGTCTTTGGTGCGGTAAACCATTCCCCGAGCGTAAGTCAGTTTCTCGAGCATCGCTTCGAGACACATGGGTGCGCTGGGGTCAACAGTGCAAGTGGGGAGGATTTCGAGCTTTGTGTCCATACCGTGATAATAACACACCAGGTCAGGGATGCAAGGTTTTTCTTACCAGGTCATGGTAATTTACAAGGTGCTAATCCCATGCTAGCCTATCAACGAAAGGTTGTGATATGAAATTCTTGAATTGTTTATTGATGGGCCTGGCGGTCTTTTCCGGAGCCGCCCTAGCTCAACCAAACGATCCAGTCGCAATACCTGGAGCTTGGATTGCCAATCCGTTAGATGCCTGCAAATCCCAGATACCATTGGGAGAAATTGGGACGGGAGGCAACTATCCTGTCATCTGCAATGGCGGGTATATTCTGGCGTATGATACCAACCGGAAGAATCCAGTCTATGTGAGCTGGGTTCTGTCCCGGTTTCATGCCCTAGGGTGCTTGCCAAGGAAGAATGCCTTCCATAAGGAACCGCAGCTCAGTGTTCTGAATGGATCAAGAATCGTAGGAAATCTAGGAGCAAGTCCGGAGGATTACACCAACACTCATCTCGATCGAGGGCACATCGCAAATGATGACGACTTCTCCTATGATGAGCAGGCACAGTTCTTAAGTTTTTCGATGGCGAACATGACCATGCAGAAGCATGGATTCAACGCAGGTATCTGGAAGTCACTCGAAGTTCTGGAACGTGAATGGACGATGGGTCCTCAGAATGCTGAAGGACCAAACGGGATTCAGATCATCGCCGGTCCTATCTTCGATGGCGTTCCTGAAGTAAAAAATGGGGTGGCAGTCGCTACCAGATTTTATAAGGCACTCATCAACCTCGGATATGTGCCCCCTGGATATAGTCGAACTTTGGCCTTCATCTTCCCGCACACCGTAGAGCATGGACCTCTGCCGATGTACCTGGTGAGTATTGATGCGGTTGAAAGAGCTGCTCATATCTCGATACCGGTTCCACCGGATACCGACAAGTTTCTTACCGCACCGCAGCTATGGCCAGGTAAAGCCGGAGAGTACGCCAGAATCAAGAAGCAGGCATGTCATGGGCAGTGAACGAGAAGAATATCACTTCTACAAACATTCTCGTCCGGCATGGAATGCTCTATCGAATGCGGTTAGTGATGTGCTCCATCTCGGAGGCGTCGAGGAGATCATGGCTCATCTCGACAAGCAAGGTTTCGAAATCGTGAAGAAACAAAGCGTCAACAGTCCTGATCGACTTGATCTACCTTGTGATTCTCGACTTGTAGAAACCCGATAAATTCTTGCCCGAGCTCAACCGCCATCGCCACCGTATCATATTCGGTACAAGCGATTTCGAGCATGATCTTGCCATGCTCTTTGGGGCTAGCGAAGATGTTGTGAGTCCAGGCCCCATCCCGGAGAGTACTCTTGCACCAATCCAGAACGAAGTTCGCTTGTTCATTTGTGATGGGCTCTATTCGAGCGATGACGGTACCTTCTAGGAAGGACTCATCAATGTCTCTGGGTCGCAATTGATCTCTGTTGAGTTTCTGGCCGATAGCGGCTTTGAAGAGAGGCTTCATGAAGCAAGAAGCTGAAACTCAAGAATCTCAGCTGGATCCTCCGAGTATGGAATCAATATTCTTTTCACGAAGCCACCATAGGCATCGCTTGCGAACCAGCCCTTTTCTTTGACGAAAGGAAGGGAAGGACTCCAATAGGGCACGTGAACGATCCAGAAATCGAGAAGGGATTCGTGAAAGAAAGGTGTCATGAGCAGATTAGTTCGAACTCCAGACGATCGGCATCGGAGGTATCACTAGGCATGAGAACCAGACTGAGATCGCCGAAAAAGCTAGTCTGTAGCCATCCGTGAGATTTTGCAAATCGTCGGGCGTCAAGGGTCTCATCGACAGTGTAGATATAGCCTTGACCATCGGCTCTTTGGCGTTCCCAAATCATGCAGCCTCCTTCATAGGAATAGGAGGTATGGCCCGAGCCCTACGATATAACTCTCGGAGATAGGATCTCGTCTTGGTTTGCTCGAGAATCTGACGCTCGAAGTATTTCTCGATGCCGTTCAGAACGTAGGGGCTACCGGAATGGAAAATGTCGAAGGTGTTTGACAGAAGGCCGTACTTCACCCACTTGGGATTGTCCGCCGCCCAGACCATGAAATCTGTCCAATTGTTATGGTTCGGGATATTGAAGCGGTTGGCTCGACCCAGGATTTGCTCTACGGTCGTGGTGATGAACTCATCGTTCTTACAATCGCCGTAAATTGCGATCGAGTTGATGTTGTCAACCGAGAAACCCAGACGTAAGCTTCTGAGAGCGACAACGAACATCAGCCCGTCTCGCTTTGAGAGAGCAGCTTCGAGCTTACTCGTTGGCGATGGACCCGTATGCCATCCAGGTTGTATCTCGTGACCGGTATCGTCGATGAAGCCCTTGAACTCACTCTTGTAGATTACCACTCGGCCTTTCGGTTCACCGCCATAAGCTGCCGGCGTGTAGATGCCAGCCTTCTCGAGCTTCGCTAGGACCTTGATAATATCTTTCGCGATGTTATGCGTGCTGGTCTCGTCGGTGAGCTTGTCGGACCCTGCAAACAGCAATCCAACGCACTTCCGGAAGGGTACACCGAGTTCTCGGGACACCTTGAGCAGCTTGTTGTTTCGAAGCACCGTATTCAAGACCAGATATTCAGTCATCGGATCGACGCTGTTGGTGAATGCAGGAACTCTGATACCATGTCTACGGTAAAGCTCGTTCGTCGACTTGACGATCTTTCGGTGCAGGAATTGATCCTGACGACGCTTCGCTCGAATGCGTTCGAAACCGTAGACATTGGAGGCGAGCTTGTTTCGATCGATCGTGTACTCTTTCTCAACTTCACTGAGCATCCGATAGGTCAGGAAGCGGTCCTTGACCATTTCCTGAAGCGGCGTCGCCGTGAATCCGTAAGCTGACTGATACTTGATGCTCCGGATTTGTTTCTGCCAGATACATTGGGCTCTCGGATTATCGTGCCCGGTATTCATGAGCAACAGGCTAGGATCGCTGGTACCTCCGAAATGGATTTCATCTAGGAACAGAACGCTAGGGTACCGGTTAAAGGCTTGGAAGTCTTCGACATTTTGCAGGTGATGGGTGGTGGTCTGATATATGATAAGAGTTCGGCTAGGAACAAGGTTGAGTTGGACAGCGTTTTGGAATTCATCCGAGCCCATAACCTTCAGCCAGGGAAGATTGGTCATCTCCTGACCTCGCCCTACGAAGATGATCGATTCGGCGCCACTGTACTCTCGAATATCCTTGAGCGCCTTCTCGAGCTTCTCGAAGGTTTGCTCGACAACCGGCACCGTGCCGCAGAAGAGATAGATGACAGCGATTGAGTTTCTGCTCAGGAGCAATCGACCAGCTTCGGCCACCAGGAACGGAAATAGGGTCGTCTTGCCCGCTCCCGTGCTTGCTCGGGTCACCGCGATCGATTCTTCCCGAATATCCAGGTGGGCTTCGATATCGTGGCTGATGGGTAGGAAGATCTTGTCGTATTGGAAGGGGTAAAGCCGTTCCTTGACTTTCATTCTACAGCTTCTCACCTGGCTTCGTGCCTCGAAGGCGCAGGAAGCGATTGAATCGCAGGCTGTATCCACCGCCCTGATTCTTGGTCACCGCTGCCTCGAGGGACTTGCCATCGACCTCGACCTCGTAAATGAAGCCGATGTATTTCGCCTTGTTGTCCCAGAACTCGCGGCGCTCGGCATCGCTGAACCCGCCACCTGTCTTGACCTCGATTTGATCCAGGGTAATGGTTGACCCATCGACGTCGACCGTGATCTTGTCCTTGCCATGCCCGCGACCAACGAACTGGCCCAGGGTGCCGACGTTCTTGCCGGTGCCCTCGCCCATATCCAGGATCTCGAGATCGAAGGTCACGGTCGGCTTGATTTTGAGCCAATGCAGGCCGCGCCGGCACTCGTAAGGACTCTGGGGATCCTTGACCATGATCCCCTCCAAGCCCAGATCCAGCGCCTTCTTGTTGAAGCCCCGAAGATCAGCCTGACCTTGCGGTGTATCCAGGTCCACCAGCATCTTCTCGAGCACCACGACTCGGTCATTGGTGAATTCCTGGAACATGCCCTTCATCGAACAGAGCGCAGCATGGCGTTGCTCCAGGGTCTTGGGCGTACCGCCCGCTAGGAACTCGTCCAGGGGGATGATATCGAAGAGGCAGAGTGTGAACTTGCTCGTATCCGCGCCGGTCGCCCGGTAGCCCTTCATCACGTCCTGGAAGGTCCGAGCCGTCATCTCGCCATCGAGCACGAGGCTGCCCGGAATATGCGGCAGAATCTTCGCCAGCATATCGCAAACGTCTTGGAAGTTGTCGATCGGCTTGCCGCTCCGGCTGAACATATTGACCGAGCCCTTGGTCTTGTCCAACACCGCCAGGCACCGCACGCCATCGAGCTTGTGATCCAGATACCGCTTACCGGTGATCTTCATCTCGGTGCCGTCGGTCGCGAGCTGACAGGTGAAAAACTTGATCTTGTAGGGCTCGCCCGCCGGACCCATCTCGTCCAGGATCTTGTTGATCGTCGTTGCGGTCACGCCGCACCGCATGTCCTTCAGCAGGACGCGGCGCATGAACAGATTCCATTCGCTGACGTCCGCCTCTTCTGCCGCTGCGCGAACTGCATCGCGCGCCGCATTGCCCGTCAGCTCGCGCCGCATGAGCTTGTCGAGCAGCTTTCGGAACTGCGGGAAACCGTAGACCGACGCCGTTGCAAACAGGTCGTCGTCCAGATCCTGAGGGTTGACGATCTCGGGAACTTTCCGGATGTTGAACACCTGGAAGGGATCATACGCGGCCTGAAAGCCTTCGAACAGAGTAAAGCAGCCGGCGTTCCAAGCCTCGCGGAGGATCACCGCTTTCGCCAAATGGCTCGAATCTTCCTGGAGCGCCTTGATGTAATCGGAGGGATTTTTTTGCATGTTGGATGATAGCATGGTTGCACCTACTGTCAAGGGTTGGTTACTTCGGAATCGAACACCAGAGCAGGTAGCCCGAAAGGCTTCGGCATTCCTGGCTCACAGGAAGGTTCAGAGTTCTGGCATAATCGAAGTCGTATTTTCGGGATAGGGCTTCCGAATGGGCGTAGATCGTGAGCAACCCGGCAACGCCTAGGACTGTGATAAGAAAAAGGGCGGCTGCAATACGGGACATGCCAGATCTCCTATCCCTAAGGATAACAGACCTGGCATGCCTGTCAAGACTTGGTTAGCGAAGCCATTTCGGCGGTGGTGTGCATCCGAAATCATCCTTAGGGAAGGCCGAAGGACGGTCGACATACTTTCTACCGCTGAATACGACGCCGAGCTTTTGAAGACCTCGACGGTCGGTGTAGAAGAGCTCCATAGTTAGGATAGGCGTGCTCGACGCTTTCTCGAATTCAACCGAGGTTGTCTTGAAGGTCTGAACCTCTCCGAACTCCGTGCCCATATTAAATGTGTCAGATAGTTGAGCACATTCTTCGGCGTAATCGCTGATGGAAGATTGCTTGGCCATCTTCATCCGCTTGCTCTTCATATTCCCGGAAGCTCCTGCGGCACGAATTGTTCCACCGGAGCCACCTATGTGCGATGATATGCCACCACCCCCACCTCCACCATATCGCTCTACTGGCTCATTCATCCAATAAGGCTTGTATGGGGGGCTTTTCCAGGGACGATCCTGATCCCATGGAAGTGGCTTCGGCCAATAATCGTCATCATATCGGCGTCTTGGACGAGGAGGAGGCGGAACATAGACTTCCTTCTCGTTGAATGCGGCAACGCCGATAACTCCGACGTTGGCTGCATTACCAGTCGATGCGGCATATGAATGCTTCTTGTCACCGAACACAAATTGGGCAACGCTTCCGCTGTCCAATCTCCATCCAGGAATTCGGAGCACTTCGCGACTAGAGACAAGATATCCCTTGTCGTTCATGCTCGCTTCCTTGCCGGTCATCACACCCAGGCCGTCAACGCTGACAACCACCAGACGCCGCTTGGAGGAAAGATTCTCGATTTCAATCTCGTAATCACTTCCATCCCGACCCTCTACGAAGGTGCGACCATCGCTAATTCGGTATTCATCAATTGCTCTACCCTTGACAAGGATAGACACTCGTAGCTTGGAATCTAACATCGGTCCCCCTTACGATTTCAGCCGTACGTTGGCGATGGATTCCTGGAGTTTCTTCCATTCTTCCTTCGACTTCTCAAGTTGATCCTGTGGAACGACTAGGGTTGGAATAGGTTGTCCACCAAAGCCGATACCAGAAAGACTTCCGACGGCTTCAGTTCCTGGAGTCGACGCATGGAATCCTCGGTAGGACTCGCCAACCGGCATTGCTGCGGAAGCCGCGGCATATGCCATCGTCGAGCGCGCCAGACCCTTGATTGCATGACCGATGTTCGAGCCTAGGTAGTTGACCGTATTCGACTCGTGAACTCCGAAACTGCGAGCCTCGGCGTAAGAATCGTGATCAGAACCCATGTAAGTGAATGTCCAACCATCCTTTTCGAGTGCTTCGATCTTTTCCCGGATGTCAGCCTTGCGGAACCGACGACTTGCATTCTCGCCACCATCTGTGATGATAAGGAAGAGAACTCGTTCGTGATTCTTTCGACCGAAGACGGTGTTGTTGATGGTATCACCAATCGCATCCATAAGATTGGTCGAACCACCTACGTCCGGTCGATATTGATAACCGGTCAGTGGTGTGACTTCGCTGAGCGGAAGCGCCGAATAGATCGTCCGAACATTGTTGTTCTCGAACGAGACGATGGACACGAGGTACTCGTTGTCTTTGTCTGCTCGAAGACCGTTGATATATTCGTTCGCCCCGTCGATGGTAGATTGCTTCTTACCGCCCATGCTTCCGCTCTCATCGAGCAGCAAGGTTACGATAATGGGGGTTGCCTTGGAAAAACGTCCTCGCGCGTCTCGCTTGGCTTTGACAGCCGTGGTTTTCGTGACTTTCTTACTCATTTCATACTCCTTCTTGAGTTTCACATACCACCCGACTTGGTGGATTTCACACGCCTACCCACTGGGCAGACAGTTCTATTTAGCGTGAATGGATACCGAGCTTCAATATTATTTCAGAAGTTCGTTCGGATCGAGCTTCAGAGCATGCTCGGGATCTACAGCTTCCTTAGGAGCAACCGCATAGCCTTCTTGATTTAGGAACTCGAGAACCTTCGGGAGAATGCTGTAATCAACCCGACGATATTCCTGCGGAAGTTGATCCCAGGGTAGAAGCATTGGATGGGTTTTCTTATCCAATACCAACTCTGGTCCCCAACGCCATCCAGAAGACGTCTTACTCTGAACCCATAGATCGTGATTGTGTTTCGCAAGCTTGGTGCAGAGTTCTCGATAGGTACCAGGATCCACAGTGACGGGTTCATCACGATAGGTTTCCTTGTGCAAGTCATCGATGCTTTCGAGTTCGAATTCCATGCCCTTCATGAATTCCTCTAGGGCGCGTTCGATCTTGGATAGCTCGTTCAACACCAACGGTCTCAGAAGCGAGATCATATAGACGTGAGACGTCTTGTCGCCTTGCTTGATTTGCCTTCCGGTAACAAGAACGGATTGAGGTTCGCCCTTATCGTTTGATATTGGAACAGGCTGGGTGTTACCTGGCGGTCCGAACAGTTTGACAACCTTATAGTAGAGTGCCACTTGCTCCTTGTCGAGCTTGTTCGGGACAATCAGAGCAATACCGTTACCTACATCAATGGGGTGTGGCATTACCGTTTCCATTTCCATTCAAGTTATCACCCTGGCACTGTGCCCTTCGTTGCAAGCCGGTTCCCCAGGCCGCAGCACCTGTACCTGCGAAAATACCTGTGATTCCAATGCCGAATGATTGCATGTCGAATGAACCATCCCTATGGACAGTCGAATAAATGGCGAGTCCTAGATACACCATCACGGCCCAGAAGCCTAGAAACAGGTGGAGCTCCATAGCCCGTTGATCGGAATCGAACAATCTGGTTAGGAACTTCTTCAGAGCTCGTTTCATGTCAATATTTAGCCGGGGCTTACTAGGCGTTGATGTATTCGACGACTACAACTCCGGCGCCTACTGTTGCCAAACCGGATCCGAGTGTGATTTGCAACTGAGTTGCCGAACCATAGACCGCGTATTGTTCCACCAGGTAGATGCCCAAGGTGCTCGTATCCACGGAAGGATTGGTGACGAGATCGTTATAGGTAACGGTATCGCCAATATCAACAGTCAAGGCAACATTGAATGCGGTTGTAATGACCACCTTGACTCTGAGAACCGTACCTGTAATCGGAGAAGAGATGTTAACCACCGTACCGGCTTGGGTGTAACTGAAGGGCTGAGTAATGGCAAGAACGGCCCCGACATTAGAAACAGGGGTCGTCCATGCTGGAAGCCCACCTGATATTGTCAGAACTTGACCATTGGTTCCAGGCGCCAACAGCGACCAGACGTTTGTTGCGGAACCGTATAGAAGATCGCCTATTCCCACGAGGTTCTGACCTGTACCACCAAAAGTAGCACCTAGGATGCCTGTAACCTGGGAGGTTAGACTGACGAAGCTCCATTGGTATGTCGAGCCATTCCATTCTAGGAATGTTCCGGATCCTGTAGGAGGAATCTGCCCAATCGTGCTCGAAGAAGAGGCATAGAAGAGATCATTCGCCGTGAATGATGTGAGCCCTGTTCCACCGTGCGTCGTAGCAAGCGTGCCAGAAACTTGGGTTGAAAGATTTAGAGCCCCACCAATCGAACTCAGGCTCAGGTTGGCTTGATCGACATCGACACTGATAGTGCCAGAAGTTGTGATCGGGTTGGTTCCGGAAACCGTAATGGTGCCGGAGCTAGCAAGTTGAACGCTGGTAACCGTTCCAGATCCACCAATCGCTACCCATTGGTAGGCCGAACCAGTCCATTGTAGGAATGTATCGATTCCTGTAGGAGCGATTTGGCCGATCGTAGTGCCCGAGGTAGCAACGAAGATGTCATTCGATGTTTGCCCTGCAACCAAGGTTCCACCAAACGCATCTAGGTTTACAGCGGATGGCTGGAAGTTAATATTGCCGGTGCTCGTAATACCAGATGCCGAAAGTGCGGTTCCTACGGAATTGGTGACGTTGAGGGTCGTAATTCCGCTCGGTGTTCCAACCGGACTACCATTGTTTTCTAGAGTAAGACTTGGTGTGCTGGATGGCGTTGCCCATTGATACGCCGTACCCGTCCATTGCAGGAAGGTGTTGGTGCCCGTAGGAGCTATCTGGCCAATGGTGCTCGAGGTGGCTGCATATAGAATTTCATTCGCTGTGAATGAAGAGAGTCCGGTTCCACCATCCGTCGTAGCAAGAGTTCCGGTGGCTTGTGTTCCTAGGTTTAGAGTTCCGCCAATACTCGCAAGATTCAGGTTGGCTTGATTGACATCGACTGTGATGGTACCGCTTCCCGTAACCGGGTTTGTTCCACCAACGGTAATTGTTCCAGAGCTCGACAACCCAACGCTGTTTACACCACCTGCCAGAGCCCATTGGTAACCGGATCCCGTCCACTGCAGGAATGTATCGATTCCTGTTGGCGCCAGAGTGGTAAGAGCACTAGAACCGGCGCCTACCAAGAAATTGTTGGAAGGAACAGAGGTTAAGCCGGTGCCACCATGCGTAACGGCAAGAGTGCCTGATACCTGCGAGGCCAGGTTTAGGCTACCGCCAATGCTCGATAGGCTTAGGTTTCCTTGATTGACGTCAACATTGATGGTTCCGGCCGTCGTAACCGGATTCATACCTGTTACATTGATGGTAGTTGCAGAACTTGTCAGAGCAACACTCGTTACCGTGCCAGATCCGGCACCTGTACCCGAACCGGAAACAATCGTTACCTTACCAGCAAATCGCTCGTCGGGGCTCGAAGTGACCGAAAACGTGACATTGCCCGAGACATCGACCGAGGTTATCGCCGGAGAAGTTACGACAAATGGACCGCTTGTAGAATCGAAAACTTCGACGATTGGGTTGACGCCTTGATTGTGCGTCGACTCTGAGATCGTAATCGAATAATAGCCACCTACAACAGACCCCCAGGAACCGCTCGCATTAAATGTTGTCGAATATCCTGGACCAGGAGCGGATGCAACCCATTGGTAGCTGGAGCCTGTCCATTGCAAGAATGTGCTGGTACCTGTTGGAACGACTTGTCCAATCGCGCTGGATCCGGTCGCATAGAAGAGGGTGTTGGGCATCTGACCGGACACCAAAGTCGGTCCAAATGCGCTCAGGTTTACGTTGGCTGGATTGAAGTTGATAGTGCCTGTAGTCGTAACTCCGGTTGCTGCTAGAGCAGTTCCGGTTGTATTGGTGACATTGAGTGTCGTAACTCCAGATGGGGTTCCGACATCGGTGCCGTTGTTTTGAAGAGTGAGTCCGGAAGAAACTCCTACAGGTACCCAGGAGCCGCCATTATAGAACAGGAATGCAGCCTGAGTGGTCGAGAAGTAGAGCATACCTGCCGAAGGCGAAGTAGGCTGATCAGTATCTGGAAGGGCCGGCATTTGCACGACGCCGACATCCGAAAGAACAAAGGCTGCGGTGCTTGCAGGATTTCCTGGGTATTGAACGGTGAGATAGGTAGAATTGTTGATCCAGGCATCAATAAAACCAGGTGCGCCTAGAGAACTCAGCCCTCCAAACAACCTGACATAGCCACCTGTTCCTACACCACCGCCGTTTCCGCCGAAAACCATGGTGTTTCCGCCGTTGCCAGCCGTCGCTGTACCACCGCCTACGAAGGCTCCACCTCCGCCTCCGCTCGTTGTGCCACCAGATCCGCCAAGCAATCCGACATTGGCACCTACGCCTGTGGCACCACCATTTCCGCCCAGAACTGTAACACCACCACCTCCGGTTCCGCCGGTGCCAGCACCGCCGGTAACATGAACGACTGCACCTGTACCTGCTCCGCCGAGAGCTCCGGCTGTGATATAGATGCTACCTGGAGCGCCTGTGCCTGTTCCCGTACCGCCGGTGATGTTAATAGACCCTGCGCTCGCATTAGTGCCGGTGGCATTCTGAGTAATTAGGTTGAGTGGATCTCCTACGGAAGACTGGAGAGTGATTGCCCCGTTTGAAGGAGCAAACAACCCGGAATCTGTCCCCGATGCGAACGAATAACTTGGGGCCGAGGAAGAGCCATTTGGAGCTTGCAATGGGAAGGTTACGGCGCCACCTGTACCCCAAACAAATGCCGTACCATTCCATTCTAGGAACGTACTCGCCACGGTTGGGGCAGGAGTGAAGGCATAGGTATTGGATGCGCCTCCAACCAGAACTCCATTTGTTATAGTAGATGAGAGGCCTGTACCACCCTGGATGACTAGAACCGATCCGCTCAAGGATTGGAGCATGATGTTGCCCGGAACAACATCGACTGTGATCACTCCATTGGTTGTGATTGGTGAACCAGAAACGCTGAGTTTGTTGGATCCTGGCGATACGGCTACGCTAGTGACTGTTCCGGTACCAGCTGCATTCGACCATTCAACAACACCGCCAACGATGCTCAGAACAGTCCCATTCGCACCGGCAGAAAGAGCACTACCCCGACCGTTGGCATCTCCGAGAATCAGTGCGCCGGTTGCTAGAGCTATCTGTTTAGGTGCGACCATCTACCATCCTTATACCGGATCCGAGTATCCGTACACCAGGACATTCAAGTTCGGAATTGTCCCAGATGCCCAGAGACTGTATCCGGATGGAACTACCACCCGTTCTAGGTACGCGCTCTGTTGAGCGACGACATTTTGATTGATTGCGAAGATATCCGTTGCATTGACGGTTGGGCCAGCCCCATCTACTAGAGCTAGGGTGACCGCACCTTCGTTTTCATTCGGATTTGCCAACCAAATCGTCACAGTGGCGTCCTGTCCAGCAACCTGCTGAAATAGAAACCCGAAACTATTTTCTGGAATTACCGCTGCGGCAAAGCGTTGAGCACTCATATCCTACCCCTCCTGTATTTAACAGGTTTCACCAACCGTAGGATAGGCGAGCCCGACTGCTGAACACCACGAAGTTTACGACTTCATCGTATCTGACAAGTTGATTGAACTGGGTTGATACTTGAGCCCCTTGAGTATTCGGCCCGCTATAGACTGGTCCTGCAAAAGTTCCGGAACTTGCAACTAGATTGCCGGACTCATCGACGGCGAAACCTGTCGGGGCATTCACGTCCAGAACTGTCAAAACCATCATGGTCGATGCTGGGTTGACATCCATAATGAATTCGGCCGGAGCGTTGATTGGCGTAGTCGGATCGAAAATGATTTCGCTGTATCCAAGGGTTGGATCATATCCGTTGACAGTGGTGACCAGATACGTACCATTATACCCGGTGGATCCGAGCCCTGCGGTAATGATGGTAGACGCGACAGTCTGGCTATAATTGACCAGGTATGTTCCAACACCGCCCGTACCTGTTAGGAATGTGCTGATGGTGGTACCTGGCGTTACACCAACGCCTGCCAAGAGATCACTCACCTGGAGAGTTCCCATCGTAACGGCGGTCACCGTCAAGGTTGCTCCCGAAGCCGTCAAAATTTCACTCGCAATGGTTTGGATGAGCGAAAGTGTATAGGTTCCAATACCACCGGTGCCTGTACCCAATCCATTGATAGCGGTTCCGGAGACGACATTGGTGCCCGATAGGCTTTGCCCAACGGCTAAGGTTCCGCTTGTGATGCTTGTCACTGTCAAACCGGCACCGCTCGCATTGATGGTTGTGCTCGCAACGGATTGACTAAGGTTGACAACATAGGTTCCGATATTTCCTGGAGTACCTGTGAGTTGACTTGTGATAACCGTGCCTAGGGTTACTCCTGTTCCGGCTAGAGCTTGACCTGCTCCTAAGACTGTTCCTGCAGAAATGGCCGTCACGGTCATGATCGTTCCGGCGATAGAGGCCGTACAGGAATTCGGAGCAATGGATCCGACTACGACGTTGGGTGCGATTGAACCTGTGACAACGGCTGAAGAACTGTAGGTAGGAGCATTGAACGTCGCACCTGTTCCCGTACCGCTCGTTATCAACTGTGTGAATGATGTTGGAAGAGATCCGAACGCGCCCGGATCGATAATGGTAAACGTCGATACCGAACCTGGAGGGCCTCCGTTGATGGTAACAATCTGAACAACCGGCGATCTGGTCATGGATCCGCCCACGTTGGTCAGGGTAATCGTATCTCCGACGTTGTAACCATTACCACTCGAACTTACCGCCAATGTCAGAAGGAGCGGCGCCGAACCAGACAATTGAATGTCCATGGTTGGCTGGACATTGTATCCATTCGGGCCAAAATCTAAGGTATCGCTTCGGAGGCGGAAATACTGCCCGGGTGGATATGGTGCCGGTAACGGCGTTGGATCGACCCAGAGATTCGTGTTGTAGAATGTTGTCGGAGGTTGTGGGCCGCCGAGTCCGATTGCGGCAGCACCTGTGAATGGCGTAGATAGATAGATGTAGCTCCAAAGGACGTTCAGAATCGTAATGTTGACGACCGAATCTACTACGATATCTAGGTCTTGGTTTGGTGTACCTAGAACATGGAACCTCATACCGGCGGTCACACCTAGGGCTATGAAATCAACATCAGTTGACGCATAGTAACCCTGGCCGCCTTGGTTTCCTGTGAAAAGGTTATTGCTTGTGATAGGCGCCAGGGGATGCGGTTGAATCGTGAATGGATTCGAAGCCGAAACTCCCCGGTTCAGCCTGAAGTGACTACCAGGGTTGACGCCTTCAGAGTCGATGACGATCGTGTAATCGCCAACAGAATTCACAAAATCCTGTTGGGCGACGTTTGTGATGACGATCGAGTCGCCACGGTTGGTAAGGGTGATGCCGGTTCCCGCTACCAAACCTTGTAATTCTAGGACGCCATTAGCGCCAACAAAGTGAACGAGTGATTGACTATCGGATAGACCTGCGTTGATGGCTGTCGTGAGTGCTAGAGTTGGATCCGTGCTCACTCTATCTGTATAGAGTCGACGTTGCGCATCATAGCTCAGAACAGAATTTGGCAACGGACGCTGAGATGATTCGATACGGCAGTTGACCTGGGGAACCGCCGGGTTTCGAGGAAATCGGGTTGCGGTAATCGACATGGTTAGCTCGACATCAAGATCTTCACGACCTTGCCAAAGTTCTGACGCTCGAGTTGGGTAGGCGGCTCGATCAAATAGGAGCGATCTAGACGAGCTCGAACGAATGTAAAAAGTCCCTGGAAGTTAACGATGTCCGTCCCTGTGAAACCGGTACCACCTGGATTGTAATAAACGTTCGCTTCTAGAGTCCCATGGCCAGGATATTCAAGGTAGGGCCGATCCCATGTCAACCAAACAGGAAACCAATCTCCACGATCCCTATTGAAATCTGGACCTGGAGGGCAGGGATTTGGGCTGAAGGTAGGTGACCCTAAAGTGAATCCTACACCAACTCCGCTTGTGAACGACTGAACGAAGGAGCTTGGCAGAGAAGAAAACTCTCCTGGATTGAGGATAGAGAAAGTCAGAATCCCTGTTGAAACGTTCACCGAGGTGACCTGAATGACAGCCGGGAAAATTTGGGCACCACCAACGGCGGCCAAGGTAACTTTATCTCCCAGAGCATAATTGTTGCCTGGAGCGGTGATAGTGCCTCCTGTCAGACCTACTTCTAAACGATTGTCAGGATTCCATCCTGGACCTGCGAAGGGACCGAATGCAATGTCACCTAACGTGAATCCAGAGCCGGATCCGCTTGAAATAAGCTGAAGGAACGACGTCGGAGGGATCGCGAATTGCCCGGCATTGGTAATGGAGTAGGAGGTCACTCCACCCGAACCATCTACGGACATCACGGTGATGATAGCAGGAGCTACCTGAGATCCTCCGACGTTGATTAGGGTGATTGTATTTCCAACGGCATAGCCGGTTCCGGGCGTCGTGATTGTTCCGCCTGCCAAAGACAAGAAGTTGTTCCAACCAGGGCGACCGTTCGGAAATTGATGGAGCTTACCGTTATATCGGTACCAATCTTCAAACCTAAGGTTACGAGGTAACCTGTCGTCTACGTCAATCGAGCCTTCCTGTGGAGGGTAAGGACCCTGGGGCCAGGTTCCATAGGGGTTCACATAGTAGGGATCGATATTCGGAATACCAGGTTCTTCGGGCGGAAGAATGGTTTGAGGATTCGATGAGAGTGTAGCTTCGATCCAAAGCCTACCGACGAATCCGTTGACGTTGAAACTGACTGTATGATTACCGTTACCGAGACCTCTGAGGCCTCGGTCTTCGACTGCGGGTCCTACCCAATCCCAATGTCCACCACCGATGGACGAATCGGTCATCAAAACTACGGTGCTGCCTTGCTGTGCCATCAGCTATTTATTCAGGTGCTACCTTAGCTCGATAGAGTTAGGCACCAACAGCATCAACTCGAATTTTCCTAGGTCTGCCGGGGCGACGTTTCCCTGGCTCTAATGGTTTCAGGGTGCAATTTCCGCGCTCATCAAGATCGTAGGATGCAGCTAGACCTGGGATTGACATTCCATCGACTGCAACGATGGCCGACTCCCAGAATTTTACAGGTTCATCTGTATCGGGATGCGCTGCTAGAATTTGAAACCTCCCAGATTTTGTTACACCGACTCTGGTAACCTTGTAGATTTGACCCTTCACCTGTTTCGCGTTGTTGAAATTCGAGACCGGAATGTTGACCTCTATTTCGGTACCTGAACGAAAAATCTTCCTCTCAAGTAGGACTTTCAGCAATGTAGGCTCCATCATTCTCCTTTACGCGTCCACATTTTCTTCCACCGTTTCTTCTACAACCTCGATGCTCAACTCGTCGTTCAGAAGCCCAACATGAACTGTCGAACCGGCAGGCTCTTCGATTTCTAAGAGCTTGTCAGCCAATGGGGTTCTAATGAACTTCTTAATGACTCGATCTACAGGCCTTGCTCCGAAGACGGGATCAAAGCCCTTGAGCTTGAGCCATCCCCTAGCCTCCTCTGATACTTCTAACCCTATGGATTGCTTGCTCAATTGTAACGCAAGAGTGTCCAGGAACTTGTCAAGGATTTTGTCGATGGTCTTGTCATCGAGGCGATTGAACTTGATGATGCCATCTAGACGATTCCTGAATTCCGGCGAGAAGAATTTCTTAATTTCCTCGTCATCCTCTGACTCGCGCATTTCCCGTTGGAAACCGACCGGAGCCTTCTCCATATCCCTGGATCCGAGGTTGGTAGTCATCAATAGAACGACGTTCCTAAAATCGACGCTCTTCCCGTTATGATCGGTCATCTTACCGTAATCCATGACCTGGAGCAGAATGTTGAACAAGTCAGGGTGGGCTTTTTCGATCTCATCCAGGAGGAGAACGGTGTGGGGATTCTTGTCAATTGCATCAGTCAACAATCCGCCCTGGTCAAACCCAACATATCCAGGAGGGGCACCAATCAAACGACTGACCGTATGCCGTTCCATGTACTCTGACATGTCGAATCTCAGGAAGTTTGACTTGAGATGCTCTGCCAATTGCTTAGCAAGTTCGGTCTTACCGACTCCGGTAGGTCCGGAGAAGAGATAGGCGCCAATGGGTTTGGTTCCATCTTCTAGCCCAGCTCTTTTGCGCTTGATCGCGGAGACGACCTCGTTGATGGCTGAATCCTGGTTGAATATCGCCGTCTTGATTCGATCGCCGAGAGTCAATAGAGAAGAACGTTCATCTACCGTGACCGTTCCGGTCGGCGCTTTCACAAGCTTCGAAACCTCGGTTTCTATCTCGGCGACATCAAGGATATCAAATCGACTTTCCTTAGGTCGCATCTTGTTCCGAGCGCCGGCGGAATCGAGAATATCTATAGCCTTGTCCGGTAGCCGAAGGGAAGTCATATGCGTGACGCTCAGATTAACCGCAGCATCGCATGCTTCGTCTGTTATCTTCACCCCGTGATACTTCTCGTAGTAGGACTTGACACCCTTCAGAATTGCTTTCGCATCAGCAACCGATGGTTCCTCCAAGAACAGGGTATGGAATCGACGTCGGAGCGCTCTGTCCTTCTCAAAATATTTGCGGTATTCCTCCATCGTCGTTGCACCGATGCAACGTAGGACGCCTCGAGCTAGAGCGGGCTTCAAAAGATTGCTCACATCGATGTTGCTTCCACCTGCGGCACCGGCTCCAATTACGGTATGACATTCGTCGATGAAAAACACCGGATCTTGAGTCTTGGTTAGGATTTCAAGAGCTTTCAGAATGCCCTTGAATCGTTCCTCGAAGTCACCCCGGTATTTGGTGCCCGCCATCAAAGCACCGATATCGAGTTCCCAATAGACACAATTTCGAAGTTCTTCTGGTACCTGTTTTTCAACTGTCAACCTTGCAAGACCTTCGACGATCGCACTCTTACCAATACCAGGTTCTCCAACCATTACGACGTTCTTTTTCGTGCGCTTGAGCATGGTTTGGCAAAGAAGTTCGACTTCATCATACCGACCAATCAACGGATCGATTTTGCCTTCCTTTGCCTTCTCATTAAGGTTGGTGCAGAAGTTGTTCAGGAAGCTGCTCGCCTCTTGTGCAGAAGGTTTTCTTTTCCCTTGAACAGGAATTCGACGCACGACTGCCACATGAGGCCCGCCTGTTACGATACCGCTATTATCCAAAGGATTTGGATGGAAGAAGGGATCCATCACCGTCGTCTTGTGACTCAAGAATCTCTTCAGGTTGACGGGTTTGATATCCTGTTTCTGTAGGAAGAAAGAGCTATGAGCTTGACCCTCTTCGGAGATAGCGACTACGACATCAGTCCATTCAACTGATTTGCGTCCACCACCCGCTGCCATGCTTGCAGCCCGCATCAGGACTTTCCCTACGAGATGACTTTCGGTTACACCACTTTCTGGATCCAGAATTGGAATATCCTTCTCGGCATCCAGATAATCCTTGATATCACTGACCAGTTGCTTCACTTCGCAACCTACAGCCAGAAGCATTTCGACGACGCGCTTGTCCTTGCTGATCATCACAAGCATTAGATGCTCTGTAAGGATGAGTCCGTGACCAAGCTCTTCGGCATATTTCTTAGACAGATTTAACAACTGGTTGAGTTTCTTGAGATCTGGCATCCCGGGATCGGCCATTATTGTCCTCCGACTCGCTTCATGATTTTGTGTTGCCTTCTTCGTCCGATGTCTAATTTCAGTTTGCTGACATGGGTTACGAAACAGACCCCATCCAGATGGTCATATTCATGGGCAAATACTCTTGCCCAAAGCCCTTCAAACTCTCGCTCTTGCCAATCGCCCCGGAAATCCTGAAACCTTGCGCTGATTTTGTGCGAACGTTTGATAGGAAGATATAGCCCAGGGTAGCTGAGACACCCTTCTGGGCCTTCATCCTTTTCCATACTCATACTAGCGATTTCGGGGTTGAGGACGAACTGGATGATACCTACTTCATCGCCGATGATAAAGAACCGTTCGCTTCTACCAATTTGCGGTGCCGATAGCCCAATACCCTTTCCGAGTATCATAGTCTCGTACATTTCGGTTGCAAGCTTCTCGGTATCTTCTTCTCCGAAGATATAAGGTTGAGCCACCGATTGTAGGATAGGGCTACCTTCAAATACCAAGTTCAGCATGGAGCCAATCCTTCAACTTTTTCTGTTTGTCTTCCGAGAGTGTCGGGATGACGACGTTGACCTCGAGATAGGCATCTCCCTTAGAACTCGAGACGACCTCCCCGTTTTGATTCTTCATGACATGATGTATCAATCCCTTGCCAGGTAGCCTGAATCTCTGTTTGGATTGGCATCCTGGTGGGACATGAATCACAATGTCCGTACCATCTAGAAGTTTAAGATCAATGTCATGCCCTAAGATTGACTGCCAAACCGTGATCTCTTTCTGACAGATGAGATCGAACCCTTCATTCTTCCAAAGAACATGAGGGCGGCATGCTAAGGTTACGATCAAATCTCCTGGGGCCATATTTGGATTTGAGACCTCGCCTTTACCGGCTAGTCTCATCTTCCCAAGCACAGGAGTGCCAGGCTGAATTTTCAGCTTGTAGGTCTTGTCCCGAACCGTGATTTCCTTCTCTATACCCTGGAAGAAATTCTCTAGATCGAGCAGCAAGGTGACGTTGATGTCAGGGTTGCGTAGAAAGACAGAGCTCTGACGAAATTGAGTACCTCCGCCGAACATTGCAGCGAAGATATCCTCCATATCTTCTACGTTGTTGATGTGGACCCGTCTTACATGGGGTCCAAAACCGGCACCTGGGTTGAATTTAGGCGCCGGATTATCATATTCGGCCCGCTTCTCATCATCGCTCAGAGTTTGATAGGCCTCGTTGATTTCCTTGAAGCGTTGCTCTGCCACCGCGTCACCTGGATGTTTATCTGGGTGACACTCTTTTGCTTTTACTCTGAACGCTTTTTTGATCTCTTCTGTTGAGGCGGTCTTCGGAACACCTAGAACGCTGTAATAATCTGACATCCGGTCTCTTTAAGGCTTGGCATGTCTTAATATGTTGCTCTGAAACGGGAAAGTCAAGGTTACTTCGAAGCCGGTGCAGGTGTTGTAGATTGATCACCTTGGGAGAGTAGGTGCTCCATTGCCTTGATAAGCTCCCGCTGTTGGGCTATGAAACGAGTTTGTTCCTTGAGATTACCTACTAGAGCATTGAAGTTGGCAAGATCGACGTACCAATACGCTTGAGGATTCTTTGCCATGTCTGCTTCGAGCAGTTTGATATTGTCAGGTGTGAGAATCTTTATTTGGGTATCGGTTAACTGCATCTGAGGGATATCAGGCATCGTGAAGTTTAATTGAACGGGCTTGGTGTCTACGACCACCTTATCGCTTCCGCAAGCAGCGAGTGCAAGAATGGAACAGACAGTCAGGATTCTTACAAGGCTGTTCATCATAGACCTCCGAAGAGCTTGAGTGGATTGATCTTATCGAGCAAACTCGGAGGAGCTTGAGTACTGGTTGAGACCGGTGCGGGCTTAGTTGTAGGCATGGCGTTGATTTCTGCCTTCAACTTGGCAGGATCGCTGATATCTCGAAGGTTAGACCAGATGGCGTTCAGAGAATCACTCGCTTGCTTTTCAACGGCTGACGGATCCTTATTCGCGGCGACCAGAAGCGCTTGATTGTTCTGGAATTGGGTGAGCGATTTGTACATCGCAGTCTGGTTGTTTTGAATGGCGAGCAATCCGGCGTTGATGCTCTGAATGGCCTGATTGTAGTTGGCGACATCGGCCTTGATACTATTGATGGTTTCTTGCTGGACCGCATTGGCAGTTGCCAGGGCGGCGATCTTTTGTTGAGAAGCGAGTTGGGCTTCGTACTGTTCATAGATTACGAATCCCAAGACTCCGAATCCGACGAGTACGATCAAGAAAATCGCGATATGTAGGCCAAACTTGGCGAGGAATGGTGGCATATGTCCCTACCTTTCCAGTATTTAGCCGGGTCGGAATTCTATGCTAAGAGAACCTGGTGCGAATTAAATATCAGATGACCCATATCGGCCCGGCGCCTGTTATAGAACGAACCATCCTTGAATCTGTCACTAGGATCTCGAAGTTGCTCGCCGAGAAATCAACTTCGATATGGAAAATCCAAGGGCATTGGTTCGATTTCGAAGGGTTGGTAACTCCAGATTGGTTCCTAGAACGTGTAACCATCGCAC
>Ga0181514_1192692_pt1 | contig 22441 bp, 25 predicted proteins | sample PEATcosm2014_Bin_21_FD_135918 | JGI IMG/M metagenome (GOLD analysis project Ga0181514, IMG submission 135918) | Metatranscriptome of peatland microbial communities from MTU Mesocosm Facility, Houghton, MI, USA - PEATcosm2014_Bin23_10_metaT... | ecosystem: Environmental > Terrestrial > Soil >...
GAACCGCCTCCTGGATTTTATCAAGGACGGATAGGGCATGAAGGTAAGAAGGGATCTAGACATTACACCGATGGTGTTCGAAATATCATGCTAGATCCGAATTCTCCTATTCCGGAAGGTTTCTATCCAGGCTTGCCTCTGACTTCGAAATCCAAATTGCCAAGGAATTGGTACACGAATGGTTCCAAAAATATCCGGCTCTTAGTTGGTTTGCCTATACCAGATGGATTCTATCCCGGCAGGCCCAAACTAAATACCTGACAAGACGGGCGGATAGAAAATGGCGTACACAATTTCGAGGTGGGCACTTACTCAGGGCGGATTTCCCTTCACGCTCGCGAATGACACGACAGATACCACCCATACGCCGTTGACACTTTCCGGCCAGGGAGTCGTGAATTACGGAATGTTCACGGCGGAGAACTTCCTTTACCTGCTTGAAAACTTTGCAGGAGCGAGTGCCCCACTTCCTGCACTTTCAGGAAGCCTATGGTTCGACACGAGCGTCTATCCAGGTGTGCTTCGAGTGCGGGATCTATCCGGAACCTGGACCGAATTGGCCGGTCAGCCCCCTCTTCCTCCGCCGATCGTCGTAATTTCACCAACTCCTCCATCCAATCCCCAGATTGGCGAAGCTTGGTTAAACACGAGCGTCATACCACCCGTGCTCAGCGTTTGGAACGGCTCCTCCTGGCTAGCGATCGCGAATTCTTACACGCCGGGCTCATTTACCACTCTAACCGATGGTCCTGGCATCATCGTCCAAAATGGGTTGGTCTACGGCAACACTGCATCTACCTTGAATTTCATAACACCTCCGTCGATTGCGAATACCTATCTGACCTGGAATGGATCGTCGTTCGTTTGGTCTGCACCACTATTCAAGAGCTTGGGTGATGTTGCCTCTCCGATCGTTGATAAAAGCGTTCTGATTGGTTTGAACCCTGGCAACGTACTTGGTCATGGCACGATCGCCTTTAGTCAAGGTGCTCCACTACTCGGATGGAACTTCCTCCGGTTCGATGGTTCGAACTTCATTTGGGCGGATCCATTTGCAAACCGAGGGCTAGACGATCTGTCCGATGTTCAGTTTGGCGGTCCGCCGCTCAATAATCAGGTTCTGCAATTCAATGGGGCGATCTGGACCAATGCTCCTCTGAAATTCATCCAACTCGCAGATACGCCGAACAACATCGTTGCTTCGGGTGTCGTCGTTGGAAATGCTGGCGGAACTGCGCTGACTTACGCTCCTACTCCAACCAACAACACCCTCCTGGCGTTTAACGCAGGTGTGTTCAGTTGGGTTCCGAACACTCTTGATGTTCCTCCAACCTTTGTCGAACTCAGCGATGGCCCTGGCGTCATCACGCCGAATGGCGTCGTCGTAGGTAACAGCACAGGGACAGAGATCATTATGGTTTCGCCTGGTTCAGCTGGCCAGGTACTCGCTTGGAATGGCACGACATTCATTTGGGTAACTCAGGTAGCAGATTTCCAGGATCTTGGAAACGTCCCGGCCACCATTACGACAAATGGTCTGGTCACCGGAAATAATACGGGATCAGGTCTTACCTATGTCGCTCCTCCAGGAACTCCTAACCAATACCTAGAATGGAACGGCGCTCAGTATATCTGGAACAACGCCATTCCGGCGAATGGCTCCATCACTCAGGCTATGCTTGCGCCAGGCGTCGGGGTTAATGAATTCACAGAACTTCTGGACTGTCCCGCAACCATCGAATCCAATGGAATCGTTGTAGGTAACTCGGCAGGAACGGATCTGGTCTTTATTACGACGCCTCTGACCCCGAATACCTTCCTGCAATGGACAGGTTCGACCTTTGCTTGGAATGCTTTGGTTCCTGGTGGTGGTACCGTTACCAACGTCGCGGTTGTAGCCGGTTCCAGCAAGGTTTTTGTCTCAGGATCTCCAATCACGAGCGCCGGTGTCATCACTGTCGATGTTAACGAAGGCAATCTTCTTCTACAAACTCTTGGCGGATCTCTTGAGCTCACGTCCCAGGTAATTGGAGTTCTGCCAACAGATAATGGCGGAACCGGATTGAGTTCCTTTACGGGCGATGCGATCTTCTATGCCACGAATTCGAACACGGTTGGTCAGATTTCTCCAACAGGGGCGGATACCTTCTTGCAATGGACCGGATCCGGATATCAATGGGTTACCGGAGGTTCAGGATCGGTAACAAGCGTGGAGTTGGCCAGCCCGAATTCGACCCTGGCAGTTTCGGGTGCGAACCCAATTACGACATCAGGAACTATCGACCTTGACATCAGTTTCCCAATCGAAGCCCCGATCGGAAGCTCTGGTGCACCAACCTATAGTTTCGCAGGTGCAACCAACACCGGTATCTTTGCAAATGGAACAGGCAACGTAACCATCCAGGCGACCGCCTCAGTTACATTGGCTGGAAGCGTCATCAATAACGTTCGGATTATTACGGCACCAAGCCCGGCTACGGCGAACTTGGATGATTACCTTATCGTAATCAAACAGACGGTCGGTGCTCCAATTACCGTCAACCTACCCGCAAGTCCTCCAACGGGACTCACTTACAAGATCAAGGATGGTAAGGGAGATGCCGGGACCAACAATATCACAATCGCGCCCCAAACCGGAACGATCGACGGTGCTGCAACCTTTGTGATGAACACGAACTATCAGTCGAACGATGTGATCTTCAATGGCGTAGAATGGAGTCTGGTCTAAATGTCATTCCTTAACCTAGTCAACGTCAACCTGAGCAATGTAGGCGGGGCTCTCAACCTGACTACTCAGGCTACAGGAACCTTGGCCACCGGACATGGTGGTACCAATCTCACCTCATTTACCGCGAACGATCTACTCTACGCAAGCTCTTCGAGCTCAATTGGTCAGATTTCTCCGACAGGCACCAACACATTCTTGCAATGGACCGGTACGGCCTATCAATGGTCACCGGCGGGAGCAGGTACGGTAACGAGCGTTGGATTGATGGCAGGATCCAACAAAATTTCCCTTGGCGGAAATAATCCGATCACCTCATCAGGCACGATCACAATTGATGTCAATCAAGGAAACCTAAGTCTGGCGAGCATCGGAGGATCTCTAAGTCTTACCTCGCAGGTAACCGGAACCCTGCCTACAACTAGCGGCGGAACCGGCCTAACCTCATTCACAGCCAACGATCTCTTCTACGCCTCGTCTTCTAGCGCGATTGGGCAAATCGCACCGACCGGAACCAATACCTTCTTGCAATGGACGGGAACAGCCTACCAATGGGCTCCGGCTGGAATGGGCACGGTAACGAGCATCGCAGCAACAAGCGGTGATAGCTCGATCACAATTCTAGGCTCACCCATCACGACATCTGGAACACTTGGACTCACCGTCAACCAAGGTAATTTGAGCCTGAGTTCGATTGGCGGCTCTCTGGCCCTGGCGACTCAAGTTTCTGGTACTCTTCCTACAACGCATGGTGGTACAGGTCTCACGTCGTTTACCGCAAATGACATCCTTTATGCCTCGTCGTCTAGTGCAATCGGCCAGATTGCTCCTACTGGAACCAATACCTTCTTGCAATGGACCGGTTCGGCTTATCAGTGGGTCACGGTATCTAGCGGCTCTGGAACCGTAACGAGCGTCAACGCCTTCAGTCTAAGCAACACCATTTCCATTGCCGGAAACCCAATCACAACCTCTGGTACTCTTGATCTGGATGTCAATCAGGCTGCCTTGAGCTTGGGCAGTATCGGCGGAGCTCTTAATCTCGCATCCCAGACTACCGGAACTCTTGGTACCGGGCATGGTGGTACGGGTCTAACTGCATTCACCGCGAACAACTTGCTCTATGCGAGCTCTTCGAGCGCCATTGGTCAAATCCCACCCTTGGGCTCAAATACCTTCTTGATGTGGAACGGTACTTCTTATGAATGGGCGGGATCTCTAGGGGTAACGAGCGTTGGCGCAACAAGTAGCGATAGCAGCATCACAATCAGCGGATCTCCGATTACGACCTCTGGTACCCTTGGGTTGACAGTCAACCAAGCCAACCTCAGTCTTGGAAGTATCGGTGGAACCATCAATCTAACCTCTCAGGTTTCAAACACCCTTCCGACAACAAGCGGTGGTACTGGTCTGACAAGCTTCACGGCCAACAATCTCTTCTACGCCTCGTCTACGAGTGCAATCGGAGAAATTGCTCCTACCGGAACCAATACCTACTTGCAATGGACGGGTACTGCCTATCAATGGGCTGCTGCCGGAGGTGGTAGCGGTACAGTGACGAGTGTCTCGGCCACGAGTTCTGATAGCTCGATCACAATTACGGGATCGCCAATCACAACGAGTGGCACTCTAGGTTTGACCGTTGATCAGGCTAATCTCAGTCTGAGTTCAATTGGTGGTTCCCTTGCCCTTGGTAGTCAAGTTTCTGGTACCCTTGGTACGACACATGGTGGAACAGGGCTAACGAGCTTCACATCCAATAACCTCTTCTACGCATCGTCCTCTAGCGCTATCGGAGAAATTGCACCGACGGGAACCAACACCTTCCTACAGTGGACTGGTTCAGCTTACCAATGGGCTTCGGCAGGTGGCAGTGTATCCTTCCCACTCCTAGGACCAAACGACAGCTCTTCTGCACCAGACTATTCCTGGACTAATGCCACGGATGCTGGTCTTTATCTATCCGCCCCATCGACTCATTCGATTGGATTGACTGCGGGCAATGCAGGGTCGACGAGCGCAGGTGGAAGCATCGCTATCAGCGCGGGGGCCGGTGGCTCTACATCCGGAGCGGGTGGTGCGGTTACCATAAGCGGCGGTGGAGTAACTTCCGGCGCCGGTGGTTCGGTTACCGTTGCGGCAGGTAATGGTAGCAGTGGTGGAGGAGGTGCTCTTTCTCTTTCTTCTGGAACAGCCCTGAGCGGTTTCTCCGGTGGAGCCCTCACAATTACTGCCGGCAATTCTGGCGGTGGAAACTTTGGCGCCCCTGTTACGATCACCGCCGGACAAGGCGGCCCGAGCAGCGGAAACGGTGGAACATCTAGCCTTGTAGGTGGTGCCGCAGGTACCGGTTCCGCAACGGGAGGCAACATTTCCGCACTAGGTGCCGGTCCGACCGTCGGTGGTGCGATTACAATTACTGGTGGAACTGGAACTACGACATCAGGTGCCGGTGGTGCAGTAACCATAACCGGTGGTGCTGGTGGCTCAACTTCTGGGCATGGTGGTGCCGTATCGATCAACGCCGGCTCCCCAACAACCTCCGGCGCGGGTGCTGGTGTTACGATTACCGCTTCGAGCGCCCTAGTTGGCGGTGCTGGTGGATCTGTGGCCTTGCAGGCTGGTGCAGGAGTTGGCGCCACAGAAAATGGTGGAACCATTACCTTAACTTCGGGCAACTCGTCGGTAAACAATGGCGGACAAATTAACCTAACAACCGGTAACGGTGGATCTACTGGCGGAACGGCTGGTGCAATCACCATAACTGTTGGAACTGCAACCGAAGCCGCCGGTGCCGGAATTACCTTGCAAGCTGGTAATGCAGCATCAGCAGGAGCGACCGCCCATAATGGTGGCACGATCAATATCGATAGCGGCTCTGGAGTTAATGGTGGAGCCAGCGGCGCGATCAACCTAAGCGGTTCCGTATTCCAAGATTTCGCTCAGAACACCGTTTCGGGAGCCATAACAATCGATTGCAGCCAAGGCAACTTCCAAAACCTGACGCTGTCTGGAAATGTTACCGGAGTCACGTTCACCAACATCCTGCTCTCTTCGGAGAAATACGAACTCACCCTGTTCATCCAGAATGGATCGACGCCATTCACCTTTAGTTGGAGTGGACCAACCATCAAATGGGCAGGTGGTACACCGGGGGCAGTCACAGCCACAGCCAACGCGATTGATATCTTCAAGCTCATGACCTACAACGGTGGAACGACCTGGTATGCTACGACGTACGGCAACAATTTCTTCTAATCCTATTGATTCCGGTTTGCTAAATACCGGGAAGGACAAAGCTAGATGACGGACATTACCTATACCATTTCACGCACGTCAATTACCGGAGGCGGATTTCCGCTCCAATTGCCGCCCGGTGCTCTTAATCAATCCGTTTCTCCACTCAGCCTCGTAGGTCGTGGCTATATCATCTACGGTCAGCTTCTCCAAAACGATTTCGTCCACATGCTGGAGAATTTCGCAGCACCTACACCACCAACACCTAGCCCTCTATCAGGTCAATTCTGGTACAATACCGCCAATGACACGATGAATTACCTGAGCCTGAGTGGCATTTGGAAGCCGATCGGCAGCTTGACGAGTAGCTCTTCTGGACCTAGCGCTCCGAATCCAGGAGACCTCTGGTACGATCCATCAAACAACACGCTCTATTTCTGGAACGGTACCGGTTGGACCCCGATTGCGAACGCATTTACCGGCGCCCAATACATGAACAACAACGGCCACGATTTCATTGCGATGGTCGTTGACGGAAACATCGTTTCAACCTTCAGCACTTCGACATTCACGCCAAGCCCCGCAATCCCCGGATTCCCAACGATCGATGCGGGATTCACGATGAGCAACAATGGTACTTACAGTGGCATGAATTCCGGAACTATCCTGCCGTTGGCAAATGCCACCTATAACCTAGGGTCTTCCGGCGACCAATGGAACAACATCTACGGCGTGAATGGTATCTTCAGCGGCAGTCTGACAGTTGATGGACCAATCGTTGCCCCTGGTGGATATCAGAACATCCTGCCAGAAACGACCAACACCTACTCCATTGGTTCTCCCTCGGACATTTGGGCGAATGGATATTTCGCGGCCCTGACTGTATCGGGCCCGGCATCTTTCGCTGGTAATCTTCTGCCAACCGTAGATAACACCTATGTCGTAGGTAATAGTTCGCTCAGATGGGAGAGCGGTTACTTCTCCCAAGGTTTGATAGTAGATGGTTCAACCGGACCCGCAAACCCGGTCTTCAAGGCCACAAATTCCGGTGGCTCTTTCAATGGAACCTGGACTTTGGACTCTGGCGCCTCATTGCAGGCAACCTACTCCGATTTGGCCGAACGCTATGAAGCCGATGTTGATATGGATGTGGGAACCTTGGTTGCTATCGGCGGTCTGAAAGATGTTACGATGTCTTCGGGTGATTGCAGCATGGATGTCTTTGGTATCGTAAGCGAGGCAGCCGGTCTCAAGATGAATGCCAAGCTCGGAGAAAGTGAATACGAGGTGCCAGAGGCTTCTCGCCCTAGGTTCCCATATATTGCCCAGACCGGAACCGTTCCTGTCAAGGTCCTTGGTCGTGTCAAGAAGGGCGAACGACTCGTTTCTAGCGAAGTCCCAGGCGTTGCTCGAGCTATCTCCAACACCGATCTAGTTGCCCTAGGTGGTAAGGCGTCCTTCGTGGTAATTGGGCGTGCCACGCGGGCTAAGACGACTGAAGGCATTGGTCTACTCGATCGAGTCGCAGTCAACGTGTCTATCTAATTGCTTTCAAGAGAATTCTAGTACACCGTCTCGACATGCTTCTTCAAAGGATTCTTGTCATCCTTTTGATGACGTTCTGGGGCGGGTTTATCTATTACACCCGGGGCGACCATTGGTGGATATTCGCCATTGAGCATAGATGGGCGAAACTCTGCCTCATAGGCCTTCCGCTCGCGTGTCTCTACCTGGCCTTAGTAGAATTCACTAAGAAAAACCTGATCCTTGCCTTCGTCCTTTGGTTCGGACTATTCGCTGCCTTCTCCAAAGGACATGCGGGTGGCGGGCATCCACCTTGGCCTACCTGGACGTTCGAATTATGGGCCCTTCAATTTCTTAAGATGGTATGGTCAGGAGGATTGATGGGCATCGCGCCGGCCGCAGTCGGGTACCTATCAGGAAGGTTCTCTTGGATTGGTTGTTTGGTTTCCGCAGGATTGAGCATGTCCGTTGGGTACACTCTAGGCTGGTGGATACGGTTTGATGACGTCTACTCGTTGGATCCCAACGGCTGGAGTAGCTATGGAGCTCTGAGACCTTGGGCGAATGAAATCGGAGATATTCTTGGAGGGTGTATCTTTTATGGAGGCACAACGATGTTGATGCTTCAGACTAAGCGGCGATGAACCAAACGATTCCAGATTGACCTGGCTGTCCGCCATTCGGCGGAGGATTAGCAGGACCGCCGCCGCCTCCGACAGATTGTGGATCACCGACGCTGATGTTGTTACCTACGCAATTACCCTGAGCTCCACCAGTGCCACCACCTGCCGAGAAGTGTCCTCCGGCGCCACCAATGCCACCACCATTCGAGAAGGTATTATCTGTGGCTCCACCGCCACCACCACCGGCACCCGCACCAATCGTTCCAAAGCCTCCACCAGGAGTGCCTTGTTGGTTACCAGGTCCACCTACCGTGCTACCGTATGGATTTGGACCGGATCCGGGTGTACCATTAGCTCCTGGATTAGATCCACCACCGCCGCCACCTCCACCGCCACCAAGGCAAAGAAGATTGCCGACGTTATCTGTAACAAAGCTGGCTCCACCGCCACCCGCACCAGAACCAGCAGATCCCGCACCAGAACCAGTCTGACCACCATAACCACCAGTCGTTCCAGTTCCCCAACTACCGACACCACCCGGAGTCATACCAGAACCTGGACCGGCTATTGGGTCTCTCTGGTCGATATTGTCAACATTTCCACCGCCACCGCCGCCACCGACGTAGATGATGTAACTTGAAGGCGCGACCGCGGTATAGTCCGCATAACCACCGTCACCACCGGCTGCACCATATCCAAGACCACCAACGGCCGGCCCACCACCTGTACCGCCAGATCCACCACCTCCACCAATCGATTCGACTTTAATGTGCAAGGGACCTGGTGGTTGCCATACGAATTGCCTTGCAGGACCTCCACCATTTACCCCGGATCCAAATTGCTGGGGTCCGGAATCATATAGAACGGAACCATAGGTAACGGTAGCACCAGCATTCGTGAAGTACGCCAATTGAGTTCCTGGTGCGATTAGAGTTGGGATCGGACCCCAAGCTCCTGCTCCGAGATATCGGATGAGTCCGGTTGGGGCAGGAACCGCCTGAAAGCTACTTGCGGGAGGAATCGGTGCTGTCGGACCAACATATGGCGTGACGGCCGCTTGAATGGCATTGACCAAACCTACCCATTGGGCAGCGGTTACCGTTTCGTTCAAAGAAACAGGAGAAATTGGTAATGGCCCAACGGCATAGACTGCCAACTGAGCATTGTACGATGCGAGTAGGTTATTGAAATCTAGAGGATCGGTTCCAATCCGGATAATCGTCGTTGTCATGCCTGTATTTATTCCGATACGGCGGTGGAAGCCGTATCAGACCGACCAATCCGGAAATAATTTCAAAGAAGCGGCGGTCTCGAAACCAAGTCTGGTAGATTAGCTGCGCCGCCGTCCAGATCGTATGGCAACGTCTCGGACGATTTCCTTCAACTGTCTTAGGGTATCAGCTTTCCCTAGCCCAGAATGGACAACGTAGTTCGCCCATTTCCTCTTCAGATGATCTGACACCTGCCTATCCAGGATTTTCTTGAAACGTTCTTCCGTCATTCCTGGACGAGACATCACCCGTTGCTTCTGCAACCAGGCCGGCGCCGAAACTACCAGGATATGATCGTAGACGCTGATGTCGCTCTTCTCGAAGAGTAGAGGGATGTCGAATACGACGACCCTATGTCCGGCCCGTTGCATCCGGCAGTAGAATGCACGTTGCTCTGTTTGTAGAAGCGGGTGCAGAATGCGCTCCAACAGTGAAAGTCGAGCTTGATTATCAAACACTTCCTTGCCGAGTTCTTTTCGATCTACGGCGCCTGCTACCACGCAATTCGGAAAATGTTTCCGGATCCAAGGAACGGCCTTACCACCAACCGCCATCATTTTATGGACTTCGGCATCGGCGTCGAAAATCGGGATACCAAGATGCTGGGACAGCATTCGGGATGCTGTCGATTTCCCCATTCCAATTGAACCGGTTAATCCGATTATTTGCATCGTCTTATGGCCAGGGAGATAACGGCATGAGCGACTTCACCAAAGATCTCGATACCCAAGGCCAGTATGGTGCCAGCAAGAACGATACCCAACAGGTTATCAGGCATAATCGCTACGGTAAGCTGAAAATCTATTCCAGCCTAGTCTTACTTCTTGCCCTTGGCGACCTTAGCCGTCTTCACTTCTTGGGCGGGCTTTTCGATGACGCCCATGATATCCGATTCCTTCATGACGATCAGCTCTTCGCCATCAAGCTTGACCTCGGTGCCAGCCCATTTGCCGAACAGAACCAGGTCCCCTGCCTTGACTTCCAGAGGATGGATTTCTCCGTCCTCCGTTCGAAGACCCGGACCAACAGCAAGGACTTCGCCTTCCATTGGCTTTTCCTGAGCGGTATCCGGGATGAAAATTCCACCCTTGGTTACAGAACTCTGGTCGATGCGTCGTAGAACTACTCTATCATGTAGAGGACGGAATCGGGTTGTCATAGTGCTCCTTCTACAGTCGGGGTTGGGTTCTTAGCCGGGCGGCCGCGCTTCTTCTTTACGTCGGCGCCTGCAATCATCGTAGCGATTGTCTTCGCCCGATCGCTTCGGTTGTTTCGGGTACGCTTGACGGCATCACCCATCTTCATTTCCTTAGGAGCGGCGGCCATCTTGCGACCAAATCCTGCCTGCTCTAGAAGATGATTGGCCTCAATTCGGAGCTTCTTGACATCCTGTTCCAGAAGATCGGCCTGCATCAACTTGTTCCGAGCCTGGAATTCGAAATTGCTCGGATCGCCAACCTGCTGAGTCGTCTGTGCAAGAGGCATGTCGAGAAAATCTGGCGACTCATCGGTGATGTCCGCGATGATCTCCTCGGCCTTCTCGGTCTGGTCTGGAAAGAGTTGAATGCCGGCCTTCTTGAACTCTTCGATGACCTTGGTCATTTCGAAGTGTCGAGAACGTTCTGGCGTGCAAACGACTTTCTTGTGAGGGACGAGCTGAGTGTATGCCGGGAAGTAGACTGCCAACATGCTGGCCTGACTGTTCGGGAACCGACGACGATTCATTAGCTCTCCGAGGTGCAGGACGTTCTGAGCTTCTGGCGACCGTGCTAGAAGAATCAGGGGTTCCTTGAGTTGGTCTGGTAGAGAGTCGATATCAATAACGACGGCCGAGTCTTCATGATCTGGAATTGCCCAATAGGCGATCAGTACTCTGCGATCGCTAGTCTTGAGCTTTGCCAGATGTTTATTCTGAGCGAGTTGCGACATGGTTTCCTTTCTTATTTGGCCGGTGAGAGCTCATCCGCATCAAGAAATGCGAGGCTCCAGCCTTCTGGTTCTTTGATGCCTAGGATTTTTTCTAGATCGCGCGCATCTGTAACGATCTGAGAGACAACCTTCCGAGGAAGGAGCACTCCGTATTCGATGAAATCAAGCGTCTCGAGTCGGGCTACAACCCTCCCCAATCCAACCTTGTCTATGCCTTCTTTGTCGAAATACTCGACGGAGACCCTGTCGCCGACCTTGAACCCAAAATCTAGAATTACGTTCGGACTTTGGTTCACTTCTTGACCTTGGCCTTAGGCTTGGATGCCTTAGCTGCTGGTTGGGCTGCCGGTGCCTCTGCAGGGGCTTGTCCTGGCGCGCCGGCCTGTTGCATTACTTCGGCTGGCAGGAGATCCTGAACTAGTTCTGGGTTGATAGAAGCCAAGAAGGCTAGAACGGAATTGTATTCCGGTACAACCTTGGCTGCTGTATTGGCATCGAAGGCGCCTTTAGTGAAGGCGTAATTGACGATCACCAAGAGATTCTTGAGTGATGTAATCTGTAGCTGAGGCCCAACGGGTGCATTTGGATCTTGAACGGTTGTTGCAGGTGTCGGTGTGTCTACCATGTTATCGCTCCTTAATACTGCGGTAATCTAGCAGTATTTAGAGCGCCGGGGCAAATCTATGCAGATAACCGGGAGGTTTTCGTAAATTTTCTCCGGAGAATTTTGGGCAGAATGCGGACAACCGAGTTGAGTTTGGTCTCCTGGGCATCGAGCGTCTCGATCAACACTTCGGTATATCCGTCCAGCTCTTCGCGTTGCTCACTCACCTGATCGTTCAACTCTTCGAGCAATTCGATCACCCGATCGAGCTTCTCGTTCGTCTCGTTGACGGCCTCGGTGTTTTCATCGACCTTGTCCTCGAGGACATCATTCCACCAGGTTCCCATAAACTTCAGGAGGAACATGGTCACGGCGAATGCAATACAGAGTTCCCAGAGGTTCACTTCGAAGTTTAGGTCCATCACCGCCTCCTATCGAAATCAGGCATTAGCCGACAGCAAGTCGTCGATTCCAAACTCTTCCCCATCTGGAATCACATCCGAGGACTTGTCGTTCGGATCCACTTGCTTCAGATGCAAGAACTTGTGATCCACGACACGAACCAGCTTGGAATCCCAACCTAGGTAGTCGGTCCAGCATCCATGTGCCACCGTGATCGGATACTTTCGCACCTTCGACAGAAGCTCGTAGAAGTCCGGCTTGTACGGCTTCCTCTTCGGAACGATCGTCTCATCGTCACCCTTCTTGTGGTTGCAAGGAGCGCAAGTGAGCACACAGTTATCCCATGTGCTCTTACCGCCCTTCGCCCTCGGAAGAACGTGATCGATATTCCGCTCAACTTGCGGATGGAGCATCAGGTCCAGGTTGCAAATCTGGCAGTGGAACTCGTCGCGGAGGTAGATATTCGCGCGACTGAAGTTCACACGCCGACCAACCTTCTTGAACTCCTTCATGGCTACGACGCATGGAACCTTCATTTCGACGCTCGGGCTTCGGATCAGCCAGGTGTCGTAGCTCTCCAGGATGTTGAGTCGGCCCTTGCAGAACAGAGTCATCGTGTCCTGCCAGGAGGCCATGCTCAACGGCAAGATGCTGAGCGGGTTGTAGTCTGCGTTGAGTACAAGGACGGGCTTGAGTGCCATAATGTTACCAGTATAGCTGACTTACCAGGTCTGTCAATCTAATTCAACCCTGGTTTGAGAAGAACCTCGAACTAAAGCCTTGATTTCCTGGGCAGAATGACGGTAGACCGTATCGTAGTCTAACCGCCTCATCGTTTCGCGATGCACGTTCTCCCGCAACCATAAGATTGCCTGGGCGGCCTCTTCGGCGATTTCCTTGATATAGGTTGGATCCTCGGTTCCGGTAAGCCTTCGAAGCAACTGAACTGTATCCTTACTCATCCGAATAGGTCTTCCGCAACCAGGCTCGAAGGTTCGACGTAAGCCTTACCGGGCTTCGGGATGATTATTCGGCGATCAATATCGGGCGGCCAGCATTTCGCAACCATCATCTTGGTATCTAGACTGTGGCTCGTCTCATTGCGGAATTTCAATCCCAAATGTCCGTACTTTGTGATAAGGGCCTCGTTCGCCTTCCGCATATGCTTCGAGTGCTCTGAGATATCTCCGTAGAAACTCAGAGGTCCTGCTGGCACAAGCTCTTTCAAGACCATGTTCCAGGACTTTACTACCGGGTGTCCCGCCGCAAGGACATCGAAAGCGAATGCGACATCCTCCATCCAATTGATATTGGGATCCTTGTGAATAGGCGTCTGGCCGAATTGCGGGAAGTTTCGGAGGAACACCAAGGTGCCTTTCGCAGCGAAGCCTTTGTCAAAGACGTGGCAGTTCTGAAAGAGATCAGGTTTCTCTTCCCATGCACCTCTGAACCCTGCCACCATTGGATTATGCGGGTAGATCATCCCAATCCGATCGTAGAGGCCAATCTGCTGTGACATCTCCAATACAAAGTCTGCGCCTGAATTGTGAGTAGGCGAATGATAGAGTGCCGCATCGTTGTCCATCAACATGCACCAACGCCAGGTCGAAGCATAGAAATGATCTAGGCAGATCTTCCTAGCCTCTGGTAGCAAGGTTGGTCTATCTTGGATCAGGTATTCCACTCGACCCTGATCGACCAGGTCCTTTCGGTACTCGTGCGGTTCATATTGAATGGCAACGACATACATCTTGATGTCAGTTTTCTCGGCCCAGAAATCTAGCTGTTGATTGTGAGTCTTCACTCTCTTCTCCCGAAGCTCGCCATTCGGGAAACATGAGGCGATGTATCCTACGATTTCCTTATTCATACAGGCATTGTACGATACCCGGGATCTACTATTCTATATTCGAGTAGCCTGTGATCTCGACATTGGAGATCTTGGCGGCTTTCGGAAAGTAGTTAGGTTTGACGATCATCTGGTTCCAGGCGTTCGGACCGATGATGATCTCGTCGTGCCCTGCGATATCTTCTCCGAGTTTGCTCGCGACGTTGACTGCATCTCCGAAGAAATCGTGCCCCGCAACCAAGATCCTTCCGGATTCGATTCCCGCACTGAAGCTGATGCCTTCTTCTATCGAAAGGATTTCCAACGACTGTATGGCCGCTCGTAGAGCATCTTCAGGCACATCGAAGGTTACGAAACCGTTATCGGCTTCAAACTTGATGATCTGCCCATCATTCTCCGGCACGATCTTCTCTACGCATTTCTGGAAGAGTCTGATCAGCCCCAGGAAGTAGACGATGCCCCGATCTTTAGTCAGACGTGTGAATCCGGCCATGTTGTAAATCAGAACCGTCTTCTCGGTGCCGTACTTCTCCCAGATCTCATCAACAATTATCTGATGGCCTTGAAACTCAAGATATCTATCGAGATCACTGACCAAGCTGTCCGGGAATCCATGATAGGCGTGTTTCCACATACCAGGTATTTACCTGGTATGTGTATTCGATTCTACAACAGGATTATCCTAGAAATCCCGTTCCATGAAACAGAAACGCCGTACGGCATTCTTGGCAAGATCATCTTCTATTACGATATCGACGTACCTGTTGCCGTAAGTTTCGACGCATTCAGTGTTGCGGGTGATTTTCTTCGGATCGTTCGCCAAGGTCCAGATCATGCCATCCAATCCCCGGTTATCCGCCACCGGCGTGATATCATGATCTGCAAATTTCTCGAAGAGCTCATCCCAAACGACATCGTTCGTTTTGAAACGAAAACACATCAGAGTGCGCATCAATACGACCCTTCTAGGTATTATCGTGCCTGGTGTAGTTGATCAGTTCGAGATCGTGCTTGCCGATCTTGAAGTCAGCCGAAGTCAGAATGCCCTTCTGACCGTTGATTGTCTTGCCCGAACCTGTATCCAGGAAGATGGCCTTACCACCCTGAGCACCCATCACGGTCAGCGGCTTCTCGATCGAACGGATGTCGTGACCAACCACGACCGTGTGAGCCTTCGGAACCAAATCAACCCATTTGTAGATTCGGTTTGGGAAGCCATCGGCCCGAGTTGGCGTATCCTTGTCGATCTGGCCGAAGTAGGCCATGCTCTCCATATCGCCGCCGAGCTTTGCACGATGGTTATCGAAGAAGCGATGATCCGCCGCACCATGAACGAACACATGGCGACCAATCTGCCAATGCAGGCGGCTCATGCCGAGCAGGCTACGGAACTTGAATTCCCACTGCTCTTGCTTGGCCGAACTCAGGGCGTCGAAGGCGTCGGTCGTGGCACGGTTGCCTTCGCTCAACTTGAGCTTGATGTTCCCTTCGGCGCGCTGGGTCAACCAGCGCCGGATTTTGTTCTCGTGATTGCCTTCGGTCATCGCAGCCCAACCCTGAGCGACGGCCTCCTGGGCATCCTCCAGACAACCCAGAGCCTCTGGGCCATAATCGACGATGTCACCCAGGAGCATCGCGAAATTCCCGCGCGTTTTCGCCCAATGCAGGGCTCGTCGGAAAGCCAGGCGTTCTCCGTGAACATCACCAATCGCGGTTACACCGCCGAAATTCTGCTCGCGTATCAAGTCAAGAAGGTTTTCGAAAGGGAGCTTCGGAATAACATCGAAGCGATCCTTGCGGGCGTCGATCACCGTAGCGATCCCATCGCCCGACAGGATTTCCTTCTCGCAGTTTCGGAATACGGTGTCGTGATGCTCGACCAAGTTTACGCCCGGCCTCGGATTCACGCCAGCACGCCAACCCGCAGTCTCCTGCTTCTCGGCTAGCGGACGGTTCCAAACCAGGTAGATGACCGGTACGCCGAACTTCACACCCGGCTCTGCCGAAGCCATACGATCACGCTTCTTGAGGTGGGTGGCGTCAACAACGACGCGCTCGCCCAGGCTCAGCTTCAGCTCAGTCCGGCGACGAACCTCGGAAAACACGATTCCGTTGATGTCCTGACGCTCCATGTTGCCAGTCAGCTCTACGCGGATGGCATCGCTCGAAATGATCTCGTGCGGCTGGAAATGCTTGGCCGCCAGAGTGCTCTTTCCAGCACCCGACGGGCCAACCAGGATCACCAGGCTGTGCATCGGGATTACGAAAGCGTCGGTCTTCTTCAACATATCGCTATTTTAACGCCTATCGCCCTGATGTCAAACTCTAATTACCAGGTTTGGTCTAGAACCTATAACCCAGAAGCTTCGAGGTGTTGCTTCAACTCAGATGAGCTCTGCAATCTAGGCTTATGTGGATCGTTCGGATGGGCGTTTTCATGAAGCATGTTGATGAACATGCAGCCCTGTTCTAGACTGTCAGCAACCGCCAAGTGATTGTGTACCAGATCTTTTTCAAACCATGCCTTCGGGAAGGCACTCTTCTTGGTCTTCTTCCAGGTTGACTTCAGCATTCCGGAGGCGTAGCTCTTGACATCGATCACATCGGAGAACCCGAGAGGATTGCCCTCCGAGTACTTGGCCAGATAGTAGGCTGTGAACGTCCAATCAAATGAGGCAGGGTAGGCCACGATAATTGGTCTGAATCCTTGCTTCTGAAAGGAATTCAACCATGCTCGAAAGCGCGGCATCACCGATTCAATCGGTTCCTTTCGGGCCTCGATGTATTCCCAAACCTTCAAGTTCGCTAGCCAGAACTCGTCCCAGGTCTTCTGATTTCTTTGGTAGGGCCCTTCTTCTAGGCACCCTTCAAAGAACCCATGCACTTTCTTGTTCTTGTCTAACGCAACGGCCCCGATGTTGACCATTGGATGAACGCCAGGAAAGGGACCAATCGTCTCAATGTCGAGACTCACATACAATTCTTCCATACTTGCCGCTTGATTAGCAGGTCCCTGTTCTAGAGTAAATAGTAGATGCACCTATCGCATCTTCTTGAAAAGAAAGACCTGACAAGCCCGCATGTTGAAGCTGCCGGATGCTTTGTTGTTGCGAAAGACACGAAGAAAGTCCTTCTACTCAAGCGCGGCAAGGGCGTTCCTGAACCCCTGACCTGGTGTACGCCGGGTGGCAAGATGGAAGAAGGCGAGACACCGAAGCAATCTGCCGTTAGGGAATTCAAGGAAGAGGCCGGATATAACGGTCCCTACGAGGTCAAGGATTACCTAGGTACTTTCATCGAGCCCGGCCTAAAATTCCATTCGTTTCTGGTGAGCGTCCCTAAGGAATTCCATCCGAGTTTGGATGATGAGTCCTCCGGTTACAAATGGTGCGAATGGGATGAATGGCCCAAACCTTTACATCATGGTTTCCGGGCTATGATGACCTACCCTAGTGCTGTTGCCAAAATCAAGAAACTCCTGGTTGGCAAGCTCGAAGAGATCGGCCGATTGAAGAAATCCCAACGACGTCACGTCTCGGAGCCTATGGATGATAGGGCAATCGCACGCGAATATATCGGACAGGTTCTCGAACTTTCGGATGAATACATCAACGATCCGAAGGAACTCGCGAGTTACATCCAGAACGCGATGGAAGATCTGAGCCAGGATGAATACGACGCCTTGATGGCACATGTCAGGGTGCTCTATCCTATGCACGCAGCCTGGATCGAAAAACAAACCCGGGATCTCGTTGGGCAAGTAGACGAAAGCCTTGAGCAAGATTTAGAAGATCTCGAGCACAAATTCAGCACTTCGTTGGTTGATGACATAATCAGCCGACTTCCGAAAAACAAAGCAGCGGTCGTTCGAGCTCTGAAGAAATTGAAGGCTAATCCGAAAACCAAACCCAACATCTATCATAGTGTCCTTTCGAAATTGAAAGAAATGTACCCGATGCATTGGGCTTGGTTTGAGAGACAGCTTCAGAAACCTACCAACGAGTCGACTGAAGGCGGAGCATTTATGATGCCGAGCACCTTGAGTCCGTTGAGCATCACAGATACGCCACCTCCTGGTCCCGGACCGGTTGTGAACAACTCGGCAGGATTCTTGAGTCCGTTCAGCATTCCCAACACAAAGCGAAAGGCTTGGGAGAAGAAGAATGACTGGGGCCCTAAGAAGGGCGCTATGAGCAAGAACGTCAAGCCGTACAAGAGCCCGGCCGAAATCGACTACGATAAACGGGGTCGAGATGGCGGGGACCCTGGCAATGCGGCGGAGAACGAACCAGAGTTTTACAATCTGGCTTCTAGGCCGACACCAGATTCGAATGGTCGTCGCTAGTCTCTAGGCGTAGTTTGATTTCCTTGGTGTGCTTGCAGTTGAAGTGAGATTTCCATCCGGGACAGGTGCACCGCAATCTTCCGCCTCGAATTGTCACGCTATAGAACTTGGTTGGATCAGTTGAACTCCGGAAGATCTCAACCTCCATATCCGTTCTGGCCAGTCCCTCCTTGGCCTTACTATCATGATTTCTGGAGGGACAATCCTGAAATGGACAGAGTGAGCATCTAGGCGTGTACCCGCAGATGTCCTGACCAAAATCCACGAACGCTCGGCTCAGATGGCCCCAATCCTTGCCTTCAACTTCATTCGCAACGAACTCTTCGATCTTCAGGTCCGTCAGCTTCGGGAAGCCCATTCGCTTCCAAATACGTCGGACATGATGATCGACAGCAAACCATTCCTGACCGTACAGAGTGGCGAGGAGAACGCTCGCGATATGCCGGCCAACTCCGGGCAGGGCTTCTAACTTCGATCGCTCGTCCGGCACCCGACCATTGTGTTGAATTCGAAGTAGGGCCGCGGTCTCGATGATGAACTGAGCTTTTCTTCCCGCATATCCAATCCCATGCTGCTCCAGAATATCAGCAACGTCGCCTCGCTTTGCGATCGAAAGCTCATAAGTGCCTGGAAACCGGGTGAATAACGCTGGCAGGGCCGCAAATACACGGTCCTCGGCATCACCCGCAACAATGATGCATGAATAGAGGTACCTACAGTGATGCTCATCCAGATCCCTGGTTGCGAAATCGCATTTGTTCCAGGGATACTTCTGGAGGAGGAACTCGGCAACTTCCTTGAGTTGCATCAGCTCTACTCGGTGTAGACCGTGCCTTCGATCTTGTCGATGTCATAGACGACGGGGATGATCGGATGGAGGACGTTCTCATAAATCTCGGCGATCTGATCTTTCTCCCAATCGAGACCGCCAAGACCGCAGCCGATCCTGGGCAAGGCGATACGGTCGATCATCAAATCGCGTCGAGCCAGGTTTCGGACAACCGACAGGGCAACGCCGATCGCTTCCGGGCTTGCATATCGCTTGCCATCGGAGCCAAACCGCTCCTGAGTGATGCAATGCGCAATCCAGATTGTCGTCTCTGGTCGACCAGACTCCTTGGGCGTCAACCGGACGAACTCAACGTCGCCGAGCTTGAATGGGATCCGCTTGTGCTCTTCGATATAGACGTCACGTGCCTGAGGCCAACGCTTGGCAATCGCCCCGGCAACTCCGGAGCCGAACGCACCCTGGGCGTTGCAACCATGCGCGATCAGGGTCTCTTTGCAATCCAGAAGATTGCCATGCCTATAGACGATGCTCATTTGGATTCATCCTTGCTCTGCGATTTGCAAGAGTAGCATGGATCCTGGATATGTCAACCAATTAGGGGCTGAGAGACCAGAGTCGTTTCCCAATGCGCCGAAGAGATTTCGACAACTTGCATCTTACCATGAAAGCGAACGGCTCGGAATTTCTGTTCGACTGTTAGATCGGCGTTGCCCTTATCGTGCCGTCCGACAATCACCCAGCAAAGTTCATCTGCGCCAAATTCATCCGCTAATAGCGAAAGGACTTGCCGCTCGTTGAAGTCCTTGCAAGAGTACAAATCGAACATCATGAATGGTCGGGCCACCGTATGCCAGGAATGCATCGAAGTGTGACTAGTCGTCAGTCCTGTTACCGACGTCAAACCTTCATTGTCAGGGTCGTCACAGTAGACGGAAACCGGTCCGAAGAAGAGCTTCATATCAATTGAGTCGACCAACCCACGAGCCCATTCACTAAACTTATCAGCATCTACCGGTGGCTTTGTCAGGAAAGCTGTGACGATCAGATGCTTGTGAAAGAGATCGTGTCCCATCAATCTACCTATCTTTCTGGAAGCCGGCGGTACATAAAATTGCCCTTCAGGTACCTTATTTACATCGTTGACCCCATTAGGGGATCCAAGGTTTCTAGAGCTCCAGACTATGTTACATCACCGTGACGGATGCAAGAATTTTCTGACATGAACATGGAGGGCTTAGCCCTCCATGTTAGAACTCTTGGGCGGACTACTCGTATTGTATGGTCGCCTGACGGGCGATCTCCAGGTACATCTCGTCGGGATGGGAGAACCCACCATCGCCGAGGGCCTTCAGGACGTTGACGAGCATCGTCGCCATACTCTCGACCATGAGATCGAACAGCTCTGGATCTTCTGAGTCCAGACCTTGCGGAAGATCCAGCTTCATCGACGCCAGACCCTGCTCCACCACCCGCACCGAACTCTTCCAGTCGGTCGGGGCCATCTTTTGGCGCATCGCCTCGCGCGTCCGGGCCATGAACGCCATGTTGATTGACTTCATCATATCGGCAGTGGCCAGGCCCTTGAGGATCTGCACCATTTGCGATCGGAACATTTTAGGTCTCCTGCTGATTGATTGCGCCTAACCAAATAATAGCAGAAGTTACCAGGTTGTCAACTTCTTTGCACCAGGTCAGGACTTCTTTTCGATGTCGTCCAACCAATCGACGATGGTATATGGCGGCTGCAAGGTGAAGTCTGGATCCAGAACTTCCATGTTGCTTCCCAGAAGGGCGAAACCTAATCTGGACATCACATAGGTGAAACCATTCTGCGTTACTACCAAACCGCGCTTTACGAGTTCTCTAAGCAGTTCTGTTTCAAATGGTTCCGATTTGCCCTTGCTTGATAGAGTGTAGGTTGAGTTCCCACCATGAGTGTTGATCTCGATCGTTCCGGCTCCGTGAACGTAGTCACCGTAGAGTGCCTGGAGAACCTTCAGGATTTCTGGACGTACCTGAGACTCCGGAGTTAGTGGCTTGGAACTCGCGTAGATTGAGGAATTGTCGATGATGTCTTGTCTGGTAGGTTTGGTCATGATTTCTTAGCGAACCGCCCTCTATAATCTCGCTGGTACTTATCCTGGATCTCGAAGATCTCCTTAGAGAGGGCTCTTTCTTCGAGGAACAAGTTGATAGGCGGGTCTGGTATCTTACCCTTCAAGGAGTCGAGAAAACTTCTCGGTTCCAGAGCTCCGGGAGGAGTTTCGGCCGGAGATGCATGGATGTCTACCTTGTGCCGTGCAATCTGCATTGCGGCTTCGAGTAGATACTCCGGCTTCACAGGTTCACGGTAAGGATCTCCGATTGGTTTCTGAACAGGAGATTCTCCGGGCATGAAATGAACCATCACGCCCGCTTCCTGAAAGAGTTGCTTTGTAACCTTGAAATCCGGACCATACTTTGGATCGTTCCAATCAGGCTCAACTCCTATGAAATCGTCTATGCCGGATTGTATGATAGCCCTTGCACAATCGGCACAGGCAAACCAGGGAAGATACATTCGGCAACCCAAAGTCGAGTTGCCCTTGGCCACCGCGTTGTAGATGGCATTGCGTTCTGCATGCTCGGTCCACTGATACTTGACGGGACGATGATGCCGCTCTTCTACATTATCATCGATCCCACGCGGGAAACCATTCCAGCCTAGCGAGACCAGAACTTCTCGGTCGTCGACAATGACGGCCCCAAATTTGCGGCTTCTATCTTTGGACCATTCGGCGACAAATCGCGCCAAGGACATCCATCTATCGTCCCAGCTCATACCAGGACACTAACAAGGCAGGGTCAGGATATCAAATTTCTCGGCAGTCTGCCATCTGAGATCTATCAAGTCAAGCGCCGAGTACCGCTCAAATTTTATCAAGTTGGTAGATGATTTTCCAATGATAGGCATCCATTCCAGGGAGATGAATTCTATCCAGATAGGGATCAATCGATTCCTTAATTTCTCCCTTAGGATCCGACGCTTTCAAAATCCAATTCGAGTCCAGACTCCATGGATTGGGTTGAATTTCTTGACCTACAATTCGAAGATTCCGAACTCTTCTGGTTTTCCTATTGAAGAGTTGAATTTTCAGCCAGA
>Ga0181514_1124290_pt1 | contig 20627 bp, 24 predicted proteins | sample PEATcosm2014_Bin_21_FD_135918 | JGI IMG/M metagenome (GOLD analysis project Ga0181514, IMG submission 135918) | Metatranscriptome of peatland microbial communities from MTU Mesocosm Facility, Houghton, MI, USA - PEATcosm2014_Bin23_10_metaT... | ecosystem: Environmental > Terrestrial > Soil >...
AAAGAATCGAATCGAAGACACGACTCGACAATTAGAAGCGGTGGCCGATATCATTCCAGATGCGTTGATCATGACTGATGGTTCCGATATCATCATCAAGGTGAATAAGGCAACCGAAGAAATCTTCAACTATCCCAATGGAGAATTGGTAGGGATCCCAATCACCCGCCTCTTTGGATACGAAAGCACTGAAATCAAGAAGCGAGAACCGGAACATTGCACCTGCCGGGTTGGCGTGACAAAGGATGGCAATCGCTTTGTAATTGATATGAGCTGTCGCATCGTCCAAACGGAAACCTCTCTGGTAAAGGTCTACCTAGTTCGGGACATCACCAACTTCCTGAGTGAAAAAGCGGAAACCTTCGAATGTCTTGATAGAACCGTCTTACAAGAAACTCCCGATCCCATTGTCCGGATCGACGAGAACCTGAACATTATCTGTGCGAACGCCGCGTTCTATTCCACTTTTGGGGATGTTCTAGATCTCGAGAAGTTGATTCCCCGGAAGGATCGGATGAAGATCTATAACAGGTTGGTCGATAGCCACCAACATCCACAGTTGGTCAAGATGACGATGCATGATAGGCTCGTTGAATGGAACGTTCTGGGATCCCAGCATAATGGGCGCCGGGAATATCAACTTAGTGGGCGGTTGATGTTTGCCGAGCAGGTCCAAGCAGAGCCATCACAGATTTCCCGGCCAAAGTTGGCTGTCGCTCAATAACCGCTCCAGGAACTTGCTGAACAAACTCACGGAGCAAATCCAAACCTAGATTCGGATGGGCGTTTTCTCGTCCCTTCATCCGGATCTCGAGTTGAACCTTGTCGCCTTCTTCCAAGAAACCCTGAGCTTGTTTCTTCAACCGTTCGATATCATTGTCACTTGTCGTGACCCGAAATCGAAGGATCTTGGTTTCAACCCGGCTTTCTCTTTGCTTCCTGGCAGCTTCCTTCGCGGCTTGTTGCTTCTGATACTTGAACTTACCGGCATTGCAAATCTTGCAGACAGGCGGATCCGCAGTTTCAGCAATCAGCACTAAATCGAGGCCATCCTCGCGTGCTCTGTTCAGGGCGTCAAACGTTCGGAGGATTCCGAGTTGTGTGCCGTCTTCATGAATGACGCGTACTTCTGGCACGTTGATGTCCCTGTTCATTTTCAGGACATCTTGGTTTTGCTTTGGGTTCAAGTGTATCAGGCTCCTTTGAGTTGGTGTTGGATTTTTCTAGTCAGATCGGCTGTCTTCACAGGCCTCAAGATAGTCGGTAACCCTTTCAGACCGTCTGGAAGCTCGCTCATCATGACATGGTAAATTGGTCAGGCACTTTTGTCAATCACTTCTTCTGTCCTGATCTCAATATGAGGGCCACCCTTAACGGATTCGGCCGTGATGACAATCTTTGTCACTCCCGATTCGGCAAGATCAGGGAGGTTGTATTGAATATCTCGGAGAAGATGTTCTAGAATGCCTCGCAACGCTCGGGCACCCGTCTTCCGCTCTAATGCCAAATCAGCAATCGCATCCGCAGCGCCATTCACAAATTCTAACTCGACGCCATCCAGCTCAAACAGCTTCTGGTATTGGATGAACAGGCTATTCTTCGGTTCATTCAAAATCGAGACCAGATGTTCCTTCTTGAGCGGGTGCGTGTGAGTTATGACAGGCAGTCGACCAACCAACTCTGGAATCAGGCCGAATGCCGTCAGATCTCGGGGCTCTACGTCTTCGCAATATCCGGTGACCGCTTCTTCTTCGGAAACCTTCAATTGGGAACCAAATCCGATGCTGCCGGAATCCTTGCTGAGACGTCTCTGAACAATCTCCCGAAGCCCAACGAATGCTCCGCCCAGAATGAACAACACCTTACTCGTATCGAGGATAGTGACTTCGCCATTCGGGTTCTTTCGTCCGCCTAGAGGAGGAACTCGAGCTTCGGTGCCCTCCATCATCTTCAGAAGCGCCTGTTGAACGCCTTCTCCCGAAACGTCTCGGGTGACGTTCACATTTTCGCCCTTCTTGGATTTCTTATCGATCTCGTCGATGTAGATGATGCCCGTCTGTGCCTTTTCAGCATCGCCATCAGCGGCCATCAAGAGTCTCGATAGTAGGGACTCAACATCATCACCTACATATCCAGATTCCGTCAGAGTAGTCGCATCACCAATCGCCAGAGGCACGTCAAGTCTTCGAGCGATAGTTTGAAGAAGGTGTGTCTTTCCGGTTCCGGTTGGTCCGATGAGCAGAATGTTGCTCTTGTCGAGCTCTACCCCATCGACTACCGGGTTGTGAATCCGCTTATAGTGATTGTAGACGGCAATCGCCAGGTCCTTCTTCGCGAAATCCTGAGCAACGACATACTCATCCAAGAACTCCTTGATTTCTCTCGGACTCGGATAAGTCGCCCGCGCCTTGGTGCGCTTGGTCTTCTCTTCTTTTTCCTTCTGGACCTTAAGGACCTCGACGCACTCGTTGATGCAGATGTTGCAAATCGCGACTTCATTCGCGGCAACGATCTTCTTCACCTCTTTTTCGGCAGCCGTCCGGCCGCAAAAATTACAAATCAGATCGTCTTTTGCTTTGGTGCTCATCCCTTAACCCTATCATATTTATCGGGTCGCCCATGAATTATACGCATGGGACTGGAACCATAGTCAAGATACCGCTCCGGGTTCATGAACTCGGCTACGAGTTGATGGTACCATCCTTGAATCCCTATGTCTGCCTTACCATAGAGCTTCTCGAATTCGCTCATGCACATTTCGAAGTAGGATTTGTCTGGCCTGGATGCCGTATCAAGAAGCACCTTGAATCGATCGAACAGGTACTTGCCCCAGATTCGGTCCCAAGGATCTTCTTCCATCGCAACAGACTTGCAGGATTATCTGGACTTGTCAAACCAACCGGCTGCGAAGGGACCTGATACTTCTTGCTCTTGGAGTCTGTTCTTCACCATCGACCGAACATCGTCCAAATCCGTCGGACTCATCGTCGAAAGTTGGCCTCTGAGAGCCAGGATGTCAGAATCTGCCGGTCCCAATTTCTTGAACATTTCGATGATGTCGCGTACCAGAGGATTTTCTGGTGCGGGCACATCAACTATCGGCGTCTGAACGGGCTTACCATCGGATGGATTTTGGGTCGGTTGGTATTGCGGGTTCATCAGAACGCTATTTGGATCCACCTTCATACTATAGCCCTTTAGGCCCTGGATAGGATCATAGCCTGGAAAAGGCGTGGCAGTGCCGAAGAAGGGTGTAGATTTACCAGATCCTTCTCCCATTTCCGGTACAATCGGGAAAGGTTGAGCGGGTGGCAATTGAAAGGAATCCACCGGAGTTCCTGGTACGATCGGATCGGGAGTTGGAGGAGGCATATAGAATGCCGCTGGTTTTTCAGAAGGCTTATACTCTGGATACTTGGTGGCGATTAGCTCATCGAACGCCTTCTCTTCCTCTGGCGTCCATTTATGAGGGACCAATTCTTCTGGATCGAATGGTTCGGTGTAGAATCCAGGGAAGAGTGGTTTTGGAGGATCGACCGGATCAGATACGTCCAATTGATGAGCAAGACCGGTCTCCTTTTCTTTCCTATGATGCGCCATGATCACCTGGGCGATTACGATGAAACCAAGGCTCAACGGATCGAAGATGAGTGCGAAGTAGGCGTTGATATACTTGACGATATCCGCCGGAACTTTCAACCCAATCAAATCACCCAAACTCTTAATGGGCCCGAGCTTGACCTCTTGCTTGGACAGATCCTGTTGAAGCGGGAATTGTTCGGCTTGCTTAGCCTTGATCTTCTTCTGGAGATCATCAATCTCTGCCTGAAGAGCCTTACTTTCCTTCTGAGTTCGCTGACGAAGCTGCTCTGCCTTATCGAAGTTCTCCTTATCGAGCTGTCCGCTTCGGGCCTTATCAATCAGACCTAGCTGGGCTTGTTTTCTATCGATGTCACCCTGCAACCCAGCCATCTCCTTGTCAATCTGTGCAATCTGAAGCCGAAGTTGTTCTTGAGGCCCTTCTTGATCCAGATGCCCCTTAGCCAGATAGCCGTTGATACCTATTGCGGTGATCATCATCAGGGTTGCAAGAATCACGACTACGATGGATTTAGAAACCAACCCAATCACTTTCCAATAGCGGTGAAGCACCGAAACGATCAAGAGTTTGGAGGTTTCTAAGAGACCGCCCATGATCGCGATCTCCATCATAATTGCTGGGTAGGTTTCCTGAAGTCCGCGAACGGAGTAGAATGTGCTGACCCCGCTCAATCCGAGAGCCCATAGAATCAGAAGCGAGACACTGATTATCATGTCGTATTTTAGCGGTGTTCCTGACCTAGTCCAAATCTATTGGCTTGATTCCGTTAGGATTCAACAGATTAGAAGGTGTTAGCAATCGCTGTGACAGTGATGTTAGTGCAAGCATCGAGGGCCAACAGAGTAGCATTCTCGTTGACACTGAATGCAGGAGCTGTCAAAGCAAATCCTGTACCTGCACCGCTAGTCGACGCCTGGGTGAATGAAGTCGGGAAAGCCGAAAACTCACCAGGGTTTGTCACGGTGAATGAACCAACTCCTGTACCACCAACGGCCAGAGTTGCCACCTTGACTTGGGCTGCGATGACCTGAGTACCACCAACAGGAGCTAGGGTGATTGTATCACCAACAGCATAGCCTGTTCCTGGGACCGAAATCGTTCCGCCGAACAATCCCTGAACGCTGTAGAGTTGGTCGACGTCGATTGTGAGGTTTTCTTCGAGCTGCGAATCATCCTGGTAGACAATGAAGGCGTTGTAGTCGTATTGCGGATCCGAGCAAGCTCTAGAAATCATTCGGCGAATGGCCGCGGTGCCATTCAAAAACTGACCTGGGTTGACTTCATCGTAGGTGTAGAGATCTTGCAGATTGGGATAGACGACCGTAAACTGAATGGCAGTCGGAGGATTTGCTTCAATTGGGCTCGTCTGAGTCTTGACGATGTTCAGAATGAAGTCTGGATTCAGATTCTCACCAAGTCTGAACACCATTTTGGCCCATCTAGCGAATCCCTTCACCTTGACGATCGCATCTGCTACGGTCGGCGGGAGAGGATTGTAGAATCGGCACTGAATGTTGTCGAAGAAACCGTCTCCGTTGGGCAGAGTACCGAAGGTAAGGTTCCCTGTCTCGCTGATCGTGACCAAGTAATATCTCGGTAGGATGTGATAGGCCATGCTTGAAATCCTTTCCGGTATTTAGTATCAAGTTGATTGGTAAATAGATGATGCGCCTAGAACAGCTACTAGAACAAGAAAAGAGTGGCGAAGCTTTCCTCTTCGTAGACCTAGATGGTGTCCTTGCCGATTTTGACAAGGCCGTTCGAAAACTCACAGGTAAATCCGCCGGAGAGCTTGAAAACGCCCAAGAGATGGGCCAACCATTCTGGGAGAAGGTTCGTGCTCTTGGAATCTATCGCAATCTAGATTGGATGCCCGGAGCCGAAGCCCTCTGGAATAGGCTTCTGCCGTTTAAGCCCACCATCCTCACCGGTTGCCCTAAAGCGCCGAAGGATGAATCCGGCCCATATGCCGAATGGGCGGCCAACGATAAGAGAGCCTGGTGCGAGAAACATCTTGGATCAGCCGTCCCGGTTATCTGCACCAGATCGTTCTGGAAATGGAAATACGCAGGGCCCGGAAAGATTCTGATCGATGATCAGGGCAAGAATATCCGAGCCTGGGAGCAACACAAGGGAATCGGAGTTCTCTACGTTTCTCCCGACAAGACCTTGAAAGAGCTAGAGGAAATCGGGCTCTTCAAGGCAGATACCGGAGAAGCCTTTGCACGGCCTGATCGTTCATTTGAGGACATCTGGCGCGTACATAATCAGCGTCGATCGGGGCGATAAACTCTTCGCCCGCCTGGATCGCCTCCTCCAGAGTCGGAAACTCGCCGAGTTCACCAAACCGAACACCGAGTTCATCCGCAATGTGGCTCTCGAGCTGATAAACATCCTTGCCGGTCAGCTTCATGCCCTTGATAACAAATCCCTCATTCTGCCGTTTGGGATTCCGGATGGTGTAGGCATGATTGAATCGGTCAGGATCGAATTGACTCGGCTGGCCCTTCCGACCCCAAACACCGGTACCGTTGAACCAGAACTTTTCAGGGTCTAGGCCAGATCTGGTAAATTCGGCAGCAACTCGGGCATCGTGCTCGATCTTGTCAGCCGCCTGAATCTCCTCGTACCAGGAATAGACCTCGGTGTCGATCACCTTGCGGCCGACCTTGCGCTCGAGCGCGGCCCATTCGGCTTCGAGTAGTCGAGCCTTGGCCCGAACCATCTTCCTGGGCAACTCGCCATCGCAAGTGAGATTCTCCGGAGAAAGCTCGCCGCACAAACGGCTGAACTCGCGTTTCGTCTCGAGATCGATGATCATGCTAAGACCTCCTCATGTTCAACAGGGCGGCCCAGAATGTTTTCCAGGGCACGCCAATTACGCCGGATGTCGGCCATCCGACGATCGAAAAGAGTTTCCGGAAGATGGGCCTGAGCTTCTCGCAGCATTGCGGTCTGCCGCTGCAGGCACCGGAACTTTTGCTTCACTTCGGGATCGAGCATCATCTACTCCTCTCGGCAGTAGGGGGCTTCACCGTCTTCGTTGACGGCCTCGAATGCAATCTGACAGACTTGCTCGCCATCAAAGATGAAGTCGTCGGTCTGTAGTTCACCGAAATCCTCGACCGGAACATCATAGATGGCCGCATCTTCAGCAAATTTCGGACGATCAGGATAGAAGTCATCGAAGTCCGCTTCGCGTACTACGGCAATGCCATCCTGAACTTTCAGGACCACGCCGAAAGCTGCGGTCTCATTGTAGAGATCGACCAACTCTACGAACATACCCTCTTCGACTTCCATCTAGTCCTCCATCTATCCTTGACATGGTAGCAGAAACTAGAAGGATGTCAACACCAGGTTAGTCCGGATCGATCTCGCGTTTCTCGCAAGTGACACTCAGGTACAAAAGGTTCGGATTCAACTTCGCCTTTTCGAGGAGAGCTGTCTGCACGCCCTGACATCGAGTCATCGTCTCGACTATGGTCTCCTTCGAGGTCTTGGGCGCTAACCAAGCCTCCTGATCTTCCGTAATCTTGATATTGTCTGGCGTCACGATGATGCCCCAGACTATGATGAAGACCTTGAACATACCCACCGGTTCTGCCATGTCAAACCTTCTTTCCCATCGTCTTCACATCGTCTCGTGAAATGAGTTGATAGCCCATCTTGTTCGCTACCTGTCCAACTCTCTTTGTCAACTCATGGGCCTGTTCCTGAGCCTTTTTCGCACCACATTTCAGACAACATCTATAGCCCAAATCCCACCGTTTCGGAGGGACCTCTTCCACTTCACAAACCTCGCAGATAAACTCTGTCTCGAGCTCCATATCACGATTATAATTGCATCTGACTAGGTTGCAAGCATAAATCAGAAGTAGACAAACCTAAGGAAATCAAGTACCATATGCGTATCATGCAGTCTCAAGTGAGTGTCCGCTGTGACCGGTGAAATCAGAAAACTAACCGATTATCAGCACGTCCGAAAGCTCCAGATGTACCTGGGCGGACGTGATCCTCACACGCAGGACGTCATCATTTACGATGCCGAGTTGCATCCGGAAATCAAGTCCGTCACATGGATCCCGGCCGTATTCGTTGCGTTTCGAGAGGGACTCGATAACGCGGCAGACGAGGCCGCGCATGGGTTTGGTGATCGGATCGATATCACCTACGATGATGTGAATTCGATCTTCAGCATCCGTGATTATGGGCGCGGTGTTCCGATCGACTGGGACGAGGATCACAAGTGCCACAAGGTGACCCTGGCTCTCGGAGAGCTGAAAGCCGGACGTAACTTTGACGAACGGAACTTTGTCGCCGGAACCAATGGTATTGGTATCTCGGCCGTGAACATGAGTTCCGAATGGTTCGAGGTCGACGTCTGGCGTGACAAGAAACACTTCCACCAGAGGTTCGAAGAGGACCTGGTGTTTGATGAACACAAGAAGCACGATCCGGTGATCGGGCGCGGTTCGAAGAACGAGACAGGCACTCTGGTCAAGTTCAAGCTCAGCCGGGAAGTGTTCAAGGATACAACTCTGCCGATGGAGTTCGTTCGGTCTCGAGTGTTCGAGCTCGCTCTCGGTCGTCCCGAGTTGACGATCACGTTCAACGGCGAAGTGCTCCGGGTCAAGAAGCTGCTGAACATCTTCCAGAGGAAGGAAGCGCCTCTTGCGGAAATGGAGGAAGGCACGCCTCCCCCACCGCTACCGACCAAACCTATGGTTCTGGAAACGAATGATGGTGATTTCACCAGCCAATGGATCCTGGTCCCGTATGTCGTGACGGAGGGCGATTTCTGCCATTCAGTCGTCAACGGAATTCCCGTGTTCGATGGCGGGCCTCACATCGACGCTTTCCGGCGCTCGTTCTGCAACAAGGTCATCTCGGAGCTCGAGCGCGAAATTAAGAAGCGGAAGGTCACGCCCAACAAAGCTGACGTGATGGAGGGGCTGCTCGTCTTCAACCTAACGCGCATGCGGACCCCGAATTTCAACAGCCAAGCGAAGACCAAGCTGACCAACGAAGAGGCAGGCAAGATCGTCTGGAAGGAGATCGACTCCTCCGAGGTGATTGCTACTCTGATCAAGAAGAACCCGGAATGGATCGAATCGATCTTCGCTCGTGCCCTGGCCCGTCAGAGCGGCAAGGAAATGGACGAGGCGGCCTGGCTTGCGAAGAAGGTCAAGAAACAGAAGGTCGACAAGTTCACCGATTGCAGCACCCGGCACCGAGCCGAAGCAATCCTGTTCATCACGGAGGGAGATTCCGCTCTGGGTGCGATTAAGGCAGAGCGCGATCCTCGTATCCATGCCCTGTATCCGATTCAGGGCAAACCCAGAAACGTGCATTCGGAAAAACCGACGACGATTCTGAAGGACACTGCTCTGGCCGGTCTGATGAATGTGATTGGGCTGCCGTTTGGCAAGAAGGACTTCAAACGGAGCGAATTGCGCTTCGGGAAGGTTTACATCACGGCCGATGCCGATGAGGACGGTAAGGACATCGTCTCGCTCTTGACGAATTTCTTCCATACCTACTGGCCGCAGCTCTTCGATCCGAAGTATCCGCCCTTCTTCTACGTCTTCCTCACTCCCTATGTCGTGCTCAAGAAGAAGACGGAGACTAAGTTCTTCTATTCGTTCAATTATGACGAGTTCGACCCGGCGGATTGGAAGGGTTGGGCCATTACCCGAGCGAAGGGCTTGGCCGCACTCAAGGATCCCGAGTGGGAGATCATCCTGAAGGATCCCGTGGCTTACCCGCTCATCGCAGATGAAGACATGGGTAAGACACTCGACCTGCTGTTCAATCCGGCCCTGGCCGATCAGAGAAAAGATTGGATGGGCATCTAACCGCTTGGTAGACAAAGTTCTTCGTGACTTTCGCTACCAGGTTGCTACAATGGAACATCACACGCTAAGGACGAAAGATGGATTGGAAAGAACGCCTACGGAACATGAAGTCGTCCACGTATCTTAGTGATACGCGGCGCGAGTTCGCCCTATACACCGCAGAGTTCCGTTCTATCCCTCGAGCTTCCGACGGCCTGAAGGGTTCCCAGAGGAAGATGCTCTGGACGATCCGAAATGTGCCCGGACAAATCAAGACTGCGAGCTTGGCAGGTCAGGCCATCGCCGATGAGATCTATGTGCATGGCGAGAAGTCGGCCGCTGATGCAGCGAGCCACCTGGCCGCTCCCTTCTGCAACAACCTACCCTTGCTCCAGGGCGAAGGCAACTTCGGTAAGAAGGTCGCCCCTGGTGCATTCGGTGCCGCACGATACACCTACTTGAGGAAGAACGACGCACTCGAGCGCATCATGTATGCGGACCTCGACATCGTCCCGCTCAAGGAAAACCACGATGGCTCTACGATGGAGCCCGAAACTTTCCTACCCTTGATTCCCACGATCCTGTTGAACGGTATCTCGGGAATGACCCTGGGTTGGAGCACCGAAATCCTGCCGCATAGGTTGCCCGATATCGTGAAGGCGACCCTGGCGGTTATCAAGGGCAAGCCCTGTCCGAAGCTGATCCCGTTTTACGAGTATCTGCCTCAGGTGACGGTCAAGGCGATTCCGGACGAAGAAGAGCGGTTTGAGTTCGCTGGCAAGGTCGTGGTCAAGAACTCCTCCGAAGCCGAGATTGTCGAGCTTCCGCCTGGTATCAACCTTGACCAGATGCTCAAAAAGTTGGATGTGATGCTCGAGGCCCAGACGATCATAGACTATGAGGACAACTCGAGCAAAGACATCAGCGTTATGGTCAAGTTCAAGCGCGGTACGCTCACCGGGCTTAGCGAGGACAAGGTCATCGACCTACTACGCCTCAGGACCCGTGCAACGCAGAGAATCATCGCCCTAGACTGGGAGAAGTCCGCGATCCGAACCTTCAAAGATTCGGCAGAAGTCGTGACCGAGTTCGTCGCATGGCGTCGAAAGTTCTATGCGATCCGATACCAAAAACGTCTCGACGAGGCTCGAGTTGAACTCGCCTTCTGGCAGCTTCTCAAGCTCTGCATCGAGCGCGACCTACCGGCCAAGTTCAAGGCTCTGAAGAACAAGGCGGAGTTGATTGCGGAGATCGACAAGATCGCGAAGAGCGACAAGAAGACCCTGTATTCGACGGCCGAAACGATCGAGCGTGTCGCTGGTGTCCCGGCTTGGCGTTGGGTGCAGGACGAGATCGAACGGGCCAAGGAGAAAATCGCCGAGCACGAAGCGCAGGTTCTGGACTATGAAGACATCCTAGCCAAGCCCACCCGAATTAACGACATCTTCGCAAGCGAAGTTGAATCGCTTCTGAAGATCAAATACGTTCGGTAGAATGAACCCGGTTCCAATATCCAACCGATTTCGGAAACTGATCGACGCCGCAACCTCCGATTGGACTTCCGATTTCATAGAGATCAATCGCGATGGACTCTTCGCAATTTCAACTGATGCCGAGATCCACCTTGCACGCGACACCGATATCGGGAAATGGGTATTTCTATCAGGCCATAAGAACTCGGAGGAAGCTGAAAAGAAATTAGAACAGGTGATGGCCATCGCCAAACAGGTTGGTTTTCGTTTCACCAGGACCTTCAAGAAGGGCCTCTACGAAGACTCGCTCGGGTTCATCGCGACCTATCATCAAATCATTGCCTACGGTAAATTGATGGATCCAGGCGATGAGCTCGAATGGGACTTCATCTTCAGCTAAATAGTCGATGAAACTCAGCCAACTCTTCGAAAACGCCGAAGCCGAAGCCGAAGTAATCAAACCTGCCTCTAGAATGCACGACTACCTCCAATATGTCGTAGAACATCCTGGGTGCGCTCGTTCTTCTCCTGCTACGGCTTGGGGTGCGAGCCCAGAAGGCTATCCACAGATTGCAAGCCCTGCCGCTATAGACGGGAAATTGGCCCGAATGGGCTTGGTCAAAATCATCCAGGATGGCAAGGAAATCACTTTCGAACCCGGATTGCATGGCTATTGGCGTACCAATAAAATGGGATCGGGAAGATGTAAGGTATATCCGACCGATAAAACCGAACCCGCACTCGAAGAACTCTCAAGAGGGTACCTAGAAAAGATCTTCGCCATGAAACCTCTGAATGCGGGAAAGATGGCCGAGATGCTCAGAAGTGGACAACCCTTACCTGGCATTCGTGAAAAGAAAGGCCATGGACGAAGAAGTCGGCCCGCTGGATCTACAGACACCATGCCAAGAATTATCAATGCTATCAAGGTTGGTATGCCAATGCATCTGGCTTGGTTCGAAAAGCAACTACCGGAAGTATTCATGCCGCCGATGCCAATTTCAAATTGACGACTCGCTCTCCGTAACATAGGTTACGCATTCCTAGCCTATTCAACCTCAGGAGGAGAGCATGGCAACAACCAAGACTGTATACCGGAGCAAGAAGTCCGGCCGTTTCGTAACCAAGGGTTACGCGAAGAAGTCCCCGACCAACGTCCGCACTCAGCGCGTCAAGATTAAGTGAGGCGACAGACCTTTCTAAAAGGTCTGGCGGACAAATACGGCATGAGCCCAGAAGATCGGGCTCAATTGTCGGCTATTTCCGATAGCCTGTACGACTACGGCATCCTTTCGACCAAAGAAAAAGAAAGGATCATGATCAGTCTGATCAACACGTCCAAGATGTTGAGCAATGCCCAAAGGACCTGGTCAGACAATATCTACGGAAGTGCTGCGGATGCAATACGAAAACTTCTTCCTACCGACCATCCATTGCATCCGCAGCAATGCCCGAACCCTCCCTATATCCCATCCCACGTCGAGATCAGGTCATGGGAAGATATTCACATCAGAATGCTTGCGAGTTCGGGCTTCTCGTTCGAGCCCAACCTTACTTAGGAAGCTTGTTCTGATCCTTGATCTTCCAGAACGATACGTTTCGTTCCGTGGGCGGAATCAACCGCAGACCTAGTGCATTGAAGATCGCTTCTTCGGTCTCTGAGATGGCCGTCCCATCCTTCGCAATCAGACCGTATTGGCTGAGAGTGTAGCCCTTCTGCTTCGCATAAGTCCGGAAGGAAATGTTGAACTCCTTCCCGCTCGTGCTATGGAGCAACCCTGCACCGAAGCATTTCTCCGGGACGTTGACAAACTCGACCTGGATTTCCTTGCCCTCGAACTCGAACACCTCGGTGAGGACCGACTCGCCGACTCGACCGGTCTTGGCGAACTTCAACTTGCCGCCGATTTGTTGGAGAATCTGATCCAATTCCGGGAGGTTGCAATCTGCAACGACCAGGTCGATGTCGCCGATGTCTTCCTTGCCCCGACGATAGGAGCCGGACAACTCGAACTTGGCACATTTCCCTGAAAGGATTGGGCTCAAAACCTCGAAGACCCGCTCAACTTCGGAGCGTGTCAAACGACCTGATGCATATTGTCCCATGTTCCGATTGTACTACTTCTTACCAGGTTGTCAACCCCTACGGGTGACTTTCCTTGATTTGATGACGTATCCTAGCGACGCATCGCCTCGCTCATGTGATTTTCTACGCCAGACCTTGTGTCCGCATTTCGAACATTTTCTCCGGCGAACCGATCCGTCCGAATCCCAGGCGTCGGGTTGATAATCATGCACGCCGTGCCCGTCGCATCCCTTCTCGCTCTGGGTATGCTGAACGCACCAATGCGCTTCGATCTCGTGCCGTCGACGATTGGATTCTTCCTTGGATTCGCGTATGAGTCGACGGATGATAACAGGCCTCGGTAACTTGAGACTAACGGTGATGTGCTCCATGTAGGGAACGATCTTACCGTGAACGAGTCTGCTCGACTTCTGTCTCTGCGGCGATGAGTACCTCACGTAGTCACGACCATTCAGAAGCACCAAGATGGCAGCTATCGTCATCCATGTTCCGGAAAACTCAGTCAACCCTACCTTACAGACTTCCTTCGCCCTTTGGTCTCCGGATTTTAGAAGGTGTTTCAGAAAGGGGTCATATGGGTTGAAGTCCCATCGACAATGCTGTGACAGCTTGATACAAGCGATGCGCCGGCGCCTGTCTTCATCAGGGGTTTCTTCCTTCCTCGTATTCCAGGCTGCACCACAGAGTGATAGCCCTAAACTAAGGAGATCCATTCCGGCCAACTCGGCGAATACCTTCTCCCTACCGAAAATCAAGAGCGAATCCATTGGATCGGAATCGACAGGATCACCAACGACAGCCTGAGCTATATCCGTATCGAGACCCTCTCTGATAGGTTCTTCGGTTTTGAAAACCAAAGCGAGTGGGGCAGGACAACAATCCCTCACCTTCGAACCTGACGGAGGATTCACGCCTATCATCGTCGCGATAGAAGATGATCCTTGCTCGTCCGTCTGTCGTATCAGAACTCCCGTCTGATAGGGAGTATCTTCCTTCGCTCCCTGACCTATTGCCTCGAGATGAGCCCTGGGACTCCATTCGAACCATATCGTCGGGAACGGCAGCCGGGCTCTCCAGATTCCATTCGCTATCACTTCCGGATGTTCATGCGCCAAGAACGAGATAGCAGAAATCATCTCATCATCGATGTAGTACCGCCGGGCCTTCCGTAAATCATCTCGCAGACGGGTGGCAATCTTGCGAGATTGAGTTGGATCTCCAGGCCACCAATTCTTCGGACTGGCCAAAGAGGCCATGACCTGATCGATCAGTTTGTCGTCCGGAGGAATGTTGATGGTAGGAATGTCTTGCCTGATGGCATCGAAAATGTCGTCTATCGGTGTGCCTTTCGGGAAGATCAGCTCATCGACAACTTTGGTGACGGTATCGAACCCCTCCATTTTCTTCGGATTGTTAACCTGGTTCTTGAGGATGGTTTGGCAGACGGTTTTCAGGAGAAGATCGTAGCCACCATGCCCGCCTGTCTCCTTCAGCATGACATCCATCTTGTCTGCCACACGATCAGAAAACTCGATGGCGATCAAGCCATCTGGACCAGGCTCTCCACCCATGTAATGCAATTCAGAGTCAGGGTTCTTGCCCTTGATGGCCTGCTGAAGCCACCCGAGGGTCTCTTGTTTGATTCTGATTATTCGTCCCATCTTCGACCTCTGTGTTGCAGCACGAGTCGCAGATTGCTTACTCAGAGTTTAACAGGTTCCCTGCAAATGTCAACCTGATATAGGCACTCCGGATCCTCGAATTGGATCCGGAGTCCTAATCAAATAGCGCCTAGGCTGCCCTGCCCTTCTCGGGTTCCATACCAGGCGTCCCTGGCACTTTCACCGAACGGTCTAGGCTTCAGAAAGTAGCGACCGTGCGGCATGCTTTCAGCTGTCGAGAACCGCGTCCCGAGTCCAATATTTCGGACAGGAAGCTTCAACCCTGGACCAGAAGTTTCGAAGCCTTGGCGTCCTGCCGGGTCATTTTTATGCTGTTGAACGCTCAGACTGTAAACATGGATCCGGCTGTTGTCAACTCACCGTTTCGTAGGGCTCCGACTCTATAGTCCTATATTAGATTTGAGTCCCGGATGCCAATCCTATAACCTATCAAAAATTCTAGGAGTCAAACGATGTATGTTCTGGTACTCTACATAAGCGGCACAGCGATGGTTGCTATTCGCGGCTTTGCTACTCGCGAAAAGGCAGAGGAAGAAGGTAGGAAGTGGCATGATAAGCGCCTCACGGGCGACTATCATGTCGTCGAGGTCTTTTGATGCCCACCACACCAAAGGTCATCAAGAATGTGATCTATGGCAAAGACGAGCCACGTCTCGGAGAATACGGTAGCTTCATTCAGCTCAGCTATTCTATCAAAGCCTGGTTGCTCTTCTATAGTCCGTCCTTCCAAATTCTGAATCAGAGCTGTGATGGTAGTGGGTTGGCTATGGAGATCGAATTCATAAGCGAGGACGACGCCAACCTCTTCCTAAAGAATTGGGAACCCGAAGTCTGGCACACGACTGATATGGGACTCGAGCAATTCACTCTAGATCAATACACTCAGGGCCACACTGTTGAATCCTTACCATCTGTAGTTCAGCCAACTGAACCTATTGAAACTCAAAGCCGAACTTGGCTTCAAATTGCACAAAAGGTCCTTCCGCTACTAGGTTTGGCATCCGCAAGATAAGAAATATCTCCAAAATTTCAACCCAAACGCCGTCTGGACGCAATAACGGCTGTCCACAAGGAGGTTGACATGACACTATTGTTCTGGTTGGTTTTTGGCCCTGGTGAGCTTCTGATGCGTCTATTCTTTGGAAATCAAACCTGGGGCGGCGCTCACGTTATCTTTTTCTTCTTCACGTTCGCATTCTGGGCCGCGGTTGCGGTAGGAGTAACGGCTTGGTTAACCCTCTAGAATACAGGTGGTTTAGGTTGGGGATCGTCGGGCCTATCGGAGGGCTTTTGCTCATTCTGATAGGGCTAATGTTCTTTATCTAGATATCCCTTGCTCAGATGCGATTCTCGTGTAGAATGAAGGCATGAACATCAAGAAGCATCAGGCTGCTATCTTTCAAATCGCCGAAGACGCTATCAAAGAGGTCGAGCGAAAGTGACCGTAGTAACCAGAATCGCGCCTTCACCAACCGGCCTCCTTCATGTTGGACTGGCCCGAACGGCCATGTTCAACTATCTGTTCGCGAAAGCGAATGGAGGTCAGTTCAAGCTTCGCATCGAGGATACAGATAGGGCCAGAAACTCGTCCGAGTCCCTGATTTCGATCTATGCCGGTCTCGAGTTCTTAGGTTTAGATGCCGACAACCTTACGAATCCCGATTTGGATTTCGTTCATCAGTCCGGACGGATTGATCGGCATGTCGAGGTTGTTCAAGAGCTTCTGGCCAAGGGCGAGGCCTACAAAGACTACTTCACTCCGGAGGAGCTTACCGCTGAGCGAGAGAAGATGAAGGGCTTCAATCAGCCTTTCCGCAATCCCTGGCGCTGGGCTGTTGGCGGTATTCTCGGTCGATCCTATGTCGTACGGCTGAAGGCACCCGAGAAGGGCGAAACCGTTGTCGAGGACAAAGTTCAGGGGACGATAACCGTCCAGAATGACACCCTGGATGACATGATTCTTCTGAGAAGCGACGGAACTCCAACCTATATGCTGGCGGTGGTCGTCGATGATCACGATATGGGGATCACCCATGTCATCCGTGGATCGGATCACATTACGAATACCTTCAGACAGGTTCAGCTCTATAGGGCTCTCGGATGGGAGATTCCTATCTTTGCACATCTGCCGCTCATACACGATGCATCGGGCAGAAAGATCTCCAAGCGGAATCGATCAGATAGCGGTATGGTAAAGGGTCAGCCTCCTACCGCCCTGCAAGATTACATCGAGATGGGCATTCTTCCAGATGCCATGTTCAACTATCTACTACGGTTGGGTTGGTCGCATGGGAACGATGAGATCATTTCCCGTGAGCAAGCTATCGAGTGGTTCAGTCTGGATCATATTTCGAAGGCACCGGCTAGATTCGATCTCGACAAGCTTCTATCCCTGAATCATCACTATATGAGGTCGATGGGCATCAATGCTCTCCAGAGACATATACAAGGCACTCTGATGAAGGAGCGATACGGTCTGTCCAAGCTCACTCAAGAGCAGGTTAATATTCTAATCCGGGCTCTACCTCTGTTTGTTGATCGGCACAAGACCTTGAAGGATATGGCTGATGCCATGCTCTTCCTGATCAAGAAGCCAACTTACACACCAAACGCCCAAGAGATTCTGAGAACATTCGGAGGATTTCTCCTCTCCTGGACTGGCAAGCCTAAAGACAAGCCCGAGTTCAAGGACGTAGAGGATTGGACGGCTCAGAATCTCGAGGCCAAGGCTAAAGAAATGGCGGCATTTCATTCGGTCGGGAAATTCGCCGATATTGCTCAACCGATTCGAGCCGCTATCACAGGTAGTACCAACTCTCCGCCTATCTTCGACCTGATGGAGATCTTGGGTAAGGAAACCTGTATGGCACGCCTACAAGCAACCTGGTATTAGGAGGCATCATCAAGACCATCATTCACGTCAACCAACAGGTCATCGCCCGTAACCGGAAAACCGGCAGCAATGATGCCCCGTTGATTATCCGAACCTACAAAGGATCGAAGCAAGCTCACGAAATCGAGATCAAAGGTAAGGCGAGGATTCGACACAGCCCTCACAAGCCTCTATCTTGCGGTGCCAGGGTTTGGATAGAAACCGAAGCACCGGTAGATATCATCGTTTAGGTTAAGGAATCGGCGTGCCAATTCTCAGGGCGGTTGGTGAGTTGCTGGCGACAAAAATCACGTCGGTCACAGTCAGACCAGAGATCGCAATTTCATCAGACTCAACTTGAACCTCGAACAGATCTCCGAACGCAGCCTGAGCAGACAATGGCACCGGCACGATCGAGGCAACTGCGGTTGCGAGTGATTGGATGATATAGGCAGCCATATCCTGGAAGTAGAACGTCTCTCCAAAGTCGAAGTTTCCGACAGCGAACCAGGAGTTGACAGCCGCAACAATCTGCGAAGCAATCTGCCCCTGACTTAGAGTGGTACCTGGCACAGTAACGACAGCAAACTGTGCCTGCAAAGTAGGATCAGCTTCTGCTCCGAAGAGAATTTTGTAGGTTGCCGGTCTCCAGATCAGCTCATCAGAGAACATCTTGTTCTGATTGAAGTTCGAGAAGTCTAGTTGAAGCTGGTCAATGCTAGGTGGGGTTGGTGCCGAACCGGATGGAGCTGCCAACCATTGTCTGAACGACGTGTCATAGTCACTGGTCAAAACTAGAGCGTCCATGATGTTGGTCTTGATCGGATCAATCACCTCATCAAGCCCGCTGAAGTGATTGTATTGGTACTTCAAATTCGCGCGACCTAGTGCCCAGAACCAGGTTCCATCATTCGGTCCCCAGGCGTTGGTTAGTGTGTTCAACAGCCAGAACGTATTCTGATCTGCCGTAAACACAACCGGGAAGATGCCTTGAGTAACCTGGAACAGAGTGTAGATTGTCCCATCAAACCCTACGCCGTAGATGCCATTTTGAGCGGTATTGGTTTGGTTTTGGAGAAGGATTTGATCACCGGCCTGTAGAGTGATTGAGTTGAAGATGAATGGCGTCGAACTCGTCTGCTGCCAGACGTCGAATACAAGGGTAAACCCAGACACGTTTGTCGTGACCGCAGTGAGCACGACGGTAACATCCTGGGTTGGAATTTCATTCTGGTATCCGGTGTTCGCATCGACGGTAGATTGCCAGAAAATCCGCAACAGGTGAACGTCCCGGACGTTTGTCGGATCAAGCCCTGCCAGAACAATCTCTTCAAACTGTTCAGGATCGTCAGGGTAGTTCGAGTTGTAATTGGTTGAGAAATCTACACGGACTCGCCTTGGCTCAAGAGACCCATCCGCGTAGTAATATCCGCTCTGGATATCCCAGATGTAATCTTGGCCTAAAGGTGCCGGATTGGAGGGTTGAGAGTTGATGCCCAGAACATCGACGTTGTCTTGAACAACCAAACCGGTAGCGGGATCATATGCCTTCAGAAGGTTGATCGCAAAGAATCTAACGTCTGCAAGGCTTTCGAACACAAAACTGATACCGCGTGTGGTGATTCTCCATTGGAGGGTTTCATAATCGAGTCGGATGATCCAGGAATCGTCCTTGTTCATACCCGATATATCGCCCGCATATTGAAGGCTGAATGGGTTGGTAGGAAGGCCTAGGTTCTTACCTGTGATGATCGCAAATTGGTTGCTCGGAATATCGAACCGGATTCCGAAGGTATTGTTGAATCCAAACTGAGTCGTGATATCGGTTGTGATTGCCGCAACGGTCGTTCCGAAGTTCGGAATGATCTCGACAATCCAATCGTTCGTGCTTACAGGTTTGGACAGGGTGACAGCACCTGTTCCGGTCTGAAACAATGCGGTTCCATCGTCTACGATGTTAATAATCGCAGCCCATCCTGCTGTATTGAACTTGACTAGGGTTCCAACTCGGAGAAGTTGCTGGGTGTCACTCGCAATACCTTGATAGTTAATTGATGCTGGGCTTGCAGCACTCGGAGGCGCAGCTCCGAGAGGAAGTTGCAAATTGGCCGGTGCGATAGTCGTTGACCAGGTCATGAAACGACCGGTAGCACTGAATGAAGTCGAACTACTCTGCTGCCAGAGGAAGTACCTCCAAATGCCGGCGGTTTCCAATGGACCGATCAAGATGTTCGGAATGCTGAGTAGGACGGCCAATCTGGCATACTCGGCAGGGATTGCGGTGTACCAGAAGTCTAACAGGTTCGAGTTCGTAAGAACGGGAGTGATGTAGTTCGAGATGATAGACTGAGCGGTCAAGGTAGTGTTGATAGTAGCAACCTGGAGCAAATCATCTTGCTCAGTGAATAGTCGACCATCATTGGAGAAGATCTTGGTGTTAGAGTAGGTTCCGGTAGGGTCGATGAAATCCTCGTAGAGACTCTGACCTGCAAACTCTCGGAGCAAGACCTTCAACAGGGCGATGTTCCCCTGCTGAAGTGGGAAGACGTTGTAATCCTGGCCGGTAACCATTCGGTCTCCGGTTGGGTAAATGAGCGGAGCGAGTTGTTGAATGGACACGTTCGACTGAGTGGCAGAAGCATTCGCAACCGAAGCCTGAAGGCTTACGGTGACAGTCAGGGTGTAGGTGTTGTTATCGGATCCAAAGTATGGAATCAGGATTTGCTGGTTCTGAATGTCGGTTGGCAGGATGGTGATGTTGGCCGCAGCCGAGCTTCGATACCAATACCGAATCTGCCCGAGCGGAACGTTACCAAACCGACCATCTGCATATCGGAACTGAACCTGGTCGTTATCTAGAGTGTTGACAGAGAAGATGTTCCGAGTGCCTTGGTCGATAGAATTGTAGATGACGTTGTTGCCTACCGTGTTCGGAACCTGCGTCCAATAAGCTGTGATAATTCCGTTCGTGTTGAGTGACTGAACCCAAGTGTCAATCATGTTGATATTGTTGACGGCGATCGTCTCGACTCGGTTCTCAATGCTGGTGGTATAGTTAAAGATCTGGTTGGCTAATG
>Ga0181514_1179039_pt1 | contig 16569 bp, 21 predicted proteins | sample PEATcosm2014_Bin_21_FD_135918 | JGI IMG/M metagenome (GOLD analysis project Ga0181514, IMG submission 135918) | Metatranscriptome of peatland microbial communities from MTU Mesocosm Facility, Houghton, MI, USA - PEATcosm2014_Bin23_10_metaT... | ecosystem: Environmental > Terrestrial > Soil >...
ACGGTAGAAACCAAACAGAAAATTGCTAGGTCGATGCGTGGAAATAGGAATGGTTGGCATCGGGGTAGAACCACCGTTTACAACGGAGTGAAATTCCATTCGACTTGGGAAGCGGCGGTGGCAAGGTATTTTGATGAGATTGCGGTTGATTGGAAGTATGAGGAACGAAAGTTCAACGTAGATGATCGTTCGAGTTATACACCAGATTTCTTCCTCTACCAGGATGGTAGATTGGAAAAGTTGGTGGAAGTGAAAGGCTATTGGAGGGCGGAAAATCGAAGGAAATTCGATCTTTTCTTAGAAAAATTCCCTGAATTTTCTATTGAGATTTGGGCGAAGGAAAAGTTGGTAGAACTAGGTTTAATACGTCCGGATGGCAGAGTGGTATGCAACGGTCTGCAAAACCGTGAACCCCTATCTAGGGACGCGGGTTCGAATCCCGCTCCGGACTCCAACCTCCAGATATAAGGAGAAGTAGATGGTAATGGGAACTCAAAACTTTCCGAGCATCACTCGGGATCCCGGAGAAACAATGGTTGCGGTGGTTCGTAACCGGACGAGACTTGATGTAGAAGGAAAGCCGGTCGGAGAGTTGATCGGAGATATTAAGAAGCGGAAAGACATTGTCCCAGGCGAAACAGAAGTCTGGGAAGTTTAAGAAATGCCCTGGTGGTGGAATGGTAGACACAGTCGCTTGAGGTGCGGCCGCCGAAAGGTATAGGAGTTCGACTCTCCTCTAGGGCACCAATTGCTTGACATGATAAGGAATTCTGCTACGTTCGGTTTGTAAGCGAATGTAGGAGGGTCCAATGGAAGGCGAAATTCTTCCACCTATCAAGAGTAATCCTGAGCTCGAAGTTATCAATAGAGCGATCATCGAGGCCTGCGAAAGGTCTCGAATGAGTCAGGTAAGCCTACACAGACTGACTTTCCAGACCGAAGATGGTCGGATCGTTGGAGCGACGCTTTCGACGGAATAATTGGCCTCTAGCTCAACTGGTAGAGCAACGGACTCTGACTCCGTAGGTTCGGGGTTCGAACCCCTGGTGGCCAGCCAATCAAGTAGCGGACTCCGAAAGGCTGTCGAGAGACAGGTTCCATAGTGAACGGTCCCAATAATCATCCGGTTCGAACCGGATGCTAGATCTAGATAAGGCTTTCCTGGAAGATTGAGTTGTCTAGATCGAAATGCGTGGTGCGGTCATTCTGGCGATGACACTGGTCTTCCAAACCAGCCCGTAAGGCACAGGGTTCGATTCCCTCACCCCGCTCAACTCTAATGTCGATGGACCGATAATGGTCCTGTGCCCGAGGGAGACGGACGCCATTGGAGTCTAATTGAAATTCTCCCGCTTTGCTGGTAGATAGTAGACTGGGGTCTACGCTTGATTGCCAATCAAGAGTTCGAAAGAACGAGGAGTTCGATTCTCCCTACCCGCTCAAACCAGATGGATCCGAAGGCAACTGGTGTGGCCGCCGGCTTGTCACGCCGGGGCGTAAGCGTTCGAGGCGGGTTCGATTCCCGTCGGATCCGCAGAAAGATGATTCCCCTTTAGTAGGTGGTCCTATCGGTGGGCTTTGAACTCACTCCATTACGGCTAAGGGACAGGGTTCGATTCCTTGGAGGGGAGCAGAAAGATTTCTTCCAGGTGGCGCTTCCGTCGGGACGCCTCAAACGAGGGCCCGCTTCCGGCCTGGATCTTACGCACCGGTAATATCAATGGTAGATAGCTGGCCTCTTAAGCCGGAAGTTCTCGGTTCGAGTCCGAGTCGGTGCACCAAATTTTAATTCGTCGGTTGGATGCGTCTACCACTAAATGATCTCCTATCTAAAACCCGAGCGTAGCAGAATGGTATATGCGGCTGGCTTAAACCCGGCGTCTCTTGTGGGTTCGACTCCCACTGCTCGGACCTGTAACCAAGAAGAAGGTCTCTTCTGGTCGAAATGACTGACACTTGACGCTTGGAGATACGGCGCCCGAGTGAGCGTGGCAACAGAATCACGATGGACTGTGAACGTATAGTAGAGTGGTTCTGCACCAGGTTTTTACCCTGGCCGTAAGGGGTTCGATACCTCCACAGTCCTCGATCGACGCACTGGTGACCCGAGCGGCGAAGGGCGCGGTCTTTTAAACCGCTATTCAAACATCATGGGTTCGAGTCCCATCCAGTGTACCAGAACCCTAGAATTGGGGTGTAGTTCAATGGTAGAACGAGAGGTTTTGGTCCTCTATGTTGTGGGTTCGATTCCTACCACCCTAGCGTATATGATTCCGTAGCTCAACTGGATAGAGCAACACCTTGCGAAGGTGTAGGTTGGAGGTTCGAGTCCTCCTGGGATCGCCAATTATCAAGATGCGTCTGTAGACGAGGGTGCCTACGAAGCGCCTATCCGTAACTGGAGATCTGCAAATGAAGGTTCGAATCCTTTCAGACGCGCCAAGTTCGGACGCTTAGCTCAGCTGGTAGAGCAGCGGACTCTTAATCCGCGGGTCGGGAGTTCGATCCTCCCAGCGTCTACCAAATGCTCGAAGCCGAAACGTAGCTCAATGGTAGAGCGCCGGCGTGTAGCCGGTGATGTAGGTTCGATTCCTACCGTGGAGGTTGGGAGTTCTGGTTCGTCTGCAGCGGGCCACCCCGGAACATCTGATCAATGTTTCGAGAGCATGATTTGGACTGGTTGTTCACTGGGTGAACGGCGGCCTCTTAAGCCGCGACGTTGGATGGGTTCGATTCCCTCTCAGTCCTCTGACGCATGAGATGGTAAGTTGGGAAATCAGCGGTCTGTAAAACCGTCGCCTCAGGCTACGTTCGTTCGATTCGAACCTCATGCACCAAACCTAGAACACCTCGATGGTGTTGAAGAGCTTAAAGGAGAAGGTATCTCCACCGGCAGTGAGGCCGGGGCTCAAGGGGTTCGACTCCCCATCAACACCCAGATGAGCCGACGAACATGGGTTATCGGTGAAAGTGGGAGGCCGAAAGGTCTGCTATGAGCGGGGTTCAAATCCTTGCACCAGGGCCTCAAAACCTTGGAAAATTCCAGTTCAAACCTTGCTCATTTATCGGACGGCTAGCTTAATGAAAGCACCGGTGTGAATACCCGGGGATCCTAATTCAGCGTTAGGGCTGTCCACCATTCAGGGGTAGCTCAATGTAGAGCGCCGGGCGCGAAGTCCCGGGATCCTAGTTCGATCCTAGGCCCCCGAGCTATTCAGGTTTAGCACTCAAGGTGAGCGCGTCCGACTGTTAATCGGAAACGAGGCTGGTTCGATTCCAGCAGCCTGAGCGGACGGCTAGTTTAGAGTAGAACGTCGAACGTGAGTTCGGAGGGTCTGGAATCGTAACCAGGGCTGTCATCCAATTCAAAATTGAGGATCGGTGATACCGCAAGGTCATCCCGGGAAATGATGTTCAGTGCCGCCCGAAGCTGAAGATCCTCTTAAGAATCGGCCCTCAGGCTTCGACCTGTAGGATAACATAAGAGGAGGCGAGCGCAGATCGCTTCCATGCCGAACTCCACGCCCGATGACCTGAGCTGAGTAACAGGCCTCCTTTACACGGAGAGTTCGCAGGGTTTGATTCCCTGATTGGGCACCAAATTCGAACTAAATACCTCGGTAGGCACTTTCTGATTGATCTCTAACCTACGTTCTTTCGAACTAAACCCTCGGGCACATTTAACAGATGCTTCAAGGGGTGGGAAGGGTAATCTGGGAAAATCGAAGACATTAGAACATCGAATGAATATTTCTGCCGGGTTGACGCAGAAATAGGGACGTGCCAGTTGATGGCTTTGGAATCGAGGAAGGATAGTCCTCCCAAAACTCAACTGCCGACCGGGTTCTGGGAGGGCGCTATCCGTCGCCTGGATACCTTGCGTGAGGTTGGGCGCTGGCTAACGGTCCAGCAGGCGAGGCCGAAGAAGGTCAACCGTACTTTGCCACCCACTAGATGGTTCTAGGCCCCGCCTGAAGAGCGGACTGAGGCGGTTCGATTCCGCCGGGTGGCACCAGGAAAATTCTTGAGTAAATACCCTTGGTAGCTTAACCTATCCAGGTAATCGGGCCTTCGAGTGAGAAGACACGGAGAGTGATATGTGTAGATCTGAATCTAGAACACGCAGTCAATTGCGTGCTCAAGCTGCTAGGGCGCTCCGACAGCGTCCCTATGAACCAGACCCTAGTATGGTTTGCAATCTGACATTCGCGCTCTCCGACGATGAAATTTCGGAAATCCATGCAGAAAGGGATGCCGTTCGACAGGCATTGGATGACGAACTTGACGCAATGTTCGCTAGATAGAGTGATGTTTCGATCGTGAGTCAGATGGGAAGACACGGCATTGACATTGCCGCACTGAGCAGGTTCGATTCCTGCACGATCGACCAAGATCACCCCTCGTTCGACTTCGGGTGAGGTCAGGGGCCTTTCTATTCAACAGAAACGGGAATACCGGGTTGAATAGAAAGCCCCGCAGACGGGTTCGAGCCCCGTACGAGGGACATTCGGCCTAACCGAAAGGTTGGGGAAATGCAGGGATGAAACACGCCCGGTAAGCGAAAGCTGAAGAGGGTTCAAGTCCCTCCCGAATACTTAACTCGTCGAGTAATCACTCGGCTTGCCTCGTGATGTTGAGGCTCGGAACCTCGTTCCGAGCCTCAACAGGTCGAAGACCTTGAATTTGGATGGTGAATTGCTCAGGGGAGCAAGCCGGCTTCGAACACCGGTCGTACCGAGAGGTATGGGGATCAAGACCTCCGCCATCCGCCCGATATTTCGGAAATCTTGCAGAAGAAATTCTCCGAAACATTTGGAGTCTGAAACGGACAAGCGTGCCGTACTCGCCTTGAAAGCGATGGGAACCTAGGAATAGGTTTGGGGATCGAGACCTCCGGGCTCCGCAACCTTTGGAGAATATCTGCAGGAATTTCGAAAATCTTGCGGACGAAATTCTCCGAAGACAACAGAAAATGGACCGAAGCAGGACATAGGTTATCGGCTCTCAGCTCGGGCTTGTAAGGGTTCAAATCCCTAGGGAATCACCCTATCTGCAATTCAATTGTCCATTCTATGCCACCGTAGCCCAACTTGGTAGAGGCAACAGGCCGAGAACCTGTCTAGTAGGAGTTCGACTCTCCTCGGCGGCACTGATACCGGGAAGGTTGTCAGTTCAAATCTAACCGGGTCAACCAAACGAAAGGAACCAAGATGCTCTACCCGGTGAAAGGTAAGGATGGGAATCCACCTACTTTGGCCGAAGCTGCTGAGCAACTAGGTGTTCCAATCGAGAAATTAGATCCCGAATACGGCGTGCGCCTTGCAGACTTTCGGAAGGACGTCTACGCCGTGCAAAATATCGCTCCTATAAGTCAATGGTAGACTATCGCTTTGGTAAAGCGGCAACGCGAGGTTCGATTCCTCCTAGGAGCACGCGGGCCGACGTAATGGATTATCTTAACCACCCAGCGTATGGAGGTTCGATTCCTTCCTTCTCTTCGGAGATGTAGCAGAATGGTAATGCAGCCGGCCAACATAGACCATTGCAATCCCTTGCCCGCAAATTTCGGATGAATAGCTCTGAGTACTGGATTCCAGGGGTAGAGCACCGATGTATACAATCGGAGGTCGTTGGTTCGAATCCAACTTCATCCACGAATAGATTTGGTTTCGTAGCTCAACTGGATAGAGCAGCACCCTCCGAAGGTGAAGGTTTGGGAGTTCGAATCTCCCCGAGACCGCAATTGACATCCCGCCTGACATCCTGCTAGGCTGGATTTTTAAGGAGTTCAAGATGCTCGATTTCATTTCTCGTTTTAAGGGTTTGATGCTCGGTGCCGTTGCTCTGGGCTTTGTGGCCGGTCTCGTTTATGGCCTCACGCCTTATGGTCGCCCGCTCACTCATTCCATATATCACGCCCTTCCATTACTCGGATAATTTAGGGCGGTAGCACAGGTCGGTGCGGGCCGGATTTATAACCCGGCGAAACGGGGCTGATATCCCCGAACGGTAGGGTTCAATTCCCTAGCCGCCCACAGGCGTTTCCAAGAATTTTGCCTTCATAGCCCAATTGGTAGAGGTGCCGGTCTCAGAAGCCGGAGGTTGACAGTTCGAATCTGTCTGGAGGCACAGTGAGCCGAATGTTGGAAGGTTATCTCGCATGAAGAGTCCGATGGGGGTTCGATTCCCCTACCTGCAACGAAATTCAAGTTCTATTGCAGGGGCAAGGTGCTAGGTCAAACATCGTCCGCACCTACTTGCTCACCAACGCTCGAAAAACATTGACGGCGATGTGCCGCTCTCGTAAGGCGGAAAACCCGGTTCGACTCCGGGTTCGAGCACCAATTGCCTTGGTATCGGCTCACTTTCCTAAAGTGTTGGAACCGTAACTGGATACATGCAGGTTCGACTCCTGTCCTGGGCGCAAACGAGCCGATAGATTTGGATTATCCCTCCAAGATGAAACCCAGATCGGAAAACTTGCTCGTGATTTGCCTCGTCCGTTGGAACGGCGTTTGGTCTTCTAAACCGAAATGAGTGGGTTCGAATCCCGCACGGGGCTCGATGAGCCGTTAGAATAAGATTATCTGCCTGTGAAGCAGACGAAAGACCGTTCGACTCGGTCAATGGTGTGGTCCTAGTCTTTCTTGTTCACCCTTTTGCTCATCAATCGCCGCTGCGATGGGGTCGCGGCTGTCTCTCACACAGACGGCGTCATCGGGTTCAATTCCCGGCGCGGCGACAGGCGCTGTACCTCCGTTCGATTCGGAGCCAGATAACTCTCCGCGGAGAACCTGGGACAAGGGAGGTCCCTTCGGCGTCTAGTAGATGGGGCTTTAGCTCAGCTGGGAGAGCGTCTCGATGGCATCGAGAAGGTCAGCGGTTCGATCCCGCTAAGCTCCACGGTTTTGGATGTCTAGTTCTTCTGGAGAAGGCGCCGAGCTGATATCTCGGTCTAGGGGAGTTCGATCCTCCCGGCATCCACGGTATATCACTAGGTTCAATCCCTGGTTGAGAAGGGAAGGATGGCCATCTGACCCGACAATAGGCTGGCGACACCGGTTGCTCATATATCACACTCTGGGGCTATAGCTCAGCTAGGAGAGCGTCTCGTTCGCAACGAGAAGGCCGGCGGTTCGATCCCGCCTAGCTCCACGAATGTAAATAAGAACATGGCGAACAAACTTCTCCTTAGAAACCTTCGAGTTGGCGGTCAGCCAGGTATCAGCCAATTTCCGAGCGATTTTTCCTCCGGGTTGCAGCTCGATGATAACGATAAAGGTTTCCTCCCAAACCGACTGACTACAGCACAGAGAAACGCAATCGAGAATCCGGGAACGGGTCTCTTGATCTACAATCTGGACAATTCCGAACTCGAAATTTGGAATGGTTCAGCCTGGGTTTCGGTTGGTAGTGGCGGTGGAGGGGCCATTTCATCTGGCAAAATCACAAGTCCTGTCGCCTACGTTCAATTCTCGATGCCAGATACCTACAACTTCTTCGAGCTGGCTCTGGTTGGTGTCCAGGTGTCGAACAGTAACGTTCTGAATTTCCAATTCTCTCAAGATGGTGGTACCACCTGGCTCACAGGATATAACATGGGCCTCACCTATGGCACCACCTATTCTGGAAATCCTTACAATCTGAGCTTCACCGACACGTATGGTGCTCTAGGTCTTCACACTCCATTTCCCGATTATTCTGGAATGGTTAGGATGACAATCTATCCAGGATCAGACACCGTGTATCCAATGGCACTCACAACGGCATACGGTCCGGAAGGAAGTAGCCCAGAGATTTGGTGGTATGAAAACGGCGTCTCGTCTCTTACGACGCTGGGTTTGGTAAATGCAGTTCGAATTGGTCCTTGGTTCTCAGACTCTGAGACGTTGACCAACGGATCCTACGCAATCTGGGGATATTAGAGATGGTCTCGAAGTTGGTTGATGGAAAATTGGTGGAACTCTCGACGGAGGAGGTATCTGCTCGTTCCGATAAGATGTCCAATCCGACAACCGCGAAGATGATTCTCACCAACACCGCAGCGAAAACTCGATATTCTAAGGAAATCGGTGGCATCACAGTTGATGGCATGACTATTGATACGAGTAGAACGTCTCAGGCACAAATTCAAGGTGCCTATTCGATCGCTCAGGCAAATTCCTCTGCCACCTTTCAATGGAAAACCGGCGCCGGTCAATTTACGACCCTGACCGCAGCTCAAATCATTTCGATGGCTCAGGCCGTCGCCGCTTTCGTCCAGAGTTGTTATGCTCAGGAAGCTTCGGTTGTCAGCCAGATCAATTCTGGTACCCTAACGACAATCGCCCAGGTCAAAGCGGCATTCACTTCTTAGGTTGACAAGTTGTTCTGGCACCTGTAAATTCAAGGGCATGAAGCCCTTCATTCTCAAAACCCTATTCGGCGATTTCCCACCTTTCTCGGGAGTCGCCTTTTTCACTTTCTGGCTTCCCGTGCTTGGCATATCCGCCATCTTTCTGTCCCTTGCTCACGCGGCAAGGTTGATAGAGCTCTGGCAGCCTCGGAATATTTGGCAATGGGAAGAGAACGGACTGATCATGTATCTGTTCGGCCTCGGACTTTGTCTTCCGAGAATCGCGTTCGACATCTATACCGGAATGTTAGACGCCCGAGATTGGGTTAGGAGCAGACTGTGAAATTTGGCGTGATCGCGGTACATCCTAACCAGAGATTCGAGCGAGTTTATGCCTTCTGGGGTCGACAATGAGCACATTAGAAACCGCTTGCGTCTCCATTTTCTCGGCCGCCGGCTTTCTTTGCTTCTGGATGATGCTGATCGTGAGTGATCATCTTGGTCCAAGCGCTGGTGAACAGATGATGTCTTTCCTTTGGATGATGGCATTCTTTGCCGTTTGTGCCGGATTCGGTCCGGCGATCATCCGCAGAATCCTTCGTTAATTTCTGGGTCAGAAGCCGGGACTCTAGATAAAACCTGGAGATACCCGTAATGGTTAGGCTGAAACGCAGGGTCACGCCTGCCTGATCCACAGATCGATTGGTACTGGAGAGTACGCCAGGCTATCCTCTCCAACCTTACCTTCCGGTGTAGAGGAAACCGGGTGCCAATCGGTCAATTCATTCCTAGGAACGTTCTAGATATACCTTCACCGTCGGATCCGGAACCGACGGTGGCAAGCTTTTCGGAGAGTTTCTAGGAACCTATTTCTCGAGTTTGAAGGGAATGTGGATGTTGTCCAGGTAGTATTTGGTGTTCCCGCACTCGCTAATGATCGACCGGTTGTGCTCGTAATTTCCTGGTGGGAGAATGGTTGGAACTTGGAAGATGTGATCCGTCTTGACCTCTCCCTCCTGGTAGAATTGGGTCGACTCGAGTAGATGGTGAATGATTCGGTATCCCATAGAATCTTGATCGCGTATAAGACGATTGATGTACTTGGTTTCGCACGCTTTCTTGCGAACGAGATCTACTCGGGTCCAATATGTTTGGCCTGAATGCAGCACGGTAACGGGCACGCCATCACCTAGGTGAATGTAAGCCGAAATCACTCTTGTGTTATCGTTTTGCTCGGTAGAAAAGATGTGCCAACTCTGGTCTATTTCGAGCATCCAGCTATACCAGAAGTTGATTCCAACCATCAGGGAAACGAAGCCCAAGGTTATGCCCATAATTACTGCCAGGTTCCTAACCTTTTTGGCTGGGGGCCTCTCAGTGGAACGCTTCAGCCCTTGTGGCATGACCTTCTATTTAGCATCGCGATGTCGTTGGATGCTACCAGGTCGAAGAGTTAGTCTAGTTTGCCCCATCCGGCATTCTTTGCCTTACCCTTGCCCTTTTTCAAAGGAGTCGGGTTGACGGGCTTGACTCGAAGCAGTTCGGCAAAAACTGGCTCGGGTTTGATTACCGGAGGAGGTTTGGGAGCCTGCTTGAAGGGTTTCCGCAAGAATTCGGCGTACGCCTTGCTCGAAGCGATCACGCCTCGAAATTTGCCTATTGGCAGCACCGTTCGAATTAACCCGTCCCGATACACCAGGACGATATCGTCCATCCCGTGTTGTGTCACGAACATATCCGATTCTCGCTTCTGATGAAACCTTAGACGGACGATGCCCGGATCCGAATCCTGTATCATTTTCGTCCAGCGATCATAGGTTGCTCGGCTCAACCCCAGAGCGTAATGTTTCTTCATTCTCTTGTAAGTGTGTCTGAAGCAAGCCTCATCCAGAGGGAGGTCGTAGGCCTGTGGAATCTCTGGTATCTGGATGATTTCTTCGACCGGTTGAGGTTCCGGTTCAGGCTCCTCAACTAGGACGACCTGGAATTGCTCCTTGTCTCCAAACCATTTTTTGAGTAGATCGTTGAACATGGTTACGCATTGTAGCATGAAGCGCGCGAGTGTCAACCAATTCAACGGTGATCAATTTTCTTGCATTCCTGACCTGGTATGCTATTATCAGGTTAAGGAGAGCAAACATGACCAAGGGCAAGAGCAAGGCAATGAAGCGTCGCGCGATCCGTCGCGCTGACAAGCGGCAGGGCGAGTTCGCCCAGACCAAGAGCCTCGGCAAGCTCGCCGGTCGCTATGGTTGGGGCTGCGGTCGCGTCTAACGCCAGGGAGTGATTGATTTCACAACCTGGACGCTTATAATGGTCGAACTCAGAGCTTAGGGAACCAACATGGCCAAAGATGATACCGACGAGATGATCCTCCAGCAATTCCGAGACAAGAAGATCACGGAGGGTGCCGCTCGAAACCGCTTGAAGCAATTCGGCTACGAACCGGACGAGATCGATGCCATGCTTACCGAGCCGGCTCGTAAGGCTGCCTGAAGATGGCCCGGACGACAAGAGCTATCAAGGCATGCGCTGAATGGCTGTCGTATTGCCTCAGTATCGGATGGCCCAAGTCTGATCTAGATGGCCTCGAAGCGATCTGGTGGAAGTTCCACGATGACGAGGGTCGATTGATATGAGCAAGAATCTGAAGCTAACTGACGCGCAGTTTCAGGAGCTCTATGACCGAGCCAATCAGGCCGGCATCGATGCAGTCCAGAAGGCGACAGTGATTCCTATGGAAGTCGTCCAACATGCGAATCCGTTGGATGATTCGAGTCCGGTTGTCAGGTCCTGGCATGTTCCGGACGGAGTTTGCGGTTTCGCATGGGTGATCGTGAAGCCTGGCAATTCACCCTTCGCCAATTGGCTGAAGAAGAACAACCTGGCGCGCCCTGACACCTACAATGGTGGGGTGAACATCTGGATCAGCGCCTACAATCAGAGCGCCCAGAGGAAGGAAACCCATGCCCATGCAATGGCTCGGGTTTTCTCCGAGGCCGGCATTCGGTGCTACGCTGGCAGTCGGTTGGATTAACGGAGGGTCAGATGGCGCGAGTTATTCAGGATCTTAATACCCGATCGGAAGTCGAGGTTCGCATGGGTCTCGGGTTAGAAGGAGATATACGGAAATTCTCTCCGTAGGTTGACTTCAAACCAAGCCAGATGCATTGGATAGGCTTCGGCGATATCGCTGAGCATTTCAGTCAGGAACATTCGGATAGTGCCTGTGGAATCTTCGGGATCACTGGCGGCATATTCAGTGCCTTGACGAATGATGGCCTTCAAGATTTTCGACTTGTCCTTCAAGTCGTCGGCCGAGAGACTCAACCGCATGATGAGGTCATGCTCTGCGTCAGGTTCCCATTGATATGAAGTTTCGAGTAGATCTTGGAGTTTCATTGAAGTACTTATCAGGCTACGAGCGGCACGGATTGACGTGCGAAGCGGTAGCTCATCCTTGACAGATCCGACGGTGGCCCGTGACACGGCTAGTAGAAGCCGCGATTTAATATCGGAGATGATGAGCAGATAGTCTCAATCTATCCCGTAGCCGGGACGCTCTTCGGAGCGTCCTTCTTCGCCCTGCCCGCTGAGCCGGGATCGAGGTTTCGACCCTCGAAGAGCTGGGTTAAATTCCCAGGCGGGGCTCCAACCATCAACCACAACCATAGGAGAAGAAGTCATGGGGTATGCCAGGTAAAACGCCGTTCTGTCCGCCTTGAAGACGGTTAGGTACTCTCTGAAAGCCTAAAGGTAATCAGAAAGAATCCAATCCAATCAAGGAGTTAGAAATGTCAGAACGTGTAGAGCAACTGGCGGAGCAGCTAAGCGCGCTGAAGCCGTCCGTTGCAGGAGAACTAGCCGATGCTCTATGTAGGGCACTCGGCATTCGATTACCACAACCCGTGATTCAACGTCCACCTGAAAAGAAACCACCCGAACCGACAAAAACTGAGTTCGACGTGATTCTCGATGGTTTCGATGAGTCTCGCAAAGTCGCCGTGATCCGTCTCGTCCGAGAAATCAAGGGATTGGGCTTGATCGAAAGCAAGACTTTCGTCGAGCAATTCCCGAGCGTGATTGCTCAGGAAGTTACGGAATCACAGGCCGCAAGCTTGAAGGAGAAATTCGAAGCGGCTGGCGGTAAGGTTCTGGTGAAATAGAAGGAGGCCTAGGAGAAATCCTAGGCCTTTCTTCATATCTGATCGGGTTACCGATTGTCTTGTTCGATGGCATGAAGAACCAGAGGATCGCAAGGGACCCAGGTGATCGTAAAACCTTCGGTTTGACCGAACCATCCGAGGATGTTGCCGGCCTTCGTATGGCCGAGCACCATATAACACTCGTCCGTGCGAGAATCTTTCTGGTAGGTTGCATCGCGCAGGTCGACGTGTTGTTTCTGTGTCTGAGCGCCGCATGCACTCAGAAGGAAGAGAGTTCCGAGAACCAAAATCTTTCGCATTGTGATCTCCTTCAGTCTTGAATATACTAGATCCTGGTTAGAAGTCAACCAGTTCCAAACTTGATACCTTGTGCGAGCGGCAAATCAGATCCATAATTGATGGTGTTGGTTGCTCGGCGCATGTAGGCTTTCCAGGAATCACTACCAGATTCCCTACCACCACCCGTATCTTTCTCTCCTCCGAATGCTCCGCCAATTTCAGCACCAGAAGGTCCGATGTTGACGTTTGCGATTCCGCAATCGCTTTCTGCCATAAACTTTTCAGCTTCCTGAACCGAATTGGTGAAGATGCAAGAACTCAGCCCATGTGACGCTTCGTTGTTCATTCGGATCGCGTCATCTAGGTCATCATAGGGAATGATGTAGAGAATCGGGCTGAAAGTTTCTTGGAGAACAATTGACGTTTGCGATGGCATAAGAACAACGGCAGGGCTGACATAATATACTCCGCCAGATGTGACAACTGGACGAGCATATCGAAGTTGGGTAAGGATGACTCCACCTTCTTCTACCGCTTGATCTAGAGCGACATAGTGGGCATCATAGGAGGCTTGTGAAATCAGAGGTCCTACCAAAGTCTTGGGGTCGAATGGATCTCCGGCCGGCAAAGACTCAAATTTCCTGACGAGATCATCCAAGAATGGAAAGGCTTCCGGGGAGGTCTCGCATTCTAGCAAGGCGATCCTATCAATGAAAAGTCTCCTGAGCGACGTGCATCTCTGTCCGGCTGTACCTGCGGCGCTGAATACGATGGCGTCCATGAGTTTCTTATCGAATTGATAGGTTTCCGACACGATCATCGCATTGTTACCACCAAGTTCGAGCAGAGTTTTACCCAGACGATTGGCGACCATGTTGTTGATGATTTTTCCCATCCCGGTGCTGCCTGTTGCGCTCACCAATTTGACTCGAGCGTCGAGCGATAACTCAACTGCATGAACGGCATTGCCCCGAACCAGCTGACAGATGGTTGATGGAATGTCCTTCCAGAGTTCTCGGTCGTCGTTCAAGGTATCGTAGAATAACTGACACGCCATCTCTGCGCATAGAAGAGTCTTCTCAGAGGGCTTCCAGATGACAGGATCCCCGCACACGATTGCGATTGCGAAGTTCCAAGCCCACACAGCTACCGGAAAGTTGAACGCGCTGATGACGACAACCGGTCCTAGTGGATGCCAGGTTTCACGCATGACGTGATTTGGTCTTTCACTCGGCATCGTCAGACCGTAGAGCTGTCTAGAAAGCCCACAGGCGAAATCACAGACATCAATCATCTCCTGAACTTCGCCCAGAGCTTCCTGGTAGATCTTTCCAGACTCTAAGGTGACGAGTTCGGCGAGCTCTTTCTTATGCTCTCGGAGTTTGATGCCAAATCGACGGATTAGTTCTCCGCGCTTTGGTGCAGGGACTTTTCGGAGGAACTCGAATGCCTCGACCGCCCTGGTTACGATGTGCCGGATATCTTGCTTATCTGTGCCCCGAAGGTAGCCGAAGATTTCTCCGGTAATTGGAGTCCGACATGGTAAGGACTTCTGATCCCTAGGATAGGCGTCTAAGCCGGATACGCCCCAGAATTTCCGGAACGATCGATTGACGATGCGATTGACATTATCATTCATGCCCTACGGTACTAGGATTGAATGGTGTCAGTCAATTTAGGGTTGGGCCAGAATATGGCTAGAAATAGAACCCCGGCAGATGCGGTGAGCATGATACCTCTGGCGACGTGAATATCATTCACGAATTCGTGCCCGCCGAAGGCGCCGATCAGGCAACAGATGAGCATCAAGAATCCGAGAAACCCTCGGATAGCGTCGAACTTATCCATTCGAGGCGTACCAGATAAATCTGATCAGGTAAAATGGCCAAAATGCGACGTGCCGAAAGAATGGCGCCACAGGGCCGTGAGGTCCTCGAAAGACCGGAGCATTAATGAACAACCAGAACAGAAATCCGATTAGAAGCCAGATACCAACGACGTAGATCATGAGTCGGGTGAGAGAATCGAACTCCCGTGAAAGGCTTTGCAGGCCCCTCCATAACCACTCTGGCAACCCGACGTTGGCTGCAGGCAGTTCCCGGGATCTTTCAACGGCTCCCAAGTCCCATCCTGCACTAGACGCCGAATGTTATCTCCTTACGAGTTTCATCCGAACGTACCGTGGGCGATGAAGGGATCGAACCTACGACATCCTCGGTGTAAACGAGGCGCTCTCCCGCTGAGCTAATCGCCCGTGCTTTCACTGTATTTACTCTGCCCCAGGTTGTCAATCTGTTTTCGTAGGCAGACCAGGATTGACATTTCTCAGGTATCAGTTAAAGTGAAGCGACCTGAAACTCAACCTGGACTCATAGATGAGGCTTTCGACGATAGCATCCTGGATAATCGTTATCGTCGGAAGCGTTGTCTGTCTCTATACCTTGGCCGCATTCGCCGACAGGCAATTCGGCGAGTGCGGTGTTCCCAAATTCGTTGCCACTACCATCGACGGTCACAATCTCTGGAAAGTCCATGATTGCACCTGGGGTGGTGACCGATATACCTACCTGACGACCCCGCCCTTAGAAGTTGGGTTGCCTGGCAAACGCTCAGAGCACTCCTTATAAGAAAGTCAGACTGTGAGCGTTGATTCCTACCAATCCGATATAATCGGCCGCATTTCCAAGGGATTGTCCATTCGATTTTACAGATCTGATAGGTTTGGTGAATTGATGCCAATTTGTGAGTAGAAATCGGAGGCTTTGCCTAGATAGAGTTGATCAGTGCCTTGGCGATCGCTCTTGAATTCATTCAATTCCATCCAACCATATCGAGTTAGAAAAGATAGGACGGGTTGATAGGTAGTAGGATCGATACATATGCCGCTCGAAGTGAGCACATAGGGACACCAGAAAACGCCACAATCGATTTCGCTAGGTCCCTTATAGGCCAGAAGGATTGGTTGATCTTCCCTGGCGTATGGATCCAGGTAGACTTTCTTATCACCCTGGAGAGTTCCTACAAAGCCTGCTGTTGGAGGCGAATCGAGCGGAACGAAATCAGGATTGGCCATCAGAATAGTCAACACCGTTGGACTAACGACCACCCTGTTGGCAATTCCGCGGTGATTCTTTTTCAGCATCAACTCGGCTTGTTCCTTGATTAAGACGCCCAATCCTGCATGGACATCTCCGATATATTCTACACCTGGTGTTGGTAGATCCCATGTCACTTCGGGAGTTCCTGCCAGGTGTCTCAATCGGTAGAGATGTTCCTGAGTGTATTCGGCGGCAATCTCTTGACTAAGGGCGGCTGTGATTTCTTGTTCAATGTCGATTTCCGGGTGCATGAATTTCATATCTTGTGCCAATTCGAAGGTCCATCTGGCCCCTAGTCTAGCCGCACGGGCGGTAACGGTTTCCCTGAGGATGATAATTCTTGAAGGATTTTTTGATACCCGAAGAGTATGGATTTGAGAAACCGGACCAGGCATTGGTTGAACACCTACGAGATCCCTAGTCCAGGTTTGATTCCAGGCACTGGCCTGAACTTTGATGAAAGTCGGACTCGACAGAACGCCCCGTTGATTGGATGGCATGAAAGTCTGTTGGGACCGAACTTCTCGAATGGAATTGTGATGAAGTTGCCAGAGAGTTAGGTCTTTCGGGCGAAATCTCTTGCCCTTTCCTGCACTCCAAGGATGATGGTTGAGTTTCCAAGCCTGGAAATAGAGTTTGGAATTCTGCCAGATATCGGTAACATTTGCCGGACGAATAGAGCGCATCAGCG
>Ga0181514_1218601_pt1 | contig 14543 bp, 17 predicted proteins | sample PEATcosm2014_Bin_21_FD_135918 | JGI IMG/M metagenome (GOLD analysis project Ga0181514, IMG submission 135918) | Metatranscriptome of peatland microbial communities from MTU Mesocosm Facility, Houghton, MI, USA - PEATcosm2014_Bin23_10_metaT... | ecosystem: Environmental > Terrestrial > Soil >...
ACCCGATTCCGTCCTCTACATGATAGAGTAGTTCTACGACGCATCGACCATGCTCATGTTGCTCCTTTAACACAGGTAGGCTAGGTAGAATTCAACGGTGCTTTCGGCTTCCGCATTGACGGCGTAGATCCTATCGTGCGGTGACATCCGGGTTTCGATATTGAAGATGAATACCTCACCTGATTTGTCGGTACCTTGAACTTTGTACTTCACATTCGCCGAAGGATGGGGTTCTAGAATGAAATGCTCTTTGAGGATCGAATACATCCGGTCGTGTTCATGCTGAATACGTTGCTCTTGTTCCTGAGTGAGTCTCACGGGAGGATCAGAAACGTCTTGAAATCCGACTTTCGTGGTGACCTCTATCCGCAGTTTGGTTTTTCGAAACGTGACCTGACAGAACTGCAATTCCTCGAATTCCGGAAAGAAAGTCTGGGTCGAGGCATCGAAGCGACCACCTTCATGCTTGAGCAAATATTCGGCACCGGGAAAGAGTAGGCTACATAAGTCTTCTGGACTAATCATACTGTTAACCTGTTCTTGGCATTAGGACGAGTTTGATGGCTGCCGCACCTTTGGTGTTGATTTCTCTGGTTCCGATACCAGCCCATTTTCCTTCAGGGGTTGGGAGGTATTTGGCCCCGATCCAGGTGTTGGATTCGGCTTGCCACCAGAACCACATTTCACGTTCTTGATCGTAGAAGTAGAGGCTTCGATGTTCGGGGTTGATTTCCATAGCCATCGCAAAGCCCCAACCCGTACCGCCTTCTACGTTTGCGATGGCGATAGTGCCTACTCCATAGATAGCGTCAGCATTCTTGATGATCTGGTAGTTTCTTCGGAGAAGCGAAAGGACGTACGGGTTGAAATTCCGGCTGAATTTCTTGCCAAGTCGTTTGGAGGCCTTGATGAGCCACTCGTCGGCTTCTTGTAATTGGTCTTCGGTGCAATCGATCCATTTACCAGGGGCCTTACTCTTCCCATGTTTCGGAAAGCTGAAGTTCACGACTTCATGGCCGGCCTCATGAGCGGCATCCGCCCACTCAAAGTCGGCGCCCCGGGCACCTCCGGTGAACATAATAGACTTGGAATCAGTCATTCACCGATTATGTTGCGCAGGCTGGTTGGAGTCAAGCCTTGCGCTGCGGACGACCATTCTCGCCAACGGTCCACTCGAAGTAGACTTGGTCGAAGAGTTGGTAGACGTACTCCTCGGTATCACCGACCGTGACCCATGTGCCGTCGTTCAGGTAATCGTTTTCGGTGTAGCCGGCGCGGTCGAGATCCTGGACATTGTATCCGTAGGAATCATAACCCTCGGCGTCGAACAGGTTGGTTGCACCACCGTTCTTCTCCCACCATTTCTGGTCCTTGCCGTACGCGGCAGAAACGGTCGGTGAATACTTGCCAACGCTCATGGGATTCTCCTTACTCATGATAATAGCACACCAGGTCGGAAAGTCAACCCAGGTAAATAGGATGATGCAACGCTATATCTGCCGTGCCGAGACGAATGAGCACAGAACCGAGATCTGTAAGTTTCTTGAACGTCAAGGCATCGAAGTCAAACATTACGATCCGGCCATCTTTGCCTTCACAGGAAGCCCGCAACTCGCCAGACAGATACAGAGTTTCAAGGGCTTCAAGGAAATCAGTCTACCCAAGATCTTCAAATGCGAAAGAGTGCTGAACGATCTCAGCACCAATCCTACAGACAATTGGGGTCTGGATCGAATCGATCAGCGGTTTCTGCCGCTCGATGGGCAATACAACGTCACTGCAAATGGTGCCGGAGTTGACGTCTACATCGTCGATTCTGGTATCAACCTAGGTCACGTCGAGTTTAGCGGCAGGATTCTACCCCTGTTCGATGCCTACAACGATTCATCTTCTCCGAGTTTCTGTTTGGACACCTTGGGTCACGGGTCTCACGTAAGCTCACTCGCCGCAGGTACGACATATGGTGTCGCCAGCTCGGCTCGAATTGTTGTCGTCAGAATTTTCGCCGTCGACAGTGCCGACACTGAAATCATTCTATCAGGCATTCAGGCAGTCCTAACACACCATCTTGCGAAAGGTCCATCTACGAGTCCAGGCTTCCGTCCTAGCACCTGCAATATGAGTTTCACCGGACCACAGGATTCGATGATCGATGCCGCCGTCGGAAACCTTCTGACGAATGGCGTCACGGTCGCTGTCGCGGCAGGAAACTACATGCAGAATGCCGACCTGTTCAGCCCTGCAGACGTTCCTGGTGCAATCTGTGTTGCGGCTAGCGGCATCGATGATAGTTTCGCAAGTTTCAGCAATGCTTCGGCACCTACCGGACTTCCTTTGAGCGGTCCCGAGACGAGCAACGTCGGCAGTCTAGTCACCGTTATCTCCCCTGGTATCAACATCCTAGGAGCCTGGATTCCGGGCCCAACAGCCAGCCAACTTCTGACAGGCACGAGTATGGCGACGCCTTTCGTTACGGGCGCCACCGCTCTATATCTGAGTTTCAACAAGCAAGCAACGCCTGCCGATTGTTTGAATTGGGTGGTAACAAACGCGACGCCAGGAGTTATTACCCTCACGTCCCTTGCGTTGTCAACCGGAACGCCAAATCGCTTACTCTACATCACATTTCAATCAACCGGCGTAGTCTGGCAGACCCCTGCCGGTTCCCTAGGAACGGTACAAGGCGGAGTTCCATGTTCATTCTTCTTCCAGGCTTTGAGTTTGGATTCGAGCGGCACACCTTTACCTATCACCTATATGGTGGCTTCGGGATCTTTACCTCCAGGATTGTCACTTGATAGTGCAACCGGCGTCATCAGTGGCACACCAACCCTAGTATCGTCGACGACGACCTTCCAATTCGCTATATCGGCATCGGATGGTAAGGGCTCAGAAGTTCAGAACTTCAGCATCACAATCGAGCAAGTCAATCAGCCTCCCATTTGGATAACTCCAGGTGGCGTGATTGGCGTATTCACTTTCCCTGATCCAAATCCACAGAGCGTCTCGATTCCGTTGACGGTTCAGAACCCTGGCATCCTACCTGTGACATTCAGTTTGATCTCCGGATCCTTACCTGCGAACTTGAGTCTGATCACTACCAGTTCAACGACTGCCGCAATCAACGGCACCCTTTTGAACCTCGCCGGAACGCAGGTATTCGAGTTCGTCGTTAGGGCTGATAATGGCCAGGGATACAACGATCAGACGTTCTTGATCCAAGTACAAGGATTCAGTGAAGCGCCAGTTTGGATTCCTACACCCATTGGATTTCAAGCAGGAGTTCCGATCTTCTCGCTAGGTTCGAAGACTCAGGGGCAAGTAGTCAGTATCCAACTCGATGCCGTCGATCCACTAGGATTACCGCTTACGTTCACCATGCCATCAGGCAGTTTGCCGTTGAATTTGCAGATGGATCCTTCTGGTTTGATCACCGGGGTAGTAGATAACGCAGCCGCTCCGCTTCTGTATGAATTTACAGTCGAGGTATCTGATGGGACGAACATCATCTTCGGCATTTTTCAACTCACGATTCTGATTCGAGATACCAGTCTACCTCCACCGCCCGTAACCAGCATTATCTGGATAACACCGAGTGGAAATCTTGGGTCGATTGACGAGCTAGATAATTCTTGGTTCGCGGTACAGGCAAAGAGCGCATCAGGAGGAATCGTGTCATATTCTCTGACACCTCTGAGCACGCCTCTTCCACCTGGCTTAGGAATCAACTCATCAACCGGAGATATAACCGGACAGCTCGGCTACCTTTCGGCATCAAATACATTCACCTTCTCGCTCAGAGCAACGGCACAGATTGATGGCACCTTCTCAGACCGTCAGTTTTCAATATCGGGCGTCAAGATTTTCACTTCTCCAATCCTGACTTTCCAATTCACCTTGACAGGCTACATCAAGAACGATGTCGTCGCCTGGGCAGGTACGTCATCGAATATCAACTCCGATCTCCTGTTCCGATCCTATGATCCAGTCTGGGGAGCGGTACAGAATCCCTATATCCTGGTGCTAGGAGGGGTTCCGAACACGGTCACGGCGCATCAGTTGATTCATGCCATGTATCCGGAGGAATCACCTGTCAAGTTCAGCACCTATTTCCAGAAGATGGCTTTGACTTTGGGTCCATTCCGATCCGCCGTCGCCAGAGACAATTTCGGGGATGTCGTCTACGAGGTCGTGTACCGCCAGATTGTCGATCCGCAGGTTCTTGCGGGAGGATTTAGTGGTAATCCTCCGGTCGAAAGCAAGGTGCCATGGCCCCAGGCAGGCGCTCCTAGAAAAGGCACGACCGTGAACTATGTCTATCCGCAATCCGTGAACAATGTCAGAGGTGTTCTAGAGAGCCAATTCGGATTGGCAGGATCAGAACGGTTGCCGCTTTGGATGCGATGTCAACAAACGGCAGGTGATGCGAGCAGTGTTCTTGGCTTTACTCTGGCCCTTGTCTATGCCTACGTCTTACCTGGTCAAGGCTCGCAGATTGTCGACCTGATTAACGTCGATCAATTGAACCTAGTCCAGGATGGGCAGCTCGTCCTTTCGGATAGGTTATATGTCGATCTGGTAGACAATTACACCATCCAGACTACCTTCGATTCAAACACGACAACCTTCGACCAGAACACGACGGTCTTTGACGTATTCTCCGGAAGCGTGACGGGCAAGTTCCTGAAATTCCCTCCGGGCGACTTCGTCGAGGAAATCAATCCATGATGCGGCAACCAATCCTAGTCCAGCGAGTAAAGATAAGATTAGAGCGACGATGAAGAGGGTTTTCCCGATGCATTGGGCTTGGTTCGAGAAAGAATTGCAGAAAGATAAGTAGTGACATGAGCAATATCGGCATCGACAGAAACCTGAATCCGACTTACGTCTACCCGGTTACGACCACCTATGATCGCAATTTCCCGGTAGAAGGAGTCGATCAACCTTCCGAACAGTTCATTGTGAACTATGGTGTGATTGAGCAGGCAGTCGAAAACCTTCAGAGCAAACTGATTGTGGTCACGGGTGATGTTCAGGGTCAAAGCCTAGTTCTTGATAGCGGCATCGCTCCGGTTCCCTTGAACCTAACTCTGATCGAGAATGGAGTTCTACCCGGAACCTATCCAAATGCGACCGTGACGGTTGATCCGACGGGACGGGTAACCAACATCGCTTCTGGCGGACCGGGCGGTGGTGGAGGTGCCGGATTCAGCCTACAGTTGAATTCGGATTGGGAACTCGACGTCGGAAGCAATCCTGTGGCTGTCGTCGTCTCAAACATCGAAGGCGTGTCATTCGCACCTGCCGTAGATTGCGCCATCTATTACGATTTCATCGTCCCTCCAGATTACGAGCCAACTTCGAGCATGAGCGTTCTACTGAAATTTGCTCCGAGTGTCGTTGGAACAGGTCAGGTAGTTTTGGACTTTGCCTACGCCGTGAACGGAGGGGCATTCTCGGCTGACTTTTACGATTGGACCTCAATCAGCGTCGCTGTTGTTTCGATCCAGAATGTTACCTTCCAGATTCCTGCGAATGTTGGTCTAGTACCAGGCGATATCGTCGTCCTGAGATTGATCCGTCGTGGTGCAACAGGAAATGGTGGGTCTCAACTCGATACCTACGCCAACCCGGTCAATTTCCTAGGTGGAATTCTACAACAGGTCGTGGTGGGCGGAATGTTCTACGTCCAAATTAGCGACAATTGGTCTCTAGACGTTGGTACTTCGGTCGTAGAAGATGTGGTGTTGAATATCGAAGCGGCAAGCTTCCCACCGGCGGTTGACTCGGCCATGTATAAGGATGTCGTCCTGGGTGCATCCTTCGCCCCAGGAAATTCGGTCACCATCCTTACAAAGTGGGCATTCAAAACTCCGAGTACGGGCGTCGTCCAGATGGGATTGATCTACCAGGTGAATGGCGTAGGATTTGGAGCCCCAGTTCTGGTTCTAACCAGCTTGGATCCTACCAATGCAGCAATCCAGAACCTAACCTGGTCATTCCCCATCGCCGCCAACCCTGGAGATATTCTGAGCATTGGATTGGTTCGATATGGTACTTCTTTGCCAGATACTTGCCCTGCCTTTGCATCATTCCTCGGCGCCACCCTACAGAACTGAGCGCGAGCTAAATATGGTGGTAGACAACCTTTTAGGAAGATAACTCATGTCGGTACTCGGACGCGGCGCGATAGGCGTGAATTTTGATACAGGCTCACTCATCGTGGGTCTCGGAGGTGAGACGACTGAATTAGTCGTCGGCGTCCCGGGTCAGGTTCTGACCGTCGTTCAAGTAGGCGTGAGCCCTCCTTACCTCGCCTGGACCAACGTCGCAGGCGTGAACATGTTCGTCCAGTTGACGGATGGACCTCACACAATCACTCAGAATGCCATCCTAACGGGTGGTGCCAGTTCTCTGGCCTGGTCTCCGGTTCCGAACACGGCGAATACCGTTCTTGAATGGAACGGTACATCCTACCAATGGACGGCCCTCACTGGCGTCAATCACTTCGTCCAATTGCTAGATGCTCCGGCTACGATCAATGCGAACAGCATCGTCGTAGGAAATGCAGGTGGATCTGCCCTGGCTTACATTACGGCCCCGGTTACTTCGAACACCTTCCTTACCTGGAACGGTTCGAATTTCGTTTGGGTAGCTTCTCCGGGTGGCGCAACGATGTTCACCCAGCTAACAGATGTTCCGGCGACTGTGACTGCAAATGGTCTGGTAGTAGGTAATGGTGCGGGAAATGCCTTGGTCTATGTGACTGCCCCGAGTTTGGCAGGTACTTATCTGTCCTGGAACGGATCGGCATTCACTTGGGTGCCGAGTGCAGGCGCTACGGTATTCACCGGTCTCTTGGACGTGCCCCACTCTTATATCCCGGACGCGGTAGTCGTTACCAACAACGCTGCAAATGGATTGAACTTCACGCCGACAGCGAGTGGAAGTTCTACTGTGCTCTTTTGGAATGGTTCGGCCTTCATTTGGAAGAACTTCTCAATCACTCAGTTGGTCGATGGTCCTGCAAGCATCGTCGCCGATGGCGTACTCGTCGGTAACGGCGCAGGCACATCGGTCGTATTCACCGCCGCCCCAACGGTTTCGAACACTTACCTGCAATGGAATGGTTCGGCCTTCGTTTGGTCTTCGGCCTCAATCGTCGGTGCATTCGGAAGCACAGTTGGTCAGGTAACAGTGACCTTCGGTGTAGGTGGCATCACGGCGGTAGGCACAACAACCGCAGGTTGGACGGCATCCGTTCAATCGGCTTCTGCAATCCAGGTTGTCACCAACACAGGCATGATGCCCAGCTTGATTCAATGGGTAGGAAATAGCGCAACCTACGGGGCAACGCTGAAATCACAACCTCCGGCGCAGGGCGTCTATGGTGGACCAACTCCAGTCGCAGGAACTTTCTACGTCAACGGTATTGCGGCATCAGACGTTCAAGCGGATGTCGGCAATACTGCCATCATGTATGTCTACTTCCCTGGATAAGGTTGGGTAGATGGTTGATATTACCCTACCGAATAAATTTCTTCAGGGCACGACCACCCAGGTAGCTCTCGACCAAAATTGGCTTTATCCTCCGAATACTGACCCTGGCTATGGAAAGCCCTACCGGTACATCCATAACATGGTCATCACGCCGCAGAGCACTAGCTCTTCCGCGGTTCTGACCATTGCCGGAGCAATGAAATACACGGCTCTGGATATTGATATCGGAGATTGGGTCGCATCTTCCCAACAGGCTCGAGCGCTTCGGATCATGGACATTCTGTCCGTTTCCGAAACTACGATGACAGCGGTGCTCGAAGACGTTGGTCGATATGATACAGTGCAAGATCCATCTGGTAATAGTAACGCCGCCATTCCTAGCGGCGCCTGCGCAGTCTTCCAGGTTGACTTTAATGGTGATGCTCGAATGCATTCCATTCAGACCGCGCCTTTGGGAGGTCTTGCGAGCAGTTGGACTTCGGAAATTCTTAGCCGGTTCCAAGAATGGCGCGACACTTGGGGCCTCTACTATTATTGGCCGGCACATGGTTTGACTAGAGGAACTCTTCTTACGGTCGCTCAGGCTTCTAACGTATCACCAACCGTGATTATCGGCACAAATCTCTCCCCAATTGCAACGAGTGGTGATGTAGGTAGAGTCAATTCTAGCCTATTCACTTGGCCGTCTCTGACAGGAGCGGCGGCAATCGTCACCTTCTTAAACAATCTGAATCTAGACAATGGTGGTGTTGTCGCCTCGGTTGGAGGCGCAGGGCAGGTCGTGCTTACGGCATCGGATGGCCGAAACATTTATGTCGAGGACGTTCTGCCCTCATCCTCATTCTCGAATATGGGTCTCAAGAGTTCTGGCAGTGGAACTTTCCTTGGAAAGTTGATTCCGGTCACCAGCTATCTTCAGCCACCAGTCGCCTATATCAAGAACGCAGGTCCGAGTCCAGACTACTTCTACATTGAATGGCTGGGCAAACTCGTAGAAATGGATTCTGCACCTGGTGCGGTTGGACAGGTCGTCTATGTTGATAACCTGGGTAATCTTACAATTACCCCTCCCGCAATTAGACGCGAAGTAATGGTCACCTTGGCTGTTCCTACCCAAACTTTTGTCCTGGGTTGCAATTCGGGTTCAATGCCGGCGGGAATTCAATTCGTCATTCAGAAGAAGGTGTGCACACCATCTGGAACTTCAGTTGCCGCCGCCGTGTCCGCTATCAACGGACTTGGCATTGGAACTCTGGTGGCCTCTGCCACCGGAAGCGGTGCTCTACAGATTGTAGAAACAAGTGGTAAGAAGATCGTGATTTACGATGGGTTCAGTGGTGTGGTTACAAGCCAATCAACTCTTGGACTCGGTCATTACACCAACAATGGGGAGACGAAGTACCTGATGTTGGTTCTAGATCATCCTTACATCCGGGATGATAACCCTCAGTCCTTGCTCGTTACTCCTACCAACAACCAGACGGCGTTTACCCTGCCTACAAACACGACGGCGGTTATTGAGTTCTTGGTAAACGGTATCTCGACGCCGAATTGGACCTATTCGGCTCCAACATTGACATTCAATCCCGTAACCGCAGGATATGAGTTGGCTACGACCGATAGTGTCCAGATCCTCTATAATCTAGGCTAATCTGCTAGGTTATCTCCTGATTTCACTAAGTATCTGTGGACGATGTTGTCCAGACACAGAGACAGGAGACGACATGGGCATGGATGCCTACGAGATTCGTTATGCTTGCCTAGAAATGGCCGAGCGAATCGTCACAAACCACGGCAATTACGCCACCGGTACCAACACCATTACCGACATCATCGAAACTGCTGAAAAGCTTCGGGAATTCATTTCTCGAAAGGATGGCAAGCCTCGAGACCCTACTCGAGAAGAAGCTAATTTTCAGGCACTATCGGGAATCCTTCCAGACGAATCAACAACACTACATCTGAAACCGAAAGGAATCCGGAAGGGAATCCATCAAGTTCGGGAAGACCACGCAGAATTGCCGGAGAGTTTCGTTCCTCCGGTTAGCCCGGTGGGAGAGTCGGTTGCTCGTGCATATGATCCGGCTCAACGGATGGACCCGCATAAGGTGGCCGCCATCATGGAGGGCGCCGAGCGGAAGGTGCCGAACGCTTCGGCAAGAGAATAACCCAGATACTTCATTGGTCAGGCAATGAAGGTGTCCTCAGCGAAAAATCCTGACCTTTGCAGTGGAAAGGGGAGCCGAAAGGCTCCCCTTTCTATCTAGTTAAACACCCCGTTCGGGCTCGGATGATAAATATTCTTGAGCAGCGGAAAGAGGATTTGTGAGTGCCGAGATCATTCACTTGCCAAGGAAGAAGCTCAGCTCAACGCCGCTCAAGTCCAACCTTGCCCGTGAATCCGTAACATTCACCTGCCCTTCATGCAGCCATGTCAACCGGTTTGACATGGGCGAAGCTATTTTCCGCATCATCGAGTTCTTCTGCAGATGTGGCGTTGGGCACCGGATTGTAAATCCCGCTTTCGGCAGAAATGATATTCCAAAGTCCTGACAAGCAAGGTATTTGCACTCGAATACATTCGGCACTATCGTGAATACTGTGAAATCCAACAGATTGAAAGGCTGGACATGACCGATAGTAAGATTGATACGGATCTCATTCTACAAGGACTTCGAGAAGTGACTCGAGCTTGTCATCAGGCAAGTGTCGATGGTGGTTGGTGGCATGATATTCACACCGGCGAGGCTCTGAAGCGCAACAAGGGAGAACTCTTGATGCTGATGGTTTCCGAGATTTCCGAGGCCATGGAAGGAGAGCGAAAGTCTTTGAAGGATGACAAGTTGCCGGACCGTCCAATGCCAGAAGTTGAACTCGCCGATGCCTTGATCAGAATCTTCGACTACGCCGGTGGATTTGGATATGACGTGGCAGGAGCCCTGATCGAAAAGATGGACTATAACGCCCATCGTGAAGATCACAAGAAAGAGAACCGCCTCAAGGCGGACGGGAAGAAATTCTAGAGTGCCGAAGCTAGAAAACATCCAGGTCGATAGTGAGAACGATTGCGTCCTGGTTCTTCATGCGAACGGTACCTTCGATTGTCTAGTTCCGGACGGCTCCCTTAAGAAAGAGGATCCTCCGATGAATGCCTTCCTAGCTCTGGTGATGGCAACGACGTTGAAAGATGATCTTCTGACGCAGAAAATGATCTGGGAGTATCTTCACGTGATAAATAGGATGAAGGAGTCCAATGGACAAGGCGACGGAAATCAAACAGTCGGTACAACAGGGCCGGGAACGGTGGGAAACACTAAACCTGGACCAACTCGATCAGGAAATCGATAAGATCCAGCAACGATACATGATGGCTGCGGCTTCCTTTCATAGCTCGGCCACTCTCGACCAGCTCCAGTCCATGATCCAAGAACTCAGCGTCATGCGCGATGAGAAGATCGATACCCAGGCGTACCTGGAATACACCAAGCAATTCCCTCAGACTATCGACCTCGACCAGATACCAGAAAAGTTGACAAACAAGATCGATACCAGTAAGCTGACGACGTTTGCCAACCGATACACATGGGAAAAGAGGAGTCAGAGTTCCGATGGCCAGCAGCAATCCAGTTTCCGTCCGTCCCGTCAGCCGACGCACGATCAAGGCAGTAGCTCGGGATCGTCGGGAGAACCCACCGGTGGAAGATTTACTCCGGCGGATCAGGCATCGGGAAAGCGTCACGGGTGACCACCGCTTTATCGCCGACTTCAAATCGGCGCCCCGTTCGGAAACTCGCTTCCGTTACCTGCGAGACAAGTACACCGCCGAGGATATGATCCTCAATCGTGCTGCCGAGTTGTTCGCCCAATTTCGGCAATTCGGAGCTACCTGGGCAGGTTGCGTTCAGGCTTGCCGCACCGACTTCGTGCCTCAGTTCACCGAGAAGTGGGGCAAGATTTCCGCACAGCTGAAACAGGCTGCCTAACCTTCAACACGGAGAAGCATCATGCGCAAGAGTTTTCTGGCACTTTTGATCCTTGGGCTGATGACGGGGTGTGATCAGAATGATGCTCAGGTAGCGTCACACAACCTCTCGCAAGATGCGGACAATTTCAAGATCAATCGCCGAGTGGTATTCGTCAACGGTTTCACAGACAACTACCTGTTCTTGGTAGAAGGTTTGTGTTCGATTGCATCGGGCACATCATCGAAAAGCATCACCGTCACCTGCAAGGTTGGTGCAGATTCCTACAAGAAACACATTCTTGGCCTCTCCGACAACATCACGTATTTCGTCGAACAGCTCGAGCCCGCCCAGGTTGGAGTGTACCATTACAAGGTGACATTCAAGCCGTCGGTCATCCTCCCGAGCGTTGAAATTCGGTGACCAATCCACAGAGATTACGTGCGAGCCCCTTTGTCGAATCCCAATTCTCCTACCTGTTCAAGAGGTAGAAAAGGCCTGGGATTTACCCAGGCCTCCTATATTCGATTGGCGCTCGCTGCATAAATAGACATGGATGATGTGCCAACAAGGCTGCTCAAACGTCGTCCAAATGGCACGTCGGGCCCGACGGACTATTTAGCTGGTGCAACATCGAGTTGCGCCGCCCTGACTTTTCACAAGGAAATCAATGACCTCATTTCTGATGTATGGAAGCTATCAGACTGAATTTCAAGCCATTCGCGTCTACAGGAATGAGCTGGTCCCCACTTACTATGACCTGAAATTCAACTACATCCCTCTCGAGAAATCAGAGGACGTCAACCATTTCCGGGCGATGGAGCGACTAGAGTACTTCTTCAACTTCGTCCTGTCCGACGTCATCATCTGCACCAAAGACAATGGTTGGATCAATGAAACCTTCACCAAGGGAGGAGCTTCATTGGTTTCGAACAGTATCATGGTGATACCCACATCTATAACCGACGAGGTTCTAGCTCAGGTGCTAACCTCGAAGGCTCAGGTCTTGGCTAATGATGCTCTGGATATCTACCGGTTAGAATTGAATGTAGATGGCGACAACCAGGGAATTATATTCGAGGTTGATGGCTCCGCTCATGACCTACTACCCAACATGAAAGATTGGATGGGCGAAAGAACATATCATCCGCAACCTTGGTGGGCCCGTCGGGATGGTAGTGTTTGTGATCTGACTCCTGACCCGGATGGCGAAATAGGTGAACCACCACAGAGTTTTGACATGAGCTTCATTGATCGCTCATATGATGACATGGAACCGAAGGATCCCGAGGAAGTCGTAGAGCAGAAGAAAGTGCCCCACCGATCTAGAAAGCTCAAGGTTATCAGCACGGATGAAGGTTGAGGATATCGAGATCTTGGTGACCAAGTACCACTATTGGAGAGCGGATGAACCGAAATTGAATGGTAGAACTTGGATGGGCGCCATCTTGGATCTTGACGAACTGTTTGAGACCATAGAGATGGGCCTCCTGAGAGAACTGAATGAAGCGTGATTTTCTAGAGGATGGTCGGGTAAGGATCCTGGATGAGGACATCTTCGAGATGATGTTCAACCAGAATTCCTGGGACGCGGTTGTCCTGCCCGATACCGAAGAGGTCCGAGAATTCAAGGCCCAGGTGGAGAAATTCTACTACCCAACGCCGGTCTGGATTCGAGGTGCATATATCGAGCATAAGTCACGGACGGAAACCTGGCTCGTCGATCCGCAGGTGTTTGATTTCGACATCGAGGTATTTCTACTAGAAAAATGCAAGGACTCCAAGCAGATAGAGCGGGTGAAAATGGAACTCGAGCTCTACAAAATCAAGGGCTTGATGCCTATCCTACAACTCTTCCATCACATCGTTCAGGAGCTCTTGCATAAAAAGGTGCTCTGGGGAGTTGGTCGCGGGTCGAGCACTCACTCCTACTGTCTGTTCTTACTTGGGGTGCATCATATCGACTCCCTTAGATATGATCTCGACCCAACAGAGTTCCTGAAACCACGCTGATTGGATTCCGAAACGCTATAGATAATCCCTCCGGCTAAATACTGGTGGAGGATTCCTTATGAGAAGAGTTACAGCGAGCAGACGTCGATCGATTGATATGGAGAAGCTGAAGGCAGCCAATCCCATGTCCATCGCAGTTGGCACTCGAGGCCCAAATATGAATGCCCGCGGAGATTTGCTAGGACCGGGCGGCAAGATCATCCGAACTAGAGCAGAAATCCTTGCTGATTGGACTCAACGGCACGGCGATCGTTCAAACTCACAGGCTTTCCAGGTTGGTTTTAACCAGATTGATGGCAAGGGACTTGCCGCTGCGAATGAAGCGAATGCCAAGCGCGCCAAAGCGGCAGCCGAGGCATTCAATCGACTCAAGGTTGCGAACACCGCAATCAATCAGCAACTGAGTTCTGTAACCTACGGGCCTCAGGATATGCAGGTTGAGCCAGAACAACTCGAGACCATCTCGATTGCAGAAGCTGCCAAAATGATCCCGCCGAAGCATCAAGTGAAGCGCAAGCGCGAGATCGTCGAATCCGAATAATTGACTAGCCGCAACCAATAAACGTAGACTCCGAAAAAGGGGTCTGTATGGTTGACACAATTCCGATTGACGGCAAGATTAGGCCGATTCAAGATCGTCTCTACGTTAAGGACATCGAAAAGGGTGAGAACATCACCAAGAGCGGGCTCATCATCCTAGATGACAATATGTCCGAACGAGGAGTTCGACCTCGTTGGGCCACCGTCTACAAGACGGGACCCAAGGTTGATGGCCTGAACCCAGGCGATCGCATTCTAATCGCTCATGCTCGATGGACGAAGCCGTTCATTGCATTAGATGATAACGGAGAGTATGTCGAGCTCAGAGCAGCCGAATATCCAGATAGCATTCTCCTAGTGATGGAGAAAGGCACCTGGGAGGAAGAATCGGCGACCCCTAAGTCATCATCAACGATTCCGGAAACCAAGAAGAGAACTTTGGTGGCCTCGTCAAAGGAGACACAGCGAAAGAACGCCTTGAAGAAGATGAAGATCATCGTATGAAGTCGATCGCCGACAATGTCAAGG
>Ga0181514_1034055_pt1 | contig 14538 bp, 1 predicted proteins | sample PEATcosm2014_Bin_21_FD_135918 | JGI IMG/M metagenome (GOLD analysis project Ga0181514, IMG submission 135918) | Metatranscriptome of peatland microbial communities from MTU Mesocosm Facility, Houghton, MI, USA - PEATcosm2014_Bin23_10_metaT... | ecosystem: Environmental > Terrestrial > Soil >...
AAAAAAGTGGAAAGACTAAAATAAACGAAAGACATAACAAAAAATTGACCACAAATAAAATATGTCAATGCAAACCGATGAAGCCCCAAATCAAGAAGAAGCATTTAAGACATTAGTTGCAGAGTTTCAAAAATACATTCTCCAAGCAGCAACATTAATATTTAATGAAAAAAGTAAATCGTTAGAAACCGCAATTGCCAGCACTGCATCCCAAAGAATAATTGAAAACTATGTTAAAAGTGATGATACTGTATTAGTTTTGCAAAAACAAAATGTTGGCGAAGATGAATCAAAATCAGAAATTATGTCTCCAACTTCAATGATTCCTTATGAATTTTTTTCTGAACTTCCAGCTGATGCCTTTGAATCCAACAATGTCCAACGAAAAGATTTTGTTGTTTTTATTAAACTCGCAGAAAGATTTTTGGCAGATAATGTGCCTATTGCACAGCAAGTTGTAATTTCGCAAATTAATTCACGATCTCCATTTTCTTCTATGTTATCATATATTCGTCATTCATTTGTTCCTGTTGCCACAGTATGTGTAGAAGCTGAAGAAAATAAAATCAGCAGAGTTAATCAAGGTGGAATTAACCGACGTGGACCAACTCAAGCGGCAGCATCAACTAAGACTATTTTGGAAAAATTACGTGATTTAGAATATAAATTGTTGGAAGCACAAGATGATACAAAGATGCCAGATGTTTATTTAGAAGCAATTGCTCCAATTAAAGAATGGGTTGATAAGATGAGTGAAGAAGATAAAAAAAAGTTAATTGATCAAAAAATTGATGCAATTGTTCCTGATAATTTAAATGATCAAGCCGTATTGAGTGATATTCAAAAAAGAATGAAAGAATGGAGAGATGAGATTATGGCTGTTGTTCGTCAAAAACGTCCTGTTACCACAAGCACAGTGCAACAAGAAATAAAGTTTTGGAAAGCCAAAGGAAATGCTGTTGCTCAAATTGAAGAACAATTAAAACAACCTGAAGTCCTAGCAAGCACTTTGGTTTTGTTAAAAAATTATCCTGTTCAAGCTAGAACTTTCATCAGCCAGGTTCAAGTAACGGAAAGTAAAAAAGAAGTTGAAGAACATAATGAAATATTGCAAAGTTTTCCGTTAAATGGATTGTTAACTGCCACCAACATTCAAGATATCATTAGAGCAATAAGTGAAATTTTTGCTCATTTGGATACATATATGAATCGTAACAACTATCCTTTTGAAAGAGTAGGCGATTTGGCACGTGCAGTTGCAAGAGATGTTGCTGATCAAATTAGAGAAGTGTTGACTCGTGATGTAATGACCATGAAATATAGCGAATTTGAAACACGTACACAATCAACCGATCGTTTATTTCGTGAATTTGGTAATCGATATACCAATATTAGAAGTGAAATGAGACGAAAAACATTATTGAAAGAAAAAGCAACACGTTATGGTCCTACATTTAGCAAAGATCATGATATTGAATTAAATTCTCTTCAAAAACGTGTTGAAACCATTAAAAAAATCAGAAAAGGACACAATGAAATTCAACGTGTATTTGATTCAACATTTTCATCTTCAGATAAATCATTGTTAGAAGAAGAAAATCGAAAAATTGAAGAAGCTTATGAAGTATTTACAAAATTTGATGTATTAAAAGCACCAGATTATGAATGGGATCAAGCTGTAGAACAATATGAAAAAAAAATTCAAGATGTTGAAAATGAAATTCAACAAATGATTCGTAATGCAATGGAAAATGCAAAAGATCCTCGTGAAATGTTTCGTGTTTGTGAAAAATATAATAAATTATTTGTCAGAGATCGTATTCGTGCCGCTGTGTGGGATTTCCAAGAAGAATTATTGAAAAATGTTGATAGTGAAGTAAAAGAACTTCAAAATCGATTTCGTCAACGTTATGCTTCAATTCCTGCCAGTCGTTTATCATTTTTAAGAGATATTCCCCAAGTTTCTGGTGAAGTCATATGGTGCAGACAATTAAAACGTCAATTAGATCATCATCGGCAACGTTTACAAGCTGTTTTGGGCGAAAATTGGAGCTTGCAAGTAAATGGTAAAGATTTAGCAGAACGTATCACTTCTTTTGAAAAGAAATTAGATACAAGTGTAATTGTAAATCAATGGCAAGAAGAAGCAAAACAATATCCAAATTTTGATGAAAAAGTTCCAATTTTCCGCATTGACAAAGGAGTTGGAAAATCATTATCATTGACAGTCAATTTTGATGAAAACTATGTTAAAATTGTGAAAGAAGTTCGTTGTTTGACAGCAATTGGATCAAGAATTGATATTCAACTTCGTTTGAAAATATTGGAACCTAAAACAAAATATCCACTCGCCGTCAAATTAAAAGAAGCAATTTCAATATTTACAAAAGCATGTCGTGATATCGAACGTTGTGTTGAAGTTTCACGTTCTCCAAATTCAATGATGTCTGAATTAACCATATTACTTGATCATTACAAATATGAATGTCAAAAGAAATTATCAGAAGGACACAAAAATCAATGGATTAATCATGAAAGACAATTGAATAATTATGTTTCAAGTTTATCAAAATTGACAATTGATTTACAAGATAAATATCAAAAAGCATATGATTTTACTGTAGAATGTGATAAAATACTTGATTCATTACAAACTTGTCCATTAACAGCAGAAGAATTGAACAATAAAATTGGTGCTTTACAAGGTATTATTCATTCATTAGATGATGGTATATTTAATGCTGTCAATAATTGGAGTAATATATTGAATTCAAAATTGGAAAAAATCTTATTATCACGAATTGACGAGATATTGGATGGTTGGAGAGCAACTCTTAATTTTGACTGGCCAATTGGCGATGTTTCTGAATTGGATCCAAAAATCAAGGACAATCCTTTCCGTCGTAAAGAAGCAATTAAGCATACTATACGTATTTCTCCAAATCAAGTTTTAGAAGTTCAACCATCTATTGCAGATGCAAGAATGCAATTGGGACAAGATTTACAAATTTTATTATCAATGATCGTTGATTTGAATCGTCCAAAATCTGATAATGATACAACAGCAACAACAACTTTTCGTGCAATTTTAAATCATATTAACATTGATAAAATTGTTGATTGTTATAAAAAAATTGAAGAAATTACAAATCGTGCGTCAAATTATACAAAGGAATGGTTAGCTTATCAAGCATTGTGGGATATGAAATTGTCAACTGTTTTCGATTCTCTTGGAGATGATGTTGCAAAATGGCGCAAATTGTTACTTGATATGAAATTAAGCCAAGGAGATTTTGATTCAACTGAAAACGAACGTAGTTTTGGTCCTATTATTATTCATTTTGGATCAGTTCGTAACAAAGTTGATACAAAATACAATGAATTCAGAAAACAAACATTTACCACATTCCGAACTCGTCTTGGTGATATTCTTCGTGATTTTCACAATAATGCAGCACGAGGAAAACAAGAACTTGAAGAAACATCTTTTCAAGTGTCGAATACAAAAGATATTGTGAAAGCTGTAACATCTTTACAAAAACTGAAAGATGAATCAGCAAACTGGAATCAAACTTTGGACGAATGTACTGAAGGTGAAGAAATGTTGAAAACAAATCGTTTTAATTTAGGACCAACATGGATGTATGCTTCACGAATTAAAGGAGTATTGACTGATTTTTTCAGTGTTCTTGATAAACGTTGGAAAACTTTACAATCAGAAGCTCAAACTATCTTTGATAAATTACAAGAACAAACTGCATCTATTATTGATGATGTTGCAAAATTAGAATCACGATGGCATGCAGAAAAGCCAACTCAAGGATGGGCCAGCACTTGGAATGAAGAAGAAGTTGTTGAATGGTTACGAGATTGTGAAGGTGGCCAATTACGAAACATAATCGAAAATTTCAAATCTCATTTTGTAGATGGCAGAGTTTTGCATGCTCTTTCTAAAAAAGATGGACCATTACTGCGAGGTGAATTAGCACGTTCTCTTGAAATTTCAGATCCTCAAGATCAAGATAAAGTAATACGAGCATTAAGCACATTATTATATACTCATGAACATGTCAATAGTAGATTATTAACATTTGAAAACAAAATAGCTGAAATTGAAGCAGGTTTTAAAGAAATTCGCATTGCAAAAGACGCCATGAAAGTAGTTGTTGAAGATGGTCGTGGTGATGATGGTGAACAAATTGAAGCAACATTGGATTCTATTCGAAAAGAATTAGAAGGTTTGAAAGAAGTTCACAAAGAATTAACAGATCAATGGGCAAAAATCCAAAAAATAGGACAACAAAAATTTTTGGATTTAGATTGTCGAGAACTTGGAAAAATATTACGTGGAATAGAAGAAGATTTACAAAAATTACCTAATAAAATTCGTACTTATCAAGTTTATCACAAATTCATTGCAATTTTGGAAGAAAAAAAAAGAATGAATAAAAATTTATTAGGAGATTTGACAGCAGGTGGCTCTGAAAATCCTTTATTACGTCCAAAACATTGGACCAAACTTTTCAAGTTGTTGTCAATTTCGAAAACCAATGCTCAAGCATTGATTGTTGATGATATTTGGAGCATCAATTTAATGAAATATTTGAATGAAATCAAGGAAATATTATTGACAGCACAAGGAGAAAATGCATTAGAAAATTTCTTGAAAGAATTAGATGGCAAATGGCAACAAACATTATTTGAATTGGTTGATTATAAAGGAAAATGTTCGTTAGTGAAAAATTGGAATGATTTGATGGCAGAAGTTGCAGATGCTTTAAGTGATGTTATGTCAATGAAGCAATCCCCATTTTATAAAACTTTTGAACGTGAAGCTGTAGTTTGGGAAGAAAAATTGAACAGTGCATCTGCAATATTTGATGTATTTGTTGATGTACAAAGACGTTGGGTTTATTTACAAGGTGTATTTACAAACAGTGAAGATGTTCAACGTGAATTAGGATATATGTATCAAAAATTTAAAGCATTTAATAATGAATTCATTTCTTTGATGAAAGGTATTAAACAAAATCCTTTAGTTGATCATTGGGTAGGTGCTGAAATAGCATTATTGAATCAATTAGAACAAAATCAAAATACTTTGAATGCCATTCAAAAAGCATTAAATGAATATTTACAAAATCAACGCAGTGCATTTGCCAGATTTTATTTTGTTGGTGATGATGATTTGTTGGAAATTATAGGTAACTCACGTGATCCTATACAAATGAATAAACATCTTTGTAAAATGTTTGCTGGTATTACACAATTAAAATTCCGTCCTGATAATGATCAAGTCATTATTGGAATGTCATCATCCGAAGGTGAAGTAGTTATGTTTAAAGAGCATATTGATGTGTCAAAATCAAGTCGTATTCAAGATTGGTTAACACAAGTTGAACATCAAATGAGATTCACTTTAGCATCATTATTGGAAGATGCAATATCAACATTTGTTTCTCCTGATAAAGTTGAAGAATATTTTGCATGGGTTGGAAGATATCCTGCTCAAGTTGCTTTACTTGGAACTCAAGTTCGATGGTCCGAATTAGTTGAAGGACATTTGAAACGTTTATCACAAGATCAATCGGAAGATGCTCATAAACTATTTGCAGATTTGTTACAAGAAATTGATAACACATTGGATATCTTATCAAATCGTGTGTTGCGTGATATACCATCTGCTCTTCGAAAATTATTTGAACAATTAATTACTGAATTGGTTTATCAACGTGATACTACACGTGAATTAATTAAACAACGCATTTGTCGTGAAACCGATTTTACATGGTTGTATCGTATGAGATTTTATTGGAACAGACAAGAAAAAGATGTTTTAAAAAAATTAGAAATTCGTATTAGTCGTGCCAAATTTTATTATGGCTTTGAGTATTTTGGAGCGACAGAAAGACTTGTTCAAACACCATTAACAGATAAAGCGTATTTAACCTTGTGTGAAGCATTGCATGCAAAACTTGGAGGTAATCCTTTTGGTCCAGCAGGAACTGGTAAAACTGAATCTGTTAAAGCTTTAGGAGCTCAACTTGGACGTTTTGTGTTAGTATTTTGTTGTGATGAAACTTTTGATTACAATGCAATGTCAAGAATTTTTGTTGGATTATGTCAATGTGGTGCTTGGGGTTGTTTTGATGAATTTAATCGATTGGAAGAAAAAATATTATCCGCTGTTTCTCAACAAATTTTGACTATTCAAACAGGTTTACGTGAAGAATCAGAATTTATTAAGATCCGTGGTGAAAATGTACGTTTACATAAAGATATGGGCATTTTTGTCACCATGAATCCAGGATACGCAGGTCGTTCAGAATTACCAGATAATTTGAAACAATTGTTCCGTGGCATGGCCATGATTCAACCAAATCGTGTATTAATTGCACAAGTCATGTTATTCTCTCAAGGATTCAGAACTGCTGAAGGTTTATCATCAAAAATTGTGTTATTATTTGAATTATGTCAAGATCAATTATCAAAACAAAGTCATTATGATTTTGGTTTACGAGCATTGAAAGCTGTGTTGCGTTCTGCCGGTAACATTAAACGTGTTGTGCAAAAAGAATTGCAAGAAGCAGATGAAAGTAAATCTGTAGAAATTAAAATGACACCAAAACAAGAAGAAACTATATTAATCCGTTCTTTTATGAGTACTGTTGTTCCAAAATTAGTACAAGGTGATAAATTTTTATTTGATAGTTTAATGGAATCGGCATTTCCTGGAGCTGATATTCAAGGTATTAAAGAAGAAGCATTGAAAAAAGCAATTGAGGATATTTCTAAAGACCGTCATTATCGATGTGATGAGTCATGGTTAATCAAATTGATGCAATTACATACTATTTCAAATATCTCACATGGTGTCATGTTGGTTGGCCCTTCAGGTTCAGGAAAATCATCAGCACGTAATGTACTAACTACAGCAATGGAACGTGTTGATGGTATTAAAACAGAACAATACGATATTGATCCAAAAGCAATTAACAAAGAACAACTTTATGGTATCTTAGATCCTACAACTTTAGAATGGACAGATGGTGTATTTACAGCAACTTTACGTATGATATTGGATAATGTTCGTGGTGAATCTAGCAAACGTCATTGGATTGTTTTTGATGGTGATGTGGATCCAGAATGGGCTGAAAATTTAAATTCAGTTTTGGATGATAGTAAAATGTTGACATTGCCCAATGGTGAACGTTTAGCATTAACACCAAATATTCGTATTATTTTTGAAACTCCAAATCTTAACTATGCAACTCCCGCAACAGTATCTCGTTGTGGTATGGTGTGGTTCAGTGAAGATTGCGTAACTTTGCCAATGTTATTCCACAACCAATTAGAATTATTACGTGTGACACCGATAACACCAAATAGTGTTGGAGATATTAAACGTGCATATAAAGATTGGGAACCAGTGCAAAAAGTAGTTGTAGAATACTTGAAGCCAATATTTGAAGATGAAAATGGAATCATTCTTCGTTCTCTCGAATATGCAGAAAATCAAGAACATGTTATGAAGTTTACAAGAACTCGTGCAATATGGTCATTGTTTTCACAATTAAGAGGAGGAATCACTAACATATTGGAACATAATGAAAATAATGAATATGGATTCACTGATGATCAAATTCGTGCATATTTAGGAAAATATTTGTTGTTTGGTATATTGTGGGCATTTGGTGGTCCAATGAAATTAGATTTAAGACAAGAATTTGGTGCTGAAGTTTGTAAAATGTTACAATCAATGTCATTGGGTATTGATACTCCTGATGCAAAATTACCAATGCTTGATTATGAAATAAATATGGAAGAAAAAGGTTGGGTGCCATGGAAAAACAAAGTTGCAAATGCAGATATTGAACCTCAAAAAATTAAAGATCCTACTGTGGTTATCAACACAATTGATACTATACGTCATGAAGAAGTTATTCGATCTTGGCTTTCTGATAATCGAACTGTCATATTGTGTGGTCCACCAGGATCAGGTAAATCAATGACATTATCTGCTGTATTGCGTGCTAATCCTCAATATGAAATGATTACATTAAATTTTTCTTCAAGTGCAAGTACTGAATTAATCTTCAAAGCTTTTGAACAATATTGTAAAATTGAAAGAAAAAATCAAGGTTATGTGATACGACCAACATTCCAAAATAAAAAATTGGTTATTTTTTGCGATGAATGCAATTTACCGGCTGAAGATAAATATGGTACTCAAACAATTATTACTTTCCTTCGTCAAATATTGGAAAAAGGAGGATATTGGCATCCAGTAACTAAAAATTGGATAAAATTAGAAAATATCCAATTTGTTGGTGCATGCAATCCACCAACAGATGCTGGACGAGTTGTATTATCACCACGATTTTTAAATTTATGTCCTCTTGTTTTAGTTGATTTCCCTGGTCGTGAATCTTTATTGGAAATTTATGGAACATTTATTCGTGCTTTGTTTAAATTAACACCAAACATTCGAAATATGGCAGAAAGCTTCACAACTGCAATGGTAGATATTTACCAAAATTCACAAAAACGATTTAATGCTGATATTCAACCTCATTATGTTTACAGTCCTCGTGAATTAAGTCGATGGACTCGTGCAATGTATCGTGCATTAGCTGATTTGGAAGATGTTGGAGGAACAACTGGTGAAGAAATGGTTCGATTGTGGGCTCATGAAGCATTACGTCTGTTCAGTGATCGTTTAGTCAATGTTGAAGAAAGACAATGGACTTGGGAAATGATGGAAGAAGTTGCAAAAAATCATTTTGGTCAATGTGACTTGAAAAAAGCATTATCACAACCAATTTTATATTCTGATTATATGTCAAAATCGTATGTTTCTGTTGACAAAGATAAATTGAAAGAATATATATTGGAAAAATTAAAAGTATTTAATGAAGAAGAATTAGATGTGCAATTAGTGATATATAATGAATTATTAGATCATATTTTACGTATTGATCGTGTGTTACGTCAACCATTGGGACATTTGTTGATGGTGGGTGCTTCAGGTGCAGGAAAAACTGTCTTTTCACGTTTTGTATCATGGTTAAATAATATGACAACATTTCAAATTAAAGTTCATAAAGATTATAAAGCTGAAGATTTTGATACTGATTTACGAAATGTGTTAGTATCATCTGGAGTTGATCACAAAAAAATCACATTTATTTTTGATGAATCCAATATATTAGATACTGCCTTTTTAGAAAGAATGAATGCATTATTAGCATCAGGTGAAGTTCCTGGTTTGTTTGAAGACAGTGATTATCAACAATTAATGACAAAATTAAGAGAAGCAGCCAGACGAGATGGATTATTAATAGATACTGAAGAAGAATTATATCAAATGTTTTGTCGTGCTGTACAAAATAATTTACATATTGTATTCACTATGAATCCAGCAGGTGGTGATTTTAGTGATCGTGCAGCAACATCACCAGCATTATTTAATCGTTGTGTTATTAATTGGTGGGGCACATGGCCAGAAGATGCATTGTTGCAAGTTGCCAGGGAATTTACACAACATTGTGATTTACAAATTGGAGTTCCTGCCGAAATGCGTGAAGAAATTAAATCCAATGATGGTGAACATCATGGTTCTCAAGTTCAAATATCAGTTGCACAATCTTTAGTTCAAATACATCAATTGGTTGAAAAAGTTATGGACTATTTAGCAAAAAATATGTATCGCTCCACATTTGTTACTCCACGTCATTATTTGGATTTAATCAATCATTTTGTTAAATTATTTGATGAAAAACGTTTACAATTAGAAGATCAACAAAAACATTTAAGTACTGGTCTTCGTGCATTAAAAGAAACAGAAGAAGAAGTCAGTCGTCGTCAAGTTGAGTTAGATGCAAAAGAAAAATTGTTAAAAGAACAACAAGAATTAGCAAATCAAAAATTACAACAAATGTTGGAATCTGAAAAAGATGCAACTAAAAGAAGAACTGAAGCTTTAAAAGTTGAAACCGAAGTCCAAGGTGAAATGAAATCTATTAATGAACGTTCTGAGGTTGTTGAAAAACAATTAGCAGAAGCAAAACCAGCATTGGAAGCTGCAAAAGAAGCAGTGTCAAATATCAATAAAAACCAATTAAATGAAGTCAGAGCCTTCAAAAAACCACCTCCTCTTGTTGATATGACCATGAAAGCTGTTTGTATATTAGTTGCCTCCAAATTATCTGATAAAGCAAATCCAGAATGGCAAACTGTTATTGCAAATCCAAAATTTATATCTGAAATTTTAACTTTTGATACAAATTCTATAACACAAGCCCAAAGAGATGCCTTACAAACAAATTATTTTTCTAATGCAGACTTCACTTTTCCAAAAGTTAATAATTCATCACGTGCTTGTGGTCCTTTAGTATTATGGCTTGAATCCCAAATAAAATTTTCTGGATTACTAGATAGTGTTGAACCAATGCAAAAAGAAATTAAAGCACTTCGTGACAAATTAAAATCTAAACAAACAGAAGCTGAACAATTAAGAAAAACAGTGAATGAATTAGAAAAAAAAATTGAGGAATACAAAGCAGAATATCAACGTATGGTTCAACGTATTACTGAATTAAAAAATGAAATGGACATTGTTGTTGTGTCAATGAAACGAGCTAAAAAATTATTGACAGATTTAAGCGATGAAAACATAAGATGGCAAGCAGAAACAGCAAATTTCCAAAAACAATTATCAACTTTAGTTGCAGATTGTTTATTGGCAGCAGGATTTTTAACATATATTGGATATTATAATATCACATATCGTGAAATTTTAATTAAAAAATGGAAGGAAATATTGACAAATAATCGATTACCTTTCAATGAAAATATGGATTTGGCATCTTATTTGTCATCACCTGGTGAACGCATTGCTTGGAAAGCAGCTGAATTACCTGAAGATAGTTTATGTGTTGAAAATGCTATCATTTTAAAACGTTTCAATCGTTATCCATTAGTTGTTGATCCTTCTGGACAAGCAACAACCTTTTTATTGAATTATTATAAAACAAATAAAATCGTGCGAACATCATTTTTAAATCCAGCATTTTTAAAAGATTTAGAATCAGGATTACGTTTTGGTAATTCTTTATTAATTGAAGATGTTGAAAATATGGATCCCATATTAAATCCTGTTTTAAATAAAGAATATCAAACTGTTGGTGGACGTAAATTAATTCGTTTGGCAAATAAAGATATTGATTTTTCTCCAAGTTTCAGTATGTTTTTGGTGACACGTGATCCTTCATCAGCTTTTGCTCCTGATTTATGTTCTCGTGTAACGTTTGTTAATTTCAGTGTAACACCAAGTAGTTTACAAAGTCAATGTTTGAGTAAAATATTACGAAGTGAAGCTCCTGATATAGATTCAAAACGTAATGATCAATTAAGATTACAAGGAGAATTTAAATTTCAATTGCGTGAATTAGAAAACCAATTATTAAATGCATTAAATTCAGTAACAGGAAATATTTTAGATGATACCAAATTAATGGGAACTTTAGAAGATTTGAAAGAAAAAGCAAAATTGATTGCAGAACGAGCAGCAGATACTGAAAAAGTTTTGCTGGAAATTGAACAAGCATCACAATTTTATACTCCTTTTGCTAAAGCATGCTCTAAATTGTATTTCTCATTGGAAAACTTGGCAAATATTCATTTCTTATATCAAATGTCATTAAAATTCTTCTTGGATATTGTTGAGTATGTATTGAAATCCAAAGATCTTCCTGAAATATTGCAGTTAAAAGAAACTTCTCGAGAAGCACGTTTAATTCCATTATTACTCGCTTTACATCGTGTCACTTATCTTAGAACAAAACGTTCATTATTGGTTAAAGATCATGTTGCTTTTGGTTTGCGTGTTGCTCAAGTTTTTATTGAATGTTATCCTGAAGCTGAATTGGCAATTAAAGAAGAATATTTACAATTTTTGTTGAAAGGTCAAGGTTATCGTGAAGGAAAACCAGTTGATTCAGAAACTGCAAAAGCACTTGAATTAACATCTCTTGGAGCAGGCTTGTTGGGAAATTTATATGCAGTTATAGGTTTTGATAAGTTGCAAAATGCTGTAGAATCAGATGTAGAATCTTGGGCACAATATCGTGCAGGTCCTGCAGATTCGGCAATCCCAAATGACTTTGAAACTGGATCTTCCAATTCTGCGCATTCCAAACTTTTGGAAAAATTGATGATACAAAAAGTATTCCGCCCTGATCAAATGATACGAACTGGTCGTGAATTTATTGAAACAGTATTTAATTGGGATTTATATAGTTTTGATGCCAATGAAGATAAACTTAGACAAATTGTTGAGAATCAAATAGAGGAAGAAACTCCAATTATGATGGCATCAACTCCAGGTAATGATCCAAGTGCTAAAATTAATCAATTAGCAGCTGACGTGTTTGGTGCTCAAGTATCCAAAAAATATGAAGCCTTTGCCATGGGCTCTCCTGAAGACTATGATAAAGCTGATAATGCAATTGTACAAGCAACAAAAAAAGGAAGCTGGGTTTGTTTAAAAAACGTTCATTTATCACCACAATGGTTGAGTGCATTGGAAAAAAAACTTCATCGTTTGCAAAAAGACAAAAGCTTCCGATTATTTATGACTATGGAAATTCATCCTAAAGTACCAGCAACCTTGTTGCGAAAATCTAAAATTATCATTTATGAACCACCTCTTGGTATCAAAGCTTCTTTACAAAGAACATTTAACAATGTAAGTGCAAATCGTGTGAATAAAGCTCCAGAAGAACGTAGTCGATTATATATTTTATTAGCATGGTTGCATGCAGTGGTTTTAGAACGTTTAAGATTTGAACCTATTGGATGGTCAAAAGCTTTTGAATTCAGTGAAACTGATTTATATTGTGCAATGGATGCATTAGATGAATGGATTGATCGATTATCAGCAAATCGTTCAAATATAGATCCAAATGAAATACCTTGGGATGCTATTCATAAAATGTTGGTTCAATTTGTATACGGTGGACGTATTGATAATGCATTTGATACTGGACGTTTGACTTCTTTTGCTGAAAATTTATTTACAACAGAAGCTTTTAATTCTCAGTTTGCTTTGGCTTCTATTTGTCAACAAGTTGCTCCAGAAAATCGTAATACATTAGGTGTTGGACGTCTTGGATATGTGACTCCAATTATTAACGCAAAAACAGGTGAAAAATTGAATAAAGAAATGTTAGCTCGTATTGTTCTAAATAGTGATAACAAATTAAAAATAGTGTATTTGGATAAACATGTTGTTGTTGGAAAAAAACGTATTAATTTAAATGCAGGAGATAATTGGATTTCAAGTTCAGAATTCAGACCACAACCTTTTGAAATGGAACCAGCAGTAACAGTACCTTTGAAAACCAAATATGCAGATATACAAGCATGGGTATTGGATGTTGATGATGCCAGAGCATCCAATCCTGCTGTTATTGGATTGCCTCCTCGCGCAGAATTATTAATATTAGCAAATCGTGCAGTTGAAATGTGTTCACAATGGCTAGATTTACAAGATGTTGAAACAGGAAATGCATTGGAAGAATTAACTGCTGTTTTAAATAGCACTGATAAAAGTCAACAAGCAGGAGCAGTTCCTCAATGGATGAAATCATTAAGAGAATCAGCCAGCAAATGGAAAGAAAATATTCCAGAAAAAATGTCCAAATTGAAAGAAACTCCTGAATCTATCAAAAATCCTTTATTTAGATTTATGAGACGTGAATTTTTATTAGGAGGCCGAATTTTAGGTAAAATGAATGAAGAATTAACTGCATTAATGCAATTTGTTGATGGTGAGATAAAAGCAACAAATGATTTACGACAATTATTGACTGCATTATCAAAAGAACAAATTCCAAAACAATGGTCTTTATATACTGTTGATAATAAACTTTTAGTATCTCGTTGGATTATTGATTTTGTGAAACGAATACAACAATTACAACAAATTGGTCAAATTGATTATGTTAGTGATCCAAAAGCATGTTTATGGTTAGGAGGATTATTCAGTCCTGCAGGTTTTATTGCTGCCACAAGACAATTTGTTGCTGCTAAAAACAAATGGCCACTAGAAAGCGTGCGTTTAAATTTAGAAATTGGACATTCACAATGGAAAGAAAATAGTTTTATTTTCGAAGGATTGACTTTATATGGAGCAGGTTGGGATAAACAAACAGGATGTTTAGTATTGACCGAAAAAACTTCAACTGCATTACCACCTTCACGTTTTGTTTGGACTTATTCAGCAGATAAAAAAGACGATAATGAATTCACTGGCCAGGCACCTGAAATTATAGCTGTTTCTATACCAGTTTATTTAAATGCTACATTCAAAGAATTATTATTCTCCACTCGTTTGCCTGTATTTTCCGCATTACCTAATGAAATTTGGACACAACGTGCAGTTTCTATCAGTGTTTGGTCAACATAATTTCAACTTTATTTAATTTTTGGTGCATTCATTTTTGTTTTGTTTTTGCTGTCATGTAAACTTCTTTA
>Ga0181514_1269871_pt1 | contig 13985 bp, 27 predicted proteins | sample PEATcosm2014_Bin_21_FD_135918 | JGI IMG/M metagenome (GOLD analysis project Ga0181514, IMG submission 135918) | Metatranscriptome of peatland microbial communities from MTU Mesocosm Facility, Houghton, MI, USA - PEATcosm2014_Bin23_10_metaT... | ecosystem: Environmental > Terrestrial > Soil >...
ACAACCTCCTTCGGTTGAACGTCTTAATAAATTGGGTCCGGCGTAAGTTCGGACTCAACCATTGGAGTCTGAGCGCCTATATCAAGCACAAGGTCAAGGAATCCGTGAACTTCATCACCGGATATGAAAACACTCTGGCGCATGAGGCTAAGATCCGAAAGCTAGATGGGGTCATTTGCGGCCACATCCACCACGCGGAAATTAAAGACATCGATGGCGTTCTCTATTGTAATGATGGCGATTGGGTGGAAAGCTGCACCGCCCTAGTTGAACATCTGGATGGCCGATTCGAAATCATTCGATGGCAGCAAATCCAGGCAAAGAAAAGCAAGGTACGGCATGAAGATCCTGATAGCAACGGACGCCTGGAGTCCCCAGATCAACGGAGTGGTTCGGACTCTACAAACGACGATAGGGTGCCTTCGTAAAGAAAATCACGAAGTCCACGTCATCCATCCGGAGCTCTGGAAGACCTATCCGGTACCTGGATATCCGGAAATTCGGATTCCAATTTCGATGCCAGGGATAGACAAGTTCATCGAGCTCTTCGATCCAGATGCCATTCATATCGCAACCGAGGGTAGAGTGGGATGGAAGGTTAGGAACTTCTGTGCCAGGCACAATCATCCTTTCACGACTGCCTACCATACCCACTTCCCGATGTACCTGAAAAAGATACATGGCGTTCCGGAATCTTGGTCCTGGAAAGTCATCAAGAAGTTTCACACCAAATCACAGGCCGTGATGGTGAGTACTCAGACGATGATAGAAGTGATGGAGGAGCAGGGTATCAAGAATGCCGTTCTCTGGGGCCGAGGAGTTGATACAGAAATCTTTCGGCATCGAGATCTAGATACTCTGGGATTCGAGCGCCCCATATTCTTGAATGTAGGACGTGTGAGCAAGGAGAAAGGACTGCCGGACTTCTTATCTCTAGAGCTTCCGGGAACTAAGGTCGTCGTAGGGGACGGGCCGATGCTCAGCAAATATCAGGAAGCATACCCGAGCGTGAAATTCCTAGGGGCAAAATCAGGTCAGGAACTCGGAGAAATCTATTCCCAGAGCGATGTGTTTGTCTTCCCGAGCAAGACCGATACCTTCGGGTTGGTAATGGCAGAAGCCATTATGAGTGGTGTTCCTGTCGCCGCCTATCCTGTTCCCGGTCCTATTGATGTCGTTCAAGATAAGGTTACCGGAATTCTGGATGATGATATCAAGACAGCCTGCCTGAAAGCCTTAGAGTTGGGTAGACTGAAACCCGATTGTGCGGATTTCAGTTGGGAGGCAGCTACCAAACAATTCTTGGTGAACCTTCGACCACTAGATTCCTACACAAAGTCCTTGCATTCCTGACCTGGTGTGCTATTATCTTGATATGACGTTCTTACTCGTGTTCATCCTGGTGCTCTGTATAACCGACTCCTGGCTTTGGGCACTGTTCTTGGCAGCCCTAGCTTCGGCATAGAGTATCTGGTTAGCAACGGAGATCAAGATGCGCGATATCACTGAGTTCCGAGTCCAGGATTACGCCTACAACCGGACGGATTCATGTCTGTTCGATCGGAACCGACTAAAGGAGCTTTGGTTCGCCAGATGAACCTGATCTGGAAGGCGTGCATCGAGCGCGCTTGGCGCGGTGACTTCTGGTCCTTTCAGGTGTGCAATTCGATCGCGATGGAAAAGGCATTCCGTCACTAAAACCCGGGCATAGAGTCCAGGGCCATTACCAACTTCTGAACATCCGCCTTGTAGAAGCCCGCATTGCAGATGCAACCGAGCTCAACGATGCCAATCTCATCACCGGCAATGTAGGTATCCAGAACGAAAGCCCGGGCGGGGGCCCAAAGCTCGGCCATCTGCCAGGCGAACCAGGAAACTGCCCGATCGCAACCCTCGGAGAAGTTCGAATAACCTCCGAGCTTATATCGGCTACTCGTAATCACCTCCCCATCGACAATGAAATGCCGATGCTCCTGACCAATGTTCTTGGCAGGTGAGTAGATGATCTTCGTGTCGGGCTTGACGAAGGTGTTCATCCCTGCCAGAACATCCTTCTGCCAGGCCGAGAATTCATCCCGCGTCATCACCTGACCATTGAAGGACTTGCTGTCCAGAGTTGGACGAACGAAAATGTCCTCCATATCCGGATTCGCAGATGCGACGTCCGAAAAGACCGCATCGCGATTCAGGAGGTGATCCTTGAAATGCGGGAACCAGACCTCGTAGTCGAAGTTGTCATTCAAGAAACCTCCCGGTTGCCATCCGCGGTACTTCGCGACCTTGGAAAGCATAATGGAACCGTTCGTGATTATAGGTTTCTCGGAGGTAACCTCCGGAGAAAGCTGATGCGAATAGGGATCATTCGAATCCGTCTGGGAGAATGGGATGATCTGAGTGACCGCATATGGAATACCGAAACGCTCGAGTGTCTGGATCATGACCTCGCGGCCATTCTCGTGAAATTGATCGGACTGCAAGACCCAGAACATTCTGCATCATAACACGACCTGGTACATTTTGCAATCGGATCCTGGGATTGCTAGGATGAAACTATGACGATGGAACTGAAGACTTACTACAGCAAGTGGACAATTCTATCCAGCGGCCTTAGCATAGATAGAGATTGGGACGTCTGGTGGGCTATTCTTGTCCGCCACATAACTGACAAGGATATGCCAGGTGCCTAATATGGTCGGCGGAGATCAGATGCATCCTGCCTACATGGCAAGGAAGCTCGAAAAGCATGAGGAAATGGTTGGAAATGTGCTCTATTGGGTTGATGGAACCAGAGTGCTAGCCGAATCAGCCGAAGGCGCCCATTGGGTTGCTGATACCCTTGAAATCCCGAAAAAACTCAAGCGTTATCTCCGAAAGCAAATTCAAGGGGCGACCGCCGAACACGTCAAACGTGCAGGCAAAGGTATTCGAAGGGAGAAACGAACATGAAATTGAGTAAGAAACAACGTGATGCGATTCTGATGGCCAAGACCAAGAAGGAAGCTGATCGTATCAAGGACAAGATTCGCGAACATGGCGAGTTCTATGATCCCGAGACCGATTGGTGGCCGAACAAATGGCCCGATATGTGAGCTAGATAATCGGAAGGCTGAGCGGACTGAGAATCCGCTTCTTCTTTTTCTTCGGCTTGATTTGCTGTGCGAATGATTCGAAACCACCACCCTCCGGAGCCGGCTGTTTGAGTTCAGCGGTATGGTTTCCCGTAGCACCAAACTGAATGTCTTCGAGCAAATCCTTGAGGGTCATGTCAGTAGTTATCAGGTAAATAGCTGATGCTGATTTGGGCTCAGGCTTTTGGTTTCAACTTCGTTGCCTATGGCAACACCCGGGATCCGATCCGAGCCCAACTACAGGCCATGAAAGACTTTGTCTATCATAACATTCGGGTCGAATGGCAAGAGATCAACCAGGGATCTCAATCGCAATTCTACGTTCGGCTCTTTGGCAATGGCAAGACCAAGGTGGCCGAAGAATTACAGGTTTGGTTGGGCGCTCAGGGTATCAAAGAGTTTGAAACTTCCTGGGGCCAGAACCCTAGCGAGAATTCTGACTTCGGTTTCGGATCGGGTGGCTATTAGGAGAATACCTCGTTCATCTGTCTGGAGACCCGGACGAACGTCGTACACAAACTGAGATCCTTCAGCCTTACGGCTCCGACATATGAACATGCCGAGCGCAATCCACCGAGAATTTCCTGGACGGTGTTTTCAACAGGACCTCGATATGGTACTTCGACCACCTTACCTTCTGCCGCCCTGTATTCGGCGACTCCTCCGGAATGCTTGGTCATGGCTTCCTTCGAGCTCATTCCGTAGAACTTCATGGTCGATTCTTCGCTCGGAACTTCTTCGTAGAAACTTGGCGGCAGTCTGGGAAATCCACCCGCGGCAGACATCTTACCATATCCAGGCTCTACGGCCCCGGCGAGTACGATAATATCGGTATCGACCACCCTATAATACCGTCTCGTTCCGATTCCTAAACCGAGATCGAGGTCTACGATTTCATACGGCCGGGCTTTCCTGACCTTGTTTGTGATTTCGCCCTCACACTCATCGTGTCCGGCTAGCATCCCTCCAAGCATCACGAAATCCGCGTTCGCCGCAAATGCCTTCACGATGTCGCCAGGAACCGTGCAACCTCCATCGGCACAAATCAATCCGTTTCCTTCGCGTCCTTCGATTTTCGTTCCATGTGCCGCATCTGCGCATTCAATAATGGCGGAAAGCTGTGGGTAACCAACTCCTGTCATTCGACGCGTCGTGCATACCGAACCCGGTCCGATGCCAATTTTCACGACGTCTGCTCCGGCCAAAATCAGAGCCTGCACCATCTCTCCGGTGGCGACATTACCTGCCATAATTGTCAACCTGGGATGGTCGTGTCGTATTCGCTTCACAAAATCCACGAAACCTTCCTGGTAACCATTTGCGACGTCGATGCAAAGCTGGTAGGGATCCGGTCCTGTCCCTCCAAACCTACTGAAAGACTTGAATTTCTCCAGATTGGTTTCGGTTGTGCCCATCGTGTACCAGAAATTGCTCGACCAAGGATTTTCGTTCGGCTGCACTGAGGCCCATTCATACCATTTCTGAAGGAAGAATGTTTTCAGGTCTTCGACATCGTGATGTTTGTGAAGGGCCGTCATGATAGAATGCGAACTCAATGCCTCGGCCATTCTGAAGGTGCCAATCGTGTCCATGTTCGCGGCGATGATAGGAACGCCACTCCAGGTCTGTCCCGAATGCATGAATTGGAATTGTCGTTTGATGGTAACCTTGCTTCTGCTTGTCAGAGTGCTTCGCTTCGGACGTATCAGAACGTCCTTGAAGTCGAGCTTTAGATCTTGCTCTATCTGCATAGTGCTCAGCCTAGCGGGTTGGATGAAACCCGTAAATATTGATATGAGCGATCTCGTGGCGCTGCGGAGGAAGATGCACCAACGACTCCGCGAGCGTGAGCTCGAAGAGCAGAAGAAGTCTGCCGAAATGACGAACTTTCTAGGCAAACTTTGCCGGATCGCGTTTGTCCTGTTCGCAATCGGTCTGTTCACAGAATGGTTATTTGACGGCCTGATGCCCCATTTGCTACTTCTACATGGATGAACCCTCCTTGGCGTGACTTCCCTGACGATGCTCCGAAAGATGGCACGCCGATCCTAGTTGCAGGTAAATGGAAACCTTACGAAACCCTTGAAGGAGGTCAATGGGCAATCACCATCGCTAGGTGGTCGACATTAATGTCCGATGGGACGGGCCATGATTGGATCGCCGATCTCAGCTATCTGAAAAATTGGAACGTCGAATGGACTAATTGGCGACATCTAGGACCTCTTCCTGACGGCAAATCCAAGGTAGGGTATGTCGAAGTCTAAATAGCAGCATGAAACGAATGCTCGCTATTTTGGGTCTGGTCGCCCTATCGAGTTGCGTCGCACCAGCCTTCGATCAAACTCATTACCACGACCTGGCTACAATCAAGGTCAATGCACATGATTTGATCAGCCAATGCGGAAGTCTGAAGACCGCCGTGATTCATCAGAGGCTCACTCTTATTGCACAGATTGCTCTGGCTGATTCGCAATGGCGTTTCAATGCGAAGGACGTTCGAGCTTCTGATACTGCTCTTCTAGACATGATAACCAGATTTGAACAAGCAAATGACGACGCTCATCCGAACCTGACCTACTGTCGGGACAAGTTGATAAATATCGAAGATGGTGCCGACCGAGCGATGAGTCACTACTCGGCTCTGGAAAATGACTGATGAAGCAAGAGATCCTGTCGTTGTTTCGGGAGTCGGATGCAAAATTTCAACTAGCGCTCAGGATGGCGTTTGGAGATTACAAAATGGATATCGCAGGAATGTTTTCTGACTACTTGAACAGCCCAGAGCCAGTTGTTCGAGATGCCGCTACTCAACTCAAGGGTTACGCTGAAGAGCTTCAGGCGGGTTCTATCACCCAGGCTCAATATAATGACCTCTGCGCCGACGTCGTAGATCTTCAGAAGATCGATGATGCCGGTCAGGCGATCGAAGACCGAGCGTTGGTTCAGGAAGCCTTTGAAGCTATGAAGGCCCTTGCAACCTCGATTCCAATTGGATGATCACCGCCCTTGATCTCATCAAACCTGTTCTAGAGGTCCTGACAGAGATCGAATCCATCGCCAAATCCAAATCGGATCCGGTATATCGACACAACACCATCTATGCTGTGTTCTTGGCCAACAAGGATCTCTTTGACAAGCTTCAGATCGATGCGCAGCTCATGTTCGAACCTAACACCTTGAATGGTAAGCGCGAAGAGTCCAAGACCAATTTCAAGAAGACCATCGATGCTATCGAGCATATGAAAGAGCAGCTTCGGAAGATCGTCGACTCTCTGAGCCCGAAATAACCCTTGCAAGGTATCGCACTCTAAGCTATCCTGGTTAACTGAGACAGGATTGAGAATGAACGACGTCGATATCAGCAAATATCTGAGCTATGTCCTGCGGCACAAGCCGGATGCGATCGGTATCACTCTGGACCCGAATGGCTACGTGAAGACAGATGTTCTTCTCGATGCCGCAAAGAAGGACGGCAAGAACCTGAGTCAAGCTGATCTGTACCGGGTCGTTCAGAACAACGACAAGAAGCGGTTCGAGTATAGTCCGGATGGTCTGTCCATTCGCGCAGCTCAAGGTCATTCGAATACTGTAGCCGGAATGGCGGCACCCGTTGACCTCGGACTTGCTTCTCAGATTCCTCCGGATGTTCTTTACCATGGCACTACAGGCAAGGCGATCGACGATATCAAGAAGACTGGCCTGGAGAAGCGAAAGCGCACTCACGTACATCTCAGCAAGGACATCAACACGGCCATCACCGTCGGCAGCCGACACGGCAAGCCCGTGATCCTGGTGATCGATACCAAGAAGATGGTCGCCGATGGTTACAAATTCTACCTTTCGAGCAACGGTGTTTGGTTGGTAGACGCCGTTCCCGTTCAGTACATCACCTTCCCATGACCGACAAATACGCTCAATCCCTGCTCGTTATGGCCGAAGTAATCGAGGCCTATCGATCCATCCCGAAAGAGGAATGGATAGAGTTAGGAAGGTTGAAGAAGGCCGGTCTATATGTTGAACGGCCCCAAGGTACACTGCCCTTGGCACAACGAAAGCATGTCTTCGATAGATTAGATGCAGCCCGGAATGCTCATCTCACGTTTATGAACCAGAATTTCTCCGACATGAACGAGGATATCATAGATTGGATTGCGATCCACAACGCCGATCTGGACAAGATGACTCCGGAGGCTTTCATACCCGAAGCCCATAAGCATTCTGGGCGGGTGTATGATGGCATCTGTACCTATTTCCTATTCGAAGCCAGCAAAAGTGCAGTGCCGATGGAGCACCAGCGGATAGAACCAAAACAATGGGGACTCTGGGTTCAAAGGATGGTAAACTTGATCATCCCAACCATGCGTCGTATTGATTTGGTGAATGAATATCTTACCCGGATTGGTAAGCCTACCATGAACTCGATAGTGGACAAGAAAATCTTGGTATGAGTTACCCAATCTTGAAATCAGGCTATGACAAGCTCGTAGCCGAACTAGAGGCTCTCAAGTCTCATCGTCAGGTTCTATCGAAGGCTATCGGTACTGCCCGCGAGCACGGTGACCTGAGGGAGAACGCCGAATACCATGCCGCGAAAGAACAGCAAGGCATGGAGGAAGCGAAAATCTCCCAGCTCGAAGGCAAGATAGCCAACTCATCCATCATCGATCCTTCGAAAAACGGCAAGGACAAGGTCTACTTCGGATCGACTTTCGTCGTATTCGAGATTGCTACCGAGAAAGAGCTGACCTTTACCATCGTCAGCGAGGATGAAGTCGATTTGACCAAAGGCATGATCTCGAATCAATCGCCCTTAGGTAGGGCCTTCCTGGCCAAATCGGTCGGCGATCTGGTCTCCATTCAAACTCCGAACGCCATTCGTGAGTTTGAGGTCGCCTCGATCAACTAGCGGCATTAACAATCATTAACTGTGAATAAAACCTGATACCGCGTATCCTGGCCTGGTGCAGATAATTTTGTCGGCACAGAAAAAGGATGATACAATGAAGACCACTCTCGCAATCGTCGCCGCCCTGTTGCTCGCGGCACCCGCTTTCGCCCAGACTGCTGCCCCGGCTCCGACAACTTCGACTGCCAAGCCGGCAGCTAAGCCAGCCGATACCAAGAAAACTCCGGCTAAGACCCCGGCCAAGGCTGCAAAGCCAGACGCCAAGGCACCTGCTACGACAACCAAGTAACTCGAAGGCTATCCCGCGGAACTTCCGCGGGATAGTCATTTCTTGCTCTTGTGCAGGACGAAGCGTAGCCTTGATACATACTTGGTACCGCGGAGGTCCAACATGAGAGCCAGGCTCCTTTTAACCATTCTTTTCGGATTCGCAATTTCGACCGCCCAAGCTGCGGTGCCAGAACAAAGCTTCGCACCAGTCGCAGATAAGGCGATGCCTGCGGTTGTGGAAATTATGGCCCTGAAAATTGCAGGCAAAGATGACCCTCTTCCTCGTCCGTTTGATGTTCCAAAAACCCCAGGTGAAAAGATGACGGCTTTGGGTGCGGGATTCGTAATTGATCCAACAGGATACATCGTCACCAACAATCACGTCGTCGAGTCTTCCAAAGAGATTGCGGTTCAAATCTCTGGCGTAAGATACGAGGCAAAGTTGATTGGCACGGATCCTAGATTCGATGTCGCCCTTATTAAGGTCGAAGGCACTGCCCTTCCGTTCCTACAATTTGGTGATAGCGACACGGTCAAGATCGGGGATTGGGTCATCGCTATTGGTAATCCATTTGGACTCGGGAAGACCGTCACGTCGGGGATCATTTCGGCAAAACACCGACCTCTGAAGAGCGATTCCTTTGATGATTATATGCAGCTCGATGCCTCAATCAACCAAGGCAACTCAGGCGGCCCAACCTTGAATATGCAAGGTGAAGTTATTGGTATGAATACGGCGATCTTCTCGCCGTCGGGTGGTTCCGTTGGCATCGGATTTGCAATCCCTTCGAATGAGATCAAGGTAGTAGTCGAAAAACTACAAGCGACAGGGCATTCTTATCACGGTAAACTCGGAGTCCAGATACAGCCAATCAGCGACGATTTGGCTAAGGCTTTGGATTTGAAATCTACCAAGGGAGCCATCGTTGCGATAGTATCAAAGGGTAGCCCCGCGGCAACGGCAGGGGTTAAATCTGGTGATGTGATCGTCAAGCTCGGTGATAAGCCGGTTAATGAGGTCCTAGACGTCACCCGAACGGTTATCAGAATGAATCCAGGTGCCGACTTGACTCTGGGTATTCTCCGGAACAACAAGCCCATGACCCTGAAGGTCACGGTAGGGAAAATAGACGTGCCAGAAGCTCCGGAGGCTACAAAGGCTTCGACTCCAAAAGTCTGGCCAGAACTTGGCATTCATGTTGCGGCTATCGCATCAGAAGATCCTAGAGCTGCCGAACTAGGTGGAGTCGGAGTGAATACCGTTGGTGTTGAAAAGGATAGTCCAGCTTCTGGTATGGTCTCGGTTGACGATATCATTCTTCAGATTGGATCTAAGACGGTGCATTCGGAAGAAGAGTTCAAGAAATTTCTAGAAGAAGTCAGGAGCTCGGGCAAACCTGTAGCATTGAAGGTCCTGACAACTGACGGTATCACAGCCTATCTGGCGCTGAAATTTACGAGGTAAGAAATGGCACGAGTAGAGATGATGCACTGCAAGGGATGCAACCAAGAAGTTGAAATTTGGGTGACGAGTTTCAATTACAAGGACATCTGTCCAAAATGTGAAAGTATTCTAGCGGAGACCATCAAGATGAGAGCCCTGGACGAACTCAAGAAGTTGCCTCTTGAAGAGCGTCTTGCTCGGATCGAAGAATGGATCTACGATCATGGTGACGGACATCCGGTAGATATAAACCGGATGATGTTCTAAACGGAGAGCAAAATGGGCAAGGGTTTCAAGGGCTTGCCCATTGAACTATTAGCCTCAGTAGCTCTTCAAAAGCACACGACAGCTATTCTGAATAGTTGACTCCTACTCTTCATTCTTGCTAAGGTAGTGAACGGGACGGCTATTAAAGGGGAGCGGATTGGTAGCTCCAAAGAAGCGATGATATCAGAAACAGAACGCCAACTCATCCGAGAGACCGCGACCAGAATTTTGGTTGCGTTAGTCGAAGGAAAACCGTCAGGTTTCGACTGGGATGAACTTGCTCGGGACACTTCAGTAGACCTGAGCATATCCTTAGCAAGACGCCTGATCAATAAGACGAATTCACTCTGATGGACTTCATCGAAAGCTTGACGGTAGGCGATCTATTTTCAGGCATGATTATTTTCGCCCTGCTCATTCTGGGTTGGTGTTGGATTCACAACCTTCGAACCTCTGGTAAAGAACGTCATGATTGGGAGGAAGATTGATGGCTAATGCCTGGCCCACTAGGCCTATCTACAGGGCAGAGTTGCAGCTTCAACTTCAGCTCCAACGCATCTATGAAGAACTTCGAAAAGAAGATCGGGATCCCGAGATAGAAGCTCGGGTGGCGGAGTATCGTAGACAGATTAAAGACCTCGGCTACGAGCCCTGCGCTTAATGAAACCCACGAAGAAAGAGGTCACAGACATCTATCGAAAACTCGACAACCTAGCTCTGTGCTACCCGATGCAGACTATGCTCTGTTCTGAAATCAAAGCGATGATTGAAAGGCTACAGCCGAAGCCTAGAAAGAAGCCATCAGGCAGTAAAGCCCGATAAGGATGGCTGCGACACCCGAGATCGTTCCCAGGACGACGCTAAATCTCTGATCCCGAAATTGGCGGTCGATTTCTTCACGGCTGATTGTTCGACCTAGTTGATGGTAGATGCTTCCGCCACCGGCCAATGGAAAAGGTAAGGTATCGGAGTTCAGGATCTCTTCTGTTGTCATCTTGCCGTGAAATTGAGCGAGCTGATCCACTCTTTCTCGAAGTACTTTTCTGGGCGGCTTCTTCGATTGATTGCAGAGCGTGCAATATTCATTCGCGACAAATTGTGGCTCCAGGCACTCGCAATATTCTACAGACATCGAAGGGTCACTACGGCTATACAACAGGCTAGGAAACCTAGACCCCAACAGACCCATCCATAGGTTCGCCAATGCTTCAAGATGAAGGCTTCTTCTTCGGTCATGACGTCTGACCTCCTCTTCCTACAACTCCGTATTCATCGTAGGCGCGAGCAGGTGGAATATGTTGCCAATCGCCTGTTTCTACTAGATGTCGTTCTTTACCATAGAGCATTTCGGTACCGCGATAGACGCCAGAAGCGATGTACCTTCCCGAATGATCCAGAAGGTCAATCTTATCGCCCGGACGAGCAGAAATTGGTCGGTAAGCCGTGTATTGCGGTAGAGCAACCTTGGTTTGGTAGTCGAAGAATGTCATGTGCTTCGGGTAGGACTCGAACCTACGGTGCCATTTCTGAGCCGGTTTACTGAACGGGACTTGGAGCCTTGAACTCCGTACGCGGGCGGATTCCCGACGTCCCGAAAACCGGTGCTGTCGCCACTGAGCCACCGAAGCGTGGAGCTGGTCGGGATCGAACCGACGACCTTTCGCGTGCAAGGCGAATGCTCTCCCAGCTGAGCTACAACCCCATGAACTTGATAATACTTAGCCGCGTGAGAAAGTCAATTCAGGCAGTCTGTTGGTCTACTCGTGTGTCAGCAATTCGCGCGAACGCTCGATTGCTTCCCGCGTCCGCTGCCGAATAGCAGCCATTTGCACTTGGTGTTCGAGACGGCGCGCTTGCAATTCCTGACGGAACTTCTGAAGTTCGGACATCTGAACCCTCCATTGATCAACTTGATAAGCGTAGCGGACCCGAGTTAAGGAATCGTTAACCGTGGAATACCAACAGCTCTGGTCTTCCATTCTGGTATGGTAACAGGACCCAGCGATTTGTCAAGGAAGTTAGTGAGTTGGATAACCGAACCAGACGATTCGGAGGTTTCTTTCTTGAGCGGCCTGGTTAGCTCTTCGCACCATTTCTGGTCCGCCAGTTGTTCTGAGGCTGACACCCTTGCATCGTTCTGGTAAACTTCTGATCATGGCCTCGATCGTTTCTGGAATATCTGCCGCCCGAACGTCTAGGAAGAAGGGTTCATCTGGAAGACCTGATCGGATGACATCGTGAATATGAACGCGTTTCATATCCGGCGCTTGAAACCCTTGAACGGATTGGCATCTTCCGCCAGAACGAAGTCCGGACTCTTGATGTACTCGGCCAAAGCTCGCTGTTCGTCCTTATCCAGAGTGAGGAATTTGATTTGAGCGCGTTCGAGCGACGTCTTGTCCCGAATGAAGGTTTTGGGAACATCGAAATCCATAAGGAATGAAATTGGATCTTCATTGTTTCCACGATGAAGTCCAGAAGTTTTGCCACCTACGCCATACAACCAGGCTAAGAATTCGTTGTAATGGGCGAGCTTGTCAGAAGTGACGCTGAATCCTACGTGAAACGAAACATGATCGTCATAATCAGTATCCCAGATGAACCAAGGAGTATCGATATCTCCTTCGAAGATGCCGGATACCAAAACTCTGACTTCTTCCTTGAGTATTCCCATATTCGGATCCTAACATGGTTTGATGCGGCTGTCTACTCATGACAAAAAGGGCCGAAGCCCTTTTTGTCACTCTAGAGTTCTGTTGCCAGGTTCTAAAAACCCCGACTTGTAGTCTTGGCACACGGCGCCCTTAGGCTACCGCGAGTTCCTCGACCTGGTTGTCATTGCTGGCGCTGAAAGCGTCTGCATTTAGTTGTTTTCTTCGCGTTAACCCAGCTTAGATCGGGACTGCTCGATTGATCTTTACTATCTCCTGTCGAACCTATTTCGTCCCCGTTCCAGAACCCTAACTCCGATAGTCTGGAGGTTTGCCTCTCGGACTCCTTAGTCCGGCCTGGGCGAAGTTCCCAGGGCTTGTTGGTGGAGACGCCGGGTACCGCCCCCGGGTCCAAGAAACCTATTCCATCTACGATTGGCTTTAAACCGCAGCGTGCGTATTTAAACAGGGATCCGGGAGGGTGTCAAGACTTAGTCCGAAAACAACTCTTCGGCTGCGAATCGCGTTTCGGGCTCGGTTGAAAACTCATTCTTATAGAGTTCCTTCAACCATACCTCAAGATCTTTCAGGTCCCCTAGACCTAGTGCATTGGCGACATAGACTACCTTGTAGTGTTCAACAAACCCTGGCTTTTGCCGATTCAGGTTCACCCATGGGGTGTACCATTCGATCAGGGTGTGTTCAATGTTGCTGAACTCTTCATCCGAAATGTCGAACATGAGTCCAGCTCTTAGCACCATTGAAATTGTACAATCAATTTCAATCCCGCCCTGGCCACCTACGTGATCGATTTGCGGGTAGTCATACTCCGGGTAGAGCCGTTTCAGAATTGTCTGCCTTTTGGCATAGCCAATGTCGTTCCCCTTCGACCTTAAGGAGTCGATTCGACCTGATACCGAAGAAATGAATTGCTTCGCCCGGCTTTGGATGCCGATTTTCTTATATTTCTCTTTGGAGGAAGGAGAATGTTTGGTTTCGGATTTACCGATGTAAAGCAATCGTTGATCCGGGCCCCATACCGCGTAGTAACCGGATTGCCGAGATTGGAAAGGTGGCTTTCTCAGTGGGAATCTAATAGTCATTTCGTTCTCCTTATGCTGGCCCTCGGGCCAAACTAGTCTGCCATCTTTTGGAACGATTCTTCGCCCAAATGGCTCCGCAGCCTACAGGTCGATTTTTATTGCGTCAAAATTCAAGATAAGAAATTGTGATATCGAGTAACTCTACGTCTAACACCAGAGCACTACTGCGTAGGCTAGATATGCCTCTCGATAATGGATCAGGCTGTTCTTTCATGC
>Ga0181514_1158161_pt1 | contig 13702 bp, 24 predicted proteins | sample PEATcosm2014_Bin_21_FD_135918 | JGI IMG/M metagenome (GOLD analysis project Ga0181514, IMG submission 135918) | Metatranscriptome of peatland microbial communities from MTU Mesocosm Facility, Houghton, MI, USA - PEATcosm2014_Bin23_10_metaT... | ecosystem: Environmental > Terrestrial > Soil >...
AATCGAAGCCGCTCGAAGTCAAGTCGATTGGCCTCGTAGAACTCGGAACTCGGGGCGAGCCGGTTCTCAACTTCTTTCGGAGAAACTGTTCGGTAGATGACCTGATATTTGAACTTCATAGAGCCAGAACGCCCTTGATCCAGCTCGATGCTCGGTTTGTGTGATCTTCGAAATCAGGATCGTTGCGGATAGCCGATTTGTAGCTCTCGAGCTTGCCATTCAACATCGGGATCTGCCAATCCGAATGACCTGGCAGGTTTCGCTTGTTGAAGCGAAACCGAAGAACCTGGTACCTATTCATTCTGTACCCTCCGGGAAAATTGGAGCCTTCTTCCAAAAGCCGTAACCGGCTTGAACAGCCTTGCCCTTCTCTTTCAATTCTGTCAGGGCATTATTCACCTGTACGGAAGTCATCTTCGTCGCCGACTTGATTTGATCTCGATTTCTCGGTGTGTCATCAAGGATTACCATCACCTGATCTTGCAAGGATTGACGAACTCCAAGTGATGTACGTTGTATCATCCCTCGAATCCGACTAATCTGGCGATCGACTTCCAGTTGTTCCTTACGGAGGGCGATGATCTGCTCTTCCTTCTTTGCCCTATCTGCCTCTAGCTCTATCAGGACCTTCTCGGCTTGCTCCCGTAGAGCGTCGAAAGCATTCCCGGTCATTCGGATCTCCAATAGTTGGGACGGACGCATGGCGGCGCTCCGTTCAATAGGAGTTGAACATCGGATAGGGCGGCTAGATAACCACCAGCATAACCTTCGCCCGCGAGGCCGGCAGCAAATCGGCCACCGTGGGCGGCATTGTCGCTGATTTCTCGGCGAACATTCTCCATCGCCGCATCAATCAACTTTGCTACCTGTTTCTTGGTCATCGGTAAGTCCAGACGCCGGTGTTCGGGTTGAAGCACTTCAGCCCGTAGATCTCGCGCATCTGTGCGCCGACCAACACGCCATTCTGAACATACCCGCCCACCAGGAACTGCGCCTTGGTGTACTGCCTGCAATTGATCCCGACGCTGTCGTAGCCGTTGAAGCCCGGAACCATCACGCTCGGCGGGCTCCACATGCCAGGCTGTTGCTCGGCGGGCATTCCCGCGGCAGGACCATATCCATATCCAGGATACAGCGGCGCAACCCCATACAAATATGCAGGGTTGGTCTGGTTCATCGGAATGCCGGGAAATGTCTGGTAGCCCTGACTCTGCTGCATCTGGGGTGCCGGAATCATAACCACCGTCACCTGGGATTGCTGGTGACGATGTTGGGATTGGGCTTGGACTTGGGCCGAAAAGCTGACTGCAAGAACAACCGCTAGAGCAAGGATTCTACGCATTTAGGGAACCTCCTAACCACATTGTAGCTGAAGTCCTGTTTCTGTCAACCAGATATCTTGCCGTAAATATGGGATGCAATTCCTGATCCAATGCCCAGACAAGAGCACCTTCGACGCCGTAAAAGGACTGATAGGTCGCACCGTTCACATTTTACGCGAGATCAGCTCAAAGAACGTGATAATGACAGGAATGATTAGCAATCAGATGGTGCTCGAGATCAAGGATTTGGGAGCTTCGGTTCACCGAACCGCTTAGGCCTCGGCAGACGCCTTAGCTCGATTCATATAGGCCTGGACAGCCTGATCTAGACGATGAGCAGGAACGCCTCTGGCTGACAAATGAGCCCGAATTTCAGCGGGGGTCTTCCCCTTGGTGCTATCGTGAGCACTAACGCGCTCGTGATGGAATCCACCCATCTTGGCCTTGTGATAGATACCGCCGGCTCGTTCATTTTCATCAACTTCGAAGGTCTCCGAAAGACGGGCTTCGAAAACGTTCTTAAGATGTTCGGCGAGTAGGATTCGTGCGATATTCATTTGGTGCTTCCTTCTGGTCAGGTATTTAGCGGTTTCCATTGACAGGAAACATCATACCATATACACTACCTGGTATGGAGAAGCTCAATCACATCATCGGCAAGGTCGTCTATGATCCGCGTCGTCCCGAGATGCGGAATAGAGGCACCATCAATTGGTGTGTCGTTGAAATTCACCGGGATTTCAGCCGATATGTCCGTTGGCATCTCAACCGCCATTATCTAGATTGTCTCGATCTCATTCAGCCCGCATTCGATTGTCACATGTCAATCGTTCGTGGCGAGCGCATTCATCCGCGTCTCCAGGCGCTCTGGAAGAAGCACGATGGTAAGCTCACTCAGATCCGTTGGGGTTTGGAGGCTCACCTCGTCCGCAACCCGAACGGCGATCAGTTCTGGGTGACTTCGGTCGAGTGCCCGCTTGCCCTTCAGATCCGTCGTGAGCTCGGTCTTCCGACGGATTGGTCGTTCCACGTAACGGTTGGTAAGCCGCGATGGGTTGTATCAACGGAGGACGACTAACAATCGTCCTTCAAGCACCCTTGTCTCGGATTGAATCTTTCTAGAACTTTTAGCATCTGGGCGACGTCAGACCAGACAACTTCGAGCTCAACTTCAACACCCTTGTAACTCGAATAGGATTCCCAGTCTGGAACCAGGTTGTTCCACTCGTAATCTGGATCCCTGAGATCTCTTCCAAACACCTGAAGGCTAGCCAGAAAGCAACAGAACGAAGCAAAATCGCGTCTGGTCAACCGGAAGCTCAGGTACTTACAGTTGCCACCATGCTCTTTGTCATAGATCTCAACGATATCTCTGATTCCCATGCCAGATGATATTGCGCCAGGGCCATCGACACAATAGGATTCGTAAATAACCGAGGCAGGAGGATCTGAATGCCCGGCTTTCAAGAACTGTTCGTTCCAGACTACGAGCGAGTTATTCGAAGCACCAACCAATATGATGTCATCGTTGCTATCCACTCAACAAAACTCGGTCCCGCTCTAGGCGGATGCCGTCTCAGAACATATCCTAATAAGGTCGATGCGCTATCGGATGCTCTTAGGTTGGCCGAAGGGATGACCTACAAGAATTCACTCGCCGGATTAGATTTCGGCGGTGGTAAGGCAGTCATTAACCTACAACCGGGGCAGGATCGCCAAGAAGCCTTATCCGTCCTTGGAGAGTTGATTAATGAGTTGAGCGGGGCCTATATCACAGCCGAAGACGTAGGAACAAATCTTGGAGACCTGACTTATCTCCGAACCATAACCGAGCACACCGAAGCACTGAAGAATCCCGTTGATCCTAGCCATATGACCGCCCTAGGAGTTTTCAGGGCCATGGAGGCGACCATCCGACATGCCGACAATTGGAATTCACTCAAGGGTGTTCGGGTAGGCGTCCTAGGAATTGGCAAAGTCGGATTCGAACTTTGTAGATTGCTCCATGCGGAAGGAGCACAGCTCGCGGTGGCAGATATTGATACGGGTAGAGCTGAATTTATTGGCCGTCAATTTGGTGCATATGTCGTTTCTGTCGGAGAACTTCACAAGCTGTCCCTTGATGTCTTCGCACCATGTGCCCTGGGCGAAGTGATTTCTCCGAAAACCATTCCAGAACTCGGAGCTCGCTCAATCGTCGGATCGGCCAATAACCAACTCACAAACGACGATGCCGGATTTCAGCTCTACTCCCGAGGCATCCTATATGCACCAGATTTTCTAGCCAATGCCGGTGGGGTAATTACGGTGGCCAGCCAAATCAAGCAACCGAACGATGTAGCCTACATTCAGGGATGCGTCTCGGACATCTATGGAACCCTCCTAGAAGTCTATACCAATTCTAGGAAATGGGGCGTGCCGACCCATAAGATCGCCGAGGATATGGCTAAAGCCCGGCTAGTTGGTCACGCAACCAATCAATAGTCCTATCATCCAATAGGACCTCAAAATGGTTGAGATCGATATCCGTTGTCGGGATCGTACTATTCGTCATCTGAGATGAAATCGTAACGACCCCGTCGTTAGCCTCGAACATGAAGGCGCTATGACCGGCGGTCGTGACCAGACGAGATACTTCGACTTCCTTCTTCAAGACATTCAGGAACGCAAGGGTGCCAATCCAAGGGCTGTTGTTCAGAACATCCTTGAAAAGAGGCTGGGGCTTGGGATTGAAGTCGATAGGTGCGTGTTTGACCCCACCAATCGGTGTTGAAATCGTACAGACCTTCTTGATTCTTGGCAGAGATCTGGCGATGTGAAGGGCAATGATTCCACCCATGCTATGGGCAACGATCGCATCGATCTCCTGAACGGCACAGAGTTCGATTCCTCGCTCGATAATGTCTCCGATCTTCTCATCCATCTCATATCGGAGAAAGAACTGCTCACACACCAACTTGGTCTTCAGATAGTTCCAGCACGTCGGCGTGCTCAGCGCGCCGTGAATGAACAAGACCCTCATTCAGACAGACTCGTAGAGGAAGATGTAGAGCTTGGGTTCTTCCTTGATCCCAAGTTCTTTCAAGGTTTTGAGTAAGAGGGCCTTATCTTCGGCAGTTGGCTCTTGGACGGTTCTGAACTCACCACTGCCAGCCGTAGCCATTTCAAATCCCAGGATCCCATTGTTATTCTCGTCGAATGCCTTTAGGAATTCGACCTTTTCGGGCAGATCGACCTCGACCATTTGCTCGGCCTTCGGGGGCTGTCCGCATTCGGGACAAAATTTCGAGATCGAGTTTGGACAACCATCTCGCATCCGACCAAATTCGGCCTCGCATCCCGAAACTTTCTCGATCTTCTCGAGATCCTTCTCCGAAACTTTCACACCATATGCGGCGTGGGCATAGGCATCATATCCCATCTGCCTTCTCCTTACTGAACTTCTTCGCCTGTGCTCTTGTCCAGGTATGCAGCGCTCACGCTCTTGAGCATCTTTCGGCCGAGCTCTGGAACATCTACTTCCTCGGCGGCCCGGATCACGATGCCCTCTCGGATATGAGCACCACCACCGATCACAGTCTTACCGTCGGTGTGCTCGAGCATGAGCTTCTTGCTAAATGGGCCGACATAGAGACTCGGGACGGTTGGGATCCCAACTTGCTGACACAGGGCGTTTCGAGTCTCGAAGTTTAGATAACGGCCATTCCCATCCGTATACCTGACATAGATATCGAATACCGCAAGATCCTTGTCCATTCGACCGTAGTTGAAGTTGCCCTGGACTCCGTGTCCATAGGTTTCGCCTAGAACGTAAATCGCAGCAACTTCACGATCTGCAGGTCGAACGTAACCAGGCTCGTTGGGCTTCACGACGAAATCGATTGGTTCAAGATCAGATAAGATTCCGAAGAGCCTATCCAGATGGTCCTTATACTTCAGGAGCGACTGAACGTAAAGGTTCCCGGAATTCTCCGGTACATCCTTGAACGCCATACCCTGACCTCCGAGACCCTTGCTGAAAGCGGCGTAGATGCCACCACCATGCAATTCTGGATGAATCGGCTTCTCGAATCGAGCCAGACCTGTGAAGGTACCATGCGTCTTCTCGGTGAACTCAACCAGTTCACCCTCCTGAAACACGTCAGGGAACTTCTTGTAGTTTTCGACGTCGAACTTCAAAAGGTTACCGCCGACGAATGCAACCTGTCCATTCATCTGGGTCGGAATTGGCGGCTCATACTTGATGATGCCCAGGAACTCGGAGAAATCTTCTCCGGCAGAATGAAGCTCCTTGAACTCGCCCTGCTCATTGTAATAGCCAGGTACAGGGACATGACCTGCCGAACCAGGCGTCCATTCAGGCCTCAACAGGATGCCCTGACTCAGACATCCCTTCAGTCGAGCAGGCTTGATTCTGTCCTTGTTCTTTCCTGCAAGTTTGCCGACCAGACCGGTCTTCTCGAGCAAGTAGCCCGGAACGATGGCGCCCTCCGGCATGTAGACTGCCAGATAGTTGGGCTGAAAGTTTCCCTTCGGCACAACCGATCGATAGTCTCCAACCTGGGCCATTTCAATTTTATCGGCTCCTTCGATTGGATGAATCGCCACGATGCGAACTGCTGGGCACTCGAATTTCGACATTCATTGAACTCGCTGTTGTAGGCGACCTATAAATAGACTAGCAGACAGAGCGCGATTTTGTCACGCTCTGTCTTTAGGTTCAGTCTTCGAGTTCGACTTCCTGCTCTTCACGAACTCCATCAGAGATGAAGTCAGAGATGATCGACGGAGCAGAGCTATCGAAGCCCACGCAATCCATCTGCAAAGGATCCTTCGGATCCGCAATGCTGAAGCCGGTAACGGTCATACCAACAACAACCTGACGAATCGGCCGGCCAGTTACCTGACGAGCCCGTTCGAGAACCTGGGTTGGGTGTCTGCCCGAATTCACTTCGTTGTCTGTATAGATAACGATGCCATCCGCCGGTACGTTTTCACGAGCGACCTTTTCACAAACCAGACCTGGGTTCGTGTAACCGAACGGCAGACCGCTTATTGCTCGAACCGCCTCATTCAGCTTCATGCCCTTTCGGATATTCAACTCAATGAGCTGATGGCTGAAGCCCCAGATCATCGTGTTCGGCTCTGTCGCCAGAGTGACCATCGACATCGCTGCGGTTGCATCACGCGGAGTCAAACCCGGCACTCCGGCAATCTGACCCGCACCCATGCTTCCGCTGATGTCGAGAGCAAGAAGGACATTCTTACCACTCGGACGGACATATCGGAAGCTCGCGTAGAACGCGTCATCCAGAGCGGAGATGATCTTTGAGTCTGGACTCCATCGCAGGCTACCCTTTTCACCATGACCTTGCTCATAAATTCGCAAGGCGCTCAGAATCGCGATTGGGTGAACCCGAGCCTTACGGAGAGCTTCCTCATTCGTCAGACTCTCGGCAATCAACTTGGAGGTCTCGTTGAAACCACCCGAAGTCATACCGAGGCTCGAAATCTTACCCAGGTTTCGGATAAGAGCGCCTAGCGGCATCTTGTTCTGAAGCATGACCTCCCAGACTTCCTTCGAAGTCAGGAACTCGGTCGGGATTGCTTCACGCGGAAGGTTGTACTCCCGGATCATCGCAATCGCGGTCTTGATGTCAGAACGGTCGAGGCCCTTGATTTCCTCAAAGCCCTGGATACGAGCAGGCAGAAGTTCTTTCTCGACTTCCTTACCCACGATCCATCGGTAGACCGCATTTCGAGCTACATCATCCGACTTCGGGTGACTGAGACGCAGAAGGTCACGGTTCGACCAACCATCTCGGCTCTGATACTTAATGACTTGGTAGACAAGAGCATCCAGATCCTTCTCGTTGTACCAATCACCAATCGCACGCTTCAGCGCACGACCCCATCCACGGAATCCTTCGACATATTCCGCGAAGTGCATCAGGTGTGTTCCGATACGAGCGACCTTCGGCAGGGCCTCAAGCGCAGCCTTTCGAACATGCTCATTCTTGTCGGCCGCAGCCATCGCAAGAACATAAAGTGCCGGATCGTTCTTCGGCGCCCGACCAGCCTGGCTGATCTCGACTACTCGGTGAACCACTCGAAGTCCATCCTTAGCGAGCAGACCGATGACGTTCTTCGCGGCATCAATCGTCAGCTTTCGAGCAGAAGAGTAATAGGTGGGCTCGGAGGTTCCGAGGATCAGGAACCGATCAAGATAGTTCCAATCGTCCAGACCGAACACGAATGCCCCGTCCGAATTCACAACCATCCGCTTTTCACGGCCCTTGATTGGAGCTGCGACCGTAGTCGGCTTAATGCTCTTCAGGCTCGACTTGCGAACACCTGGGCGAGTTGCGAAATGAGTGCGGTAAGTTTCTGTCATAGTACACCTCCTTGGTGAGTAAGGTCCTTCGGCGAAAGTTCTGACGCAACTTTCAGGACAAGTTGTCTCGGTACTAGGAGTGAGTTTGAGCGCCCTTAGGCGACGCCTGTTACCTACTCCGACCCAGCCCTATAAAGGACCGGATAATGGTTCAGAACACGACTGTATATTGCCCGCTGCCGGGTTGTCAATTAGAAAGATGATGCAACTCAATTCTAGGTTCTTAGCGCATCCTTAATCCTATTCTGCTCTAATAGTTAGATGAACATAGGGAGGAAGAGATGGCGACAATAACGGTGACCTGTATCATGTGCAACCTGATATTGGTGGAGGCCGAAGGACCTGATCTAAATGAAGAAGATGCATTGACATATGGTACTAGCTGTCAATGCTTTGTGCATGGGCCCTTTCAGACCTATGATGCCAGCCACAATCCCATTCCAATGGACTACAGCAATATCTCCTCGGTGTTGGACTTGACCTGAGTTAGAGCATCTTCCCAATTCATCAAGAGTTTGCGAGACCAGAGAAAAAACATATTCTTTGGCTCGAGCTCTTTCTTGAGGTCGATTCCGACTTGTCGAACGATCCAGGCGAAGTGCATCGGATAAACCTGCTTCACTAGGTCGAAGATGTTCCGTATCGTCTCGACTCTATATTCTCCTCGCCGCCTATTATGAATGAGGCATCGCCTAATCTTTGTCACCAGGTAAACTGGAGTCAGGCAGTCGGTCACGTCGCCCAACTCGGATGCCAACTTCATCCTAATCTCGTCCGACATTAGAAGTTCCGACCCCGCTTGAGCTGCACGGGATGGATCTTCACGGGCGCCTCCTGATCCATCTTCTTCGCCCGATCCTTCTCGGTGCTGTCTGCATAGAAGCCCGGACGGGTATAACGATGCTCGGTGACTTTGAGGCGCTCCATCATCTTGGCACGCTCGGCGGCGTAGATTAGGTGCGGAGGAATACCGCGGGTGTCTATCACGGACACATTCCGACTGATATCCCGGAGGCGCTGTCCGTTGATTCGATACTCAACCATTTCGGTAGGAGGAACCCAACGGCGACGACGCTTGGCTTCTCTCTTCGCACGCTCTTCCTCGGCTTTCCTGCGGGCCTCTTCGGCCGCCAGGCGCTCTGCTTCCAGCCGTCGATTTTCGGCCAGCCGCTCTTCTATCATCTGGCGAATGATCCTGGCGCCCTCGTCTTCACCCGACATCTGGCTCAACAGGCTTTCGTAGTTCGCAACCCGTACCGCCGCTCGATCCGCTTCCTTCTTGTCCGCCTCCCAAAGTTCGGTTGCGGCTTTCAGAGCTTCATTGGGATCCCTGGGATCGTAGTTGACTTCATCGCGGAGATCGCGCGGGAGACTGTCGAAGGCGAACCAACGATCACGCGTCCAGATCGAGCTGTTGTCGACCCGATTCATATGCGGAACATGCTTCTGATAGCGGAGGTTGATCAACTTCTTGTCAACAACCGTCGCCGCCCGGGCGCCGAACGCCATCAGGAACTTGAAGTCCTTTATGATCGAAGCGGGGTAGAGCTTGTCTTCCATGCCATGATAATAGCATACCAGGTCGGAAAATCAAGTCGCTCAGTAGGCTTTAGGCACTTCGGAGAACGATAGGATCTCAATATTCTCAACGTCCTTGAACTGCTTCTTGATCAGAGCAGTCATTCCAGGATAGCTGAATTCATAGACGCGAAGAGCGACAACGTCAGGCAAATCTTTTCTAGTCTTATACCCTATCGTCGAAACAGGCCCTTGTCCTGGACGCTCTAGAGCTTTAAGATAGACTCGGACCTCGTCATATGAAACGGTTCTCATTAAGATCCTATCAGAACTGGGCCGCCAACTTTCCGGTTGCATCCGCACAATTCCTTGGTGCCAATGGCGTCGATGATACGAACGATCTCATCCGGATTACGGCCGACATTGTCTGGATAGATCGACATGTATTCAATTTCCCTGGTCACGATATATGTAGCTCGTCTAGCTGTTCCTTCCGGTGATTCAATACCCAAGGTCCGGACGAGTTCATGCTTCTGATCGCTCAGCCACCAGTGGTCTGTCTTTCTTAATCTTCTATCAGAATCGCGCCAAGCCGCATGAACGTGATGGCTGTCTACACTGCAACCGAGCAGAAGATATCCGCGACTTTCGATTTCTGGTCGGACTTTTTCAAAGCCTATGATCTCGGTTGGGCAGACGAAGGTAAAATCTGCCGGCCAGAAGTAGATCACGAATGGCTTGTTCTCTGTTGAGAGCATCCGGTTGAGAAGGCTGACACCATAAGAATGAGTATACCGAATCTGGCAGAAATTCTTCACGACCTCGTCTTGCACGCCCGAGGCCATCAGCTCGAATGTTGGGAATCTATCACCAAGTTGCATTCAAAACCTTTCTAATTCCTTCCCGGATTTCTTCTCTACAATGCTCCCGGCCAAGATGATAGGCGGTGTGCATACTGTCACAGGCCACCTGACAGATTTCTTTCGACGGATACCATTTCCCTCCGACATGATCACCTTCCGGAGAACCAACCAATGCCGGCAACCAAACGTCACCATGCAGTCTGGCTTCGAACTTGATCATTTCATGGCCACCGTAAGCTCGTCCTTGATCTTGTCGTATAGCTGAACGAAGACGTGATTGCCAATTCTCTCCTTGCAGACCACGTCCTTCTTGTTGTCCCAATCTGGGTGAACTCGGAAACCATGAAAGTGATCGAATTCGCAATTCGTGTTCACCCATGCAAGGCTTTCGATATCGTTGATGGCCTGAAGAGCAATCCGTTGGATACCCTGCCATGTTTCAATCTCAGCCGGTTTCTTAGCCGCAACCTTAGGGATGCTCACCCAAGAAAACTGAGCTCTCGGAACCCAAACAAACCCTCCTTGAATTTCCATCCTGACTTGTGTCTGTTGATATACGATGTCGCAGATGGAGCCTGGAGTAGGCTGTTTCTGATGTCTGTTTAAGGTCACGGCCGCGACTGCCCATTTGCCAATATCAGGTTCTCCGCTAGCCTCATTGTAGATATTCAGGGCAAGACAGAGAGCATCACTTGCTTGAGCAGAAGTCAACCTAGCGATCTCGGGAACGATATTGTAGTCCCGGATGAATTGAACTCGGACGTCGAATTCACCTTTACTCAGAACGCGAGGTAATAGATCGCCGACTTTCCCGGAAAGTACCTTCTGTACTTGCTTTTCTTGGGTGAAATCGACGTTGGTTGAAGGGCCGAAGACCAGGGCTACACCTAGCGCGAACGCCAGGGACAGCCGTGTTTTCATTCGCAAACTCAACGCCTCCTAGTGGTTGGTCTATCCGATAGTTATGTGCGAACGCTTGATGAAAGTCAACCCTTTCAGCGGTATCCTAATGATATCAACGCGGTACCTGGTATAATTTCAGTAGACAGGTAGGCGTTATCTGCTACTATTCGGCTATGTTGATCTATGATGAGACACCGCTTCCGGGCAAGAATAAGGGTGCGATCCCGATCGCGGACCTCGATGCCACGAAGCTCTATCTCGGGCACTTCGAAAACTCCCTGATGCTGAAATTCTTCCTCGCAAATGGAACCACAAAGGAGAAGGCAGATGCCTCTCGAGAGTTGGTTATTTGCGAACGGAAGATGAAATTCTGGGAGCGCCAACAGAATTTCGATCAGGCGAAGGCTACGGAAGGCACCAATCTGTTGAAGTTGAATTGGAGCAAGCGATGACTTCGAGGCCATTCGTTCTCAAGGGCGGTTCCAGGACGCACGATTTCCTCCAACTCGTCTTCGACACTCCCGGCTGTGGTCGTCAGTTCATCTATTACGACACCTGGCAGTACGATCCGGCGACGCCGATCGCAGCGACGAAGGACCCCAAGTCCCATGAGCAGCGATTGGCGGCTTTGGGTCTGATCACCATAGAAAAGATCGGCAACAGATACGCCTTCTACCCTACCGACACTTCAGCCGCCATGCTCGACCGGCTGAAGCCGGAACGGTTGATGAAACTTCTAGGATTGAAATCCTTGGAGGACAAAAAGAAGGTGGTGATCGCGATGTCAGGGTTGCTGATGTCTGGCAAAGGACACCCCGATGTCGAGGGTCAGTTCCACCGGGCGATTTTGCTAGTGAAGGAACTCTTCCCGATGCATTGGCCCTATATCAAGCGGGAGGTTCAAATTAGCACGGAAAGGTTGATTACGGAAGACTAGGATCCCCGGATCCAATAGGTATTTCGCCGGCGATTTCGCCGACACGGCCGCCTTGGAGGTCGATCGCGATCGCTTGCTCGGCGGCCTCAAGGATTATTTCAAGCTGCACGGCATCTCGGCCAATATCGGCCCCGAAGAGATCAAGAAAAATCTCTTCATGCACCTGCGAATGTGCCCGGAACTTCTTGAACGGAATCTTGTGATAGCTCAACATCGCTAGGATACGTTCATCGATTTCCTTGGCCTCTTCCGCGGTTTGATTTCTGCCCTTCGGATTATAGACAGCATCCGATCGCTCTAGGAAGACAACCTGGTTATCGTATTGGTGAAAGAAATCCAACACCATAGCCGAAAAGCTCTTCGGATAATCCAGTGGTTGATATATCAATGTCAGAAGCAAGGGTGAATCGCAAACCAACCAATCAACCTGTCCCTTGATGCGATCCATCCTGTTCAGTTGCTTGCCGAAGACATAGGCCTGATTGGTCAAAGCCTGATATCTCTTTTCGTAAGTTAGATCCTTCGCGTATTCTGGAACCAACTCGCAGCTGATATGGTTGATCTTCATCAGGTAGAAAAGTCCGGCGGCGACGGTACTCTTGCCTGCTCCAGGGCCTGCCAACAGATTGACGACCTTGGTCATTCTTTCGATTCCTTCCAAACAACTTCGCCTTCTAGGTGAGTCACCTCGCCATCCTTGAAGTCATAACCCCAGAAACTTCCTGCATTATCTCCTTCAAGACTACCGAAAGTGACTCGACCGTTTACCTTGTGTTTCTTCAGAACTTCGAGCACCTCTTCGTTCCAAAGATAATCCATGTGCTCCATGTGATCAGAGTTGAAATAGAGCTCATCATCGCTGTAGAAATCGATCCCGAGTTCTTCCTCAAACCGCTTGAGATCTTCCATGCAAGATTTCGAAATCTTGACGGTGTTGTCTAGATTAGCTATCGACCAACCCATTATCGAGCTTCTACTAAAACCGAGTCCCATACCGAAGAGTCAACCTGCTCGGTGACGAAAGTCTTCGGAAGCTCAACCACCGAAGTGATCTTGTCGAGTTTGAAGGCCTTCCATTCAGATCCTTCTCGGCAGAGTACCAACTCACTTCCGCCCCTCTTGCCTAGAATATGCGGTGCGACTGACCGTATCTTGTTCAGTCCGGTCTTCGAATCCGGATAGTCAACCTGAAGCATCCGGTTATTCTTGATTGCGTGCTTGATCGTGTCCTTCATTGTTCTTCCTCTCATGCCAGAGCGCTATCGTGTCCAACTTCTTGGACTCAGGACGTTTCCACCAACTGATACCCTGGTTTTTCAGTTGGAGGTATTCTTCAAATTCTAAACGAGCCATCAAGGCCGCGATGCACATAGATAGGGCAGCCGTTTCGGCAGGACAGTATCCTGTACCTATTGGAGCGTGATATGGTCCGGTCACGCTTTCGATATTAAATCGTGCCCAAACCCGACTGGAGAAACCTCCGATATCCGATCCATGCAATTCCCATCCCCATCGAAGATGATTAGATTCATGTTCAAGCGGAATCAAAGTCAGAGCCTCTTCGATCTTGGTTGTCCATCTAGGGATCTGAAAATGGTCTCCGATTTCCTCGGTCTCATTCGGATATCTGTCGACCGCTTCTTGCAAGGTCATTCCGGTTTCGAGTTCAAACCGAACTTTGCCTTCCGACATTCGGATGACCTTGCCGTTGAACATCTTTCGTCCAACGCCAATGAGCAAGGCTATCATAACATCTAGAGTATGA
>Ga0181514_1442018_pt1 | contig 12505 bp, 22 predicted proteins | sample PEATcosm2014_Bin_21_FD_135918 | JGI IMG/M metagenome (GOLD analysis project Ga0181514, IMG submission 135918) | Metatranscriptome of peatland microbial communities from MTU Mesocosm Facility, Houghton, MI, USA - PEATcosm2014_Bin23_10_metaT... | ecosystem: Environmental > Terrestrial > Soil >...
CATCTTCCCATCAATTTTCAAACCGGTCGGTCCGGTGATTACCACGTCTCCCTGATATCGAAGATCGGACCCACGTAAATGCCCAGTCGTAACCAGACCATTTGGCTGGGTAGTGTGTTGAAGTCCAACAAATTTCATATTGGCATCTACTTCAGCTTCGGTTACCGCACCCTTTTGGCTGGTAATTTTGATAGGGCCAATAAATCCATTCCCAGAATCTGAAAACTTTCCTTCGATGGTCATGCCGGTTGTCGTGGTTTTCTTGACTTGACCTGAAAGCTTCCCATTTTTCATGGTACCTTCAGCTTTGGCACTCTCAGATCCGTCTAATTTGAATAGCGTAACCACTCCAGGCCCTTCGGCAAATCCACCTTTAGATGTGCCCGACCACTGTGTCGTCTCCGTAGTGAGAGACCAGACTTGACAATTTGGCTTATTCGTTGCGGGTTTGTAACCAAAAGTGAGTTGAGACACCGTTTGAGTTGCAGTCGGTTGAGATTGAGCTTTCGCCGCCTGTGGCGAACCTAGCAAGGCTAGACCTAAGCCCGCCCAACGAATAGCCTTCTTGGCTTTTTCTAATCTCGGTCCCTCAAGAAGTTCTTCTTCCTGAACACGAGATCGCTTCAGATATTTCTCAAGGGACGTCTCTAAGAGGTCTTCGAGCTGCATGACCTCATATTTATGCCATGAAACATCCGGGACCTTTTCGGGTCCCGGATGCCTAAAGGGAGGATTACGTACTCTCCGAAAGGTGCGGCAAATCCGGCTTCAAAGGAGTTTGAACTTCTGTCCCGAAGGAAGAGTTGGTGAAGTTTCGAGGGATTCGGGCGTTTGCGCGAGACCATGGTCTACCATCACCGTCTCGGCTCTGATCAAAGGAATCTGAAGAGCTATCTAGGATGGACCCGGATTTAAACCCATGGCGCCGTCTTTAAACCATGCAGATCGAATTTGCCATAGTCACAGGTAATCTCTTCATCGACTTTGATATCACGTAGTGCCAAATCCTGATAGATATTTGTAGGATCCTGTTCGGTATTTGGGGTGTCAGAATGATTATAGAAACGAGCGTTATCTCCGCATAGAATCCAGAGCTTGCTGAAGTGGCAAAGATATGAATAATGGCGAATATAGGTTGCAGCATCGGGATGCAAAAGTTTCCATAGATCGTCCGTAAATGCGACGTCAAATGGAGGAGTGAATTTCCACATCAACCTACCTTTTTCGATAGGTTCCGCGGTGTATAATCCGATTCCATGAATGGCTGAAGGTTTGATGTAGGATTTATAGAGCAACATTCTTGCTACCTTTTTAGCTTCATTGACGAATTTCCCAATCTCAGTTGGTGGATGATATCATCCAACATTCCCATTATTTGAATGCCATTACCATTTTGGTAGAATATAGGTTTGGTAATGAATGCGCTAATCTTTTCGCATAGATAAAACCTTGAACCTGGTTAAATATCCTTGATGGGATTCGATACCGCCATTAAGGTTGATTCGGTGCAGGTAAGTTCGAAGCTAAGAAAGATGCAGGGCGGCTACGCCCATTGGTGCCCGGCGTGCGAGTCGATGCACTGTCTTCCAGATAGTTGGAACTTCGTCAACAAAGATCTCGAGAACCCAACCTTCACGCCATCCTTCCTACACACCTTGAGCAATAGTCCAAGGAAGGTCTGCCACTACATCCTGACGAACGGCATCCTGAATTTCTGCGGAGATTGTTCGCACGGGTTGGCAGGGAAGCCGGTTCCTCTGCCTGAACTACCCGACTTCTTGAAAGACTAAAGGATTTCGACCTGTTGGGCTCGGATGTCCGAGCCCAACCTCACGGAGTGAGTAGGCGAAGGTAAATAGGAGATGCGACTAAAAGCTCTTCTAGAACGAGATGACGATGAAATCGAGTATGATCCTGATGACTCCGTGTCCAGAGCCTATGATGCTATCAGGACCGAACTCTTCTCTGAATATCAGATAGGTAAGGACCCGATAGAGCATATCGAGAACACCTTCGGATCCTACGAGAACTATTTCGAATTACCTGGCTACAAGATGAGCACGCTTTGGGATCGGCTAGAACCCGTGGTGTTCACGTTCGTCGTTAGGTACAACGCGGATCCGGACAAGCTGGAATATTACAGTAAGAATTTCGCCCAGAAGGTAAAGGCTCTTTCGCCTGAACAAATTTTGCGGATTCGCCTAGGCAAAGGGCCAAATCATTTCGAGATCACCCCCAGCTCATGGGCTACGAGCGCCACAGATAAGATTCAGATTATTAACCGAGCCAGGGAAATATTAGACTACCACGAGGTGCCAAGAGATCTGGTTCTTTCGGCCATCAAGGCGGTATACCCTATGCACTTCGCCTGGTTCGAGCGCGAGATTGACGCACCCTAAACCTAGAACTACTAAGTAATCTGGACGATGTTGTCCGACACAGACAGGAGATTACCATGGACTTTCTAGTATCCACGTCAGCGCTCGAGCATCTGCTTCATTTCGATCTGCTTGGCCTCAAAATCACAGGAGTTGAATCCTTCGATGCAGATGGCAATTTGGCCGTCAACTTCAAGGTCGAATTTGGCCCATATCGGGCTAAGGACGTTCCGGAAGGCACGACCAAAGTCAAACTTCAGCTCAACAAATATCTACCCGAAAACTCGCACGCCATGATTCAGGAGCCCAACCTAACCTTCCTAGATAAGGATCAGAACGTTCTTGGTCAATCGGTTTGGGACAAGGAAACCAAGCTACGCATCTTCAAGATGCCGATTCCTATCAAGGATGTCGCCCCGTTCACAGGATCTAAGAACGTGAAGGTTACCATTACGCCCGATGGCCGAGATCTCTAGTCTAGGCTATCATTTCTCGTTTGAACCACGGAATAGTAGAATGACAGGCCCTCGAAGAGGTCAATCAATCGCATTGAGCTGCCTCTCAAACCAAGCCGCGTGCATTGGAAACTTATGCTTCAGGTATTCCAAGATGTCTAGCGCCAACTTCCAGGGAAATTCTAGACCGTGTTTTCGGAGAACCGCTCCTATTGCGCCTTTGTTCCTGAGATCAGGTAGCCCTAGAACTTCACAGAGTGCCTGATCAGCAGGCTGCATGATATCTTCGGGAACTTCGGCCGACTGTTCACTAGGAGTCACTCCGCGTCGAAAGCCAGAGAATCCAGCCAATTTGATCTGAGTTCCTTCGATCCCGGTAACTCTAAAAACCTGGAATGAGATTCGATCCGGTCCGGCGTTTCTCTTCCCCTTGACATCGGTAATGTCGGTGACCAGATCGCCAACCTTGAATTTCGACTCAGATTCCAACAGGAGGGAGAGTTTCATTTGTTCATCTCCCTCTCAAACCAAGCCGCGTGCATTGGGTAGAGATTCCTGACGATATTCAGGAGCAATTGACCGCCTTCCATCCCTTTGCCTGCCCATAACTTCTGCGCGATAGCTTTCTTATCAGTCGGAGAAACACCTATGACCTCCTCCAGGAATGCCTTTGGCGTCATGATGGCATTCATGGCGAAGCGTTTTTCAAAGTTAGGGCCGTTCTTTGGCACGAGCTCTACCCAAGGGAATTCTTTATCATTTCCCGAGTGAGTATCCTTAGCCTTGGTCATACCAAAATCTTTGATGATGAGTTCGTTTCTCGGTTGATTGACCCAGGATCCATCAGTTAGGTTTGGGTTGATCGAGGACCAACCTAATCTGAAATCCTTCGGACGCATGACGACGACTTGCTGACCCACATGAAACCCGCCATATTCTTCCGATTCGAGCAGGTCTAGGATCTTCATGCCTTACTTATCTGCTTCCTGTCCATTGGTAAATAGACAACCATTACTACGTCCGTTAGTCTTGGGCAAGAGGACATCGGCTCGACCCTCTATAAAAATTCCGGCCTCCGCAAAGGAGGACATGAAGTGAAATTTTTCAGCACCAAGACATACCGGCATTTAGGGCCGGTGGCCTATAGACAATGGCGAGCCGATAGTCACTGTAACCAAATCCATGGATATGCCTTGTCGTTCCACTTCGAGTTTGAATGTGATGATCTGGACGCCCGAAATTGGTGTGCAGACTTTGGAGGGCTGAGAGGCCTGAAGGACAACCTGGAGGATTGGTTTGATCACACCTTACTCGTTGCTGAGGATGACCCACATAAGGCAGACCTACTCAAGCTCGGAGAGCTTGGCATCGCGAAGATTACGATGGTTGAAAAGACTGGGTGTGAAGGCCTTGCTGACTTCCTATACGATTACGTGAACGAGCAATACCTTCCAATCAACGGCTATGGAGGTCGAGTTTGGTGCCGAAGGGTCGAGGTTCGAGAAACCGATTCTAATATGGCCGGTCGCGAAGGACATCGAGGAGATCTATGAATCAAGAGATGACAATCACGAGCATGAAAGCTCAACGGACGATCATCCTAGCTCTAGAAAAGCTCTCCGAGTCCTATCAGAATGCTCTCCGAGACAACATGCTCAACGAGGATGACTACGCCGATCTAGCGAATGATACCATGTACGTTCTGAGCTTGACGAAGGCACTCAAGGAGAAGTACCAGGCATATGAAACGGTCCGAATAGCGAAACTTCAGGAGACTATACCGATCGAAGAACCTAGGAATGGTCTCGAGCGCTTAGAACAGGCACAGGAAACTATCCGGCGAGCTACTCAAAAGTTAGATGGTGAACGCTGATGATGGAGGTATGGTGCGAATTCCATATCTCATGTTCGCATCACCTAGAAGAGATGGGTCGGAAGAGCCTTCATGGTCATACCTGGCAAGTCCGGGTTTATGCGAATGAAGGGCCCTCCGCGGAAGACCTAAGAGACCTCTGTGAGCCTATCAGACTTGAACTCGATCACAAACATCTGAACGATACCCTAGCACCGATGAGTCCAACCATGGAGAATATTGCGAGGTTCTTCGCACAAAAACTACCATGGGCAACACGGGTTTCGGTATTCCGTTCACCCGAAGGTTTAGGCGCAGATTACAGGAGGGAATAATGGGATTCGAAAGCTACCAAGATAAGGCGAGACTTAGTCGAGGTATCATTGCAGACAACATCGACAAACACCCGGTTGGTCGGCAGCTCACTCCGGAAGCTCGTGAGCAAGCCATTAGTCATGGCGTTGCCGTTTGGAAGGGTCCGATGGGCAATGGCACCGCAGCCGAGATTGGCATCAAGCATGCCACTTCTAGTGTTCTGAAGGACAAGTGATGCAGGCGAGAGATTTCTGCTATTGGCTTCAGGGCTATTTCGAACTTGCACCCTTGGAATCCTTGAGTCCCACTCAGGTGGATGTTATCAAGAATCATCTGAACCTCGTATTCAAACACGAAATCGATCCAAAGATGGGCGACTCGTCCCATCAGGCCGAACTCAATCAGGTCCACCATAGTGGCCGACCTGGTATCGTTGCCCGTTGCTAGGAGAAGTTGATGCAAACCTTGAAATTTCAGTTCCCAAGCTCGTCTCTAGAAGATAAGGCCATCACTATCAGAAAATACCGACCCGAGGCTCATAGCTTTGTGCCTGGAGAAGTCATCCTAGCCTCATTCGAAGATGCAACGGTTCCGGTCATTGTTACAGATTGGGTGGTCTGTAAGGCCAAGGAGATCGACCACGAAGATTTGGTTGAAGATGGCTTCACCGACCACGCCGATATGTACCAGAAAATGTCCAAGTATTATACGGACTTTGGACCGGAGACCGATGCAGTTGTGATTTGCTATGCGACAGGCGAAGATCTATGCCAGACCACCGATTGGCTTGGCGTCCTGTTGAATGACCGAGATGAGTTCATTGCCGAAGCAGGACTTTGGGAGAAGTACGTCGAAAGCCTCCCAGACCGACTTGGTATGCTCGACGACGGTGTCGTCGACGTCTCTGAAGAGTAAGGCTACTCGGATAAAACCTGGTCGATTAGAAGGCGAACCTCTTGAGGGTTCGCCTTCCCTTCGGCTGCTTTCATCACCTTACCTACGAAAAAGCCCTTGGCCTTTTCCTTGCCGGATTTGATCTCAGCGACCACATTTGGGTTGTCGGCCATCAATTTCCGGATTTGATCTAGGAGCTCATCGCCAACCACTGTCTCTAGGATCTTATCCTGGACGAGAATCTCAATGGCACCTCTGCCTGTAGCCAGAAAAGCCTCCCAGATATCTCGCATCTGTTTGGCTGAGATCAACTCGTGCGACCGGAGGGCTACCAGGTCCTGAATGATGTCAAGGAGGTATTCATTCTCCTTGACATCGGCTACTTCTAGCCAAGAATCATTCAGGTAGACGATGAACTCGTTCTTGATGAAATTCGCGGTGATCTCGTACCGTCGTTGAAGAACTTCTTGTTCCCAATGACTATGGCGATGGGCAAGGCAAACTAGGACTGCCTTAGAAGTCGACTCATGCAGGGATCAGACCCTTCACATAAGCCAGAACCGCTGCCGAATCCGGAGCATAGCCCAACATGCCTGCCAGGTTGAGAAGCACCAGGAGGAACCATGCCGACTTGACCACCTTCTGAAGGGTAGTCGTATGGGGCCAGAAGGCGACCAGAAGAAGGAATACGATTAGATCGACGCCGTAAAACATTGGTACCTACCTTGAACAGATTGTACGGCCACCATTTAAGCGGAGCCAGGTTGATAAGTCAACGTCACGCTAGGTAGAAAGGTTACCTTGGAGGGAGCGACGGCCAGGATCCCTGCAACGGCTCCGCGAAGATAGATGCTTCTGACATCCGGGTCCAGCGGGCAAGCATTGTAGAATTTCTGGCCCTCCTTCACAGTAAATTCGAGGATAGCGGCCTTGCCGTACACGATGGCGTAGCCATTCTTGGTACAGATTATCTCATATTGATCTGTCATCTCTGAAACACCAACTCAAAATGGACGTTCGCTAGGGCATCCAAGATTGCCCTAACATGATTTCCGGTGGCATCACAATGCCCATGATAGACATCAGGCACGTTGATATCCCAATTCTTGATGCATTCCCAGATCGCGTTGAACTCAGGAGATTCGAGCTGAGCGGGATATGGATCTGGCCAAGGTCTGGCATAAGGTTTATGCATCGGAGCATGAATATCCAACCTGTATTGATAACCAATCGGAGGATCCCTGTAACCTTCGAAACGCATCAACCCTTCGGGTTGACAGGTTGAGCAAAAGCAGGGCTCTTCATCTAGGTAGCTCAGGTAAACCAAGGGCTTTCCTCATGTCGTTTCCTACTGCGCGCCAATCGTCTTCTAGGGCTTCCCGATCCGATTTTGGTTCGGTTGGAGGTGCGAGATCACCTCCAAAGGCATCCAGCCAATCTAGGAATCGTTCAATCCATCTCATAATCTTATCTAGCAGATTGCGGACCCTACGTCAACCATCGCTAAATCTAGTGCCGGTTGTTATGACCGGGTAACCAAACCAAGGGAGGCCGTTATGGCATTCAAACTCGAACCAAAATACTCTACCATCAAGGATTTCTTAGCATGGATGCAGCAAGATATAGCCCGGTATGGAAGGCTGGATCAGCATCTGGAACTCGTTGATTTCCAAAGCAATTTTCAGGAGAAAATGCTAAGGATTCGACTCTACACCGATGGTCACGTCTATACGATAGACGCGCGCGAGAAACCTGGAGCTCAGGGATATCTAGGATGCGTGGCTAGATCTCGTAAGGAACGCACCGGAGAAGATTGGCACCGCGGCAGTGATCTAGCCGACGGTCCCTTGACCAAAATAACCTGGCATAGGATCCTAGGTGATATTGTCAGCTATGAAATGATGAGAGTCCAAAGGCACGCCTTCTCCTGGGCGCCACTCGAAGCAATCCTATCGGCCGAAGATCCGTTGATTTTCAATAAGAAGGATGACGAACCGAAGGGACCCTACGGAATAGAGCAGCAACCTTCCGCTTCAATCCCGCTGTCAATCGCGCAAGGGCTCGGTAAACCGGTAACGACTTCAGGTATTGAATTACCCGGAGAGCCCTCTGATAGCACCATTCAAACCCAGGAACCTTCATAAGCTCTGGTTTCACATGGTGGAAGATGCGTTCAACGAGGACGAGCTTGGTAACTTCACCTAGTGTCAGAATGATAATGCCTCTGAGGAGGCGACCATTCCAAATCATTGCCAAACCAAAAATCTTGAGCGGCTCTAAGGCTATCCAAGGCGTCAATACCAACATCAACAGGATGTAAGGTGTAGACCCAGGAAGAGTTCGATTTGCTAGGGCACCTACCCAATCAACAAACCGAAGTAAGTTCTGAAGGAATCCAACTTTGGTAGCGAGTTTGGTGATTGGTTTGGTAATCGCCCAGAAGAGCAAGTCTACCGCGACATAGGCGATAGCCAGAATTGCGAAGATCCATCGGAATAGGTGCTTCATCACACCAGGATAGTACAGGATGCCTAGATTGTCAATCCCATTTGCCTGAGCTTATGATGTAGGTGAGCTTGCCTCTGTATTCCCCACCTACCGCCTGGATGGCGTTCACATAGCTGTTCTGGGATTTGAAAATCGCAAAGAATTTCGAGTTGCCTAGGAGCCTGAACAGGCATTTCAGGTTGTGCCCTCCGGTAGAATCGTTGTCTGTGAAAAGAACGCAATAGTAGCCCATGTCCATAATCTTGGTCAGGTCGGCCGTTAGGCTATCATTCAATTCGGTGCCGCCGGCGTCATGTTCGGTGAACAACTGCTCGACGTTTCCGGCTTTTGCCTTGGGACCACCTGCTGCCCCTAACATCGTGACCTTCTTATAAGAGCCGCCGCCTGCACCTGATCCAATCTTGATCTCAAAAATTTGGTGACCATCGGTGAACCGTACAAAGCCCAAGATGCTGTCGAGTTTCTTGTAGGTTTTGAGCAGATTTCGGATTTCGTTGTAGATATTACCGATGACATCGCCCATGCTTCCAGAGCTGTCGACACAGAGACAGAGTTTGAGTCTCGCTTCGCCCTTGATTTCTCCGGGCTTGATCACCGCCGCGCCGTGTTGGGCTAAGACCGAAGCCTGAGATACAGCGCTCGAAGATGGCTTGATGTAGGTTTCTTCTGGTATTTTGGCTACATCATGCACCAATTTCGCCAGAAGGGCGCGCCAGTTGAACTTGGGCGGAGTATAAACCCAACCAATGTCAAGGGGGTTGAACGAGTTAGATTTCACGTTTGAACCGTAGTTGGTAGACGTGTCATCCAGAGGAGGCATTTCGAGCTTCCCGGACTTGCGCTTGCCCAACTTTTGCTCGGTTTCTTTCCAAGCCTCATCGGGATTCCAATCGTCTTCCTTGTCTTCTTCGGCTTCCCCTTCGCCAGGCTTCTTTTCGGGACCTTCGGCCCCTAGATCATCTTTATTCTGGCCAAATCCTTCAGGCTTGTTCCAATCTTCTTGGCCTTCGTGGCCTTCTCCCTTGTCATCCTCATCATCCCCGCCTCCCTCGCCGGCGGGGATTTTCGAGAGTTGAGAAACGTGCCAGGTAGCCATGTTATTCTTTCTCCCCGGTTGGTTCTACTTCGGCATTGCCTTCACTATCTATAGCCGTGACGCGACCTATTGAACCATCCGGACATCTAACTTTATCACCAACCTTGATGGAGGTCTCACCGTCTTCTCCCCCTCCCTCACCGTCTTCTCCCCCTCCCTCACCGGGCTTCTTATCAGGAGTTGCTGTTTTGCCTCCCTTAGGCGGTGTGGGATTCTTTGGCGGAAGCGGTGGCGGCCCGTTTTCATCTTCCGGAGGGTCTCCATCAGGCGGAGGAGGTCCTCCTCCGTCTGGCGCATCATAGCCGTACCATTGGGTTCCATCAAACCAGTAGGCCTCCGAACCCGGACCATAATTTCCTGGCAACACGAGGCGCTCGACGCCAAAGCTCATGGGTTAACTCCCGGCGTTGAAGTTGGTGGTGTTGGCGCAGCCGAAGCCGCAGGTTTAGGAGCGGGTTTAACCAAAATCAACTCATCCTTTGCAGGGCTACCATCTGGATTGACTCCATCTGTAATGAGCTTGGGGTCGATCTTACCATTGACTAGATTGAGTTGGTAGACCCTCATACTTACTTTCGGGTCGGGATCTTTTGCAACCAGGACGCGCATACCATCTGAGAATGGGCGACCGCTAATTTCGATCTTGGCAGGGTCGACGCCCCGGATGTTGTTCAGTAGACCCTTGTCCTTGGCTGGCGCAACACCACCAACCTTGAAGTGAGGGAAATCATAGACTACATCAACGGGCGCTCGTCTAATAATCTTTCGATTTAACTTGGGCTTCTTCTTTGGATCTTCCCCCCCTTGATGTTCATGGTCATCGGCCATCTTGCCAAGGATCTTTTCCATCACGTCCTTCTGGACCTCATCCAACTTCGCGAACTCAGATTGGACGATCTTAGCCATCTGACCAAAGGAATGCTGCCTATCGTAATTGATACTGTCGCTGAACAGCCCCATGGGAAGCTGAGGCAAACCTTCCTTCACGAGTCGGTAATTGCTTCTGAAGTCACCTACCCAATTCGCGACCATAGGACTGATCTCATGCCCTAGCTTGGTGTAGTGTTCAGGTACGTCCCAATCCGATTGGGTCCAATGTAGGTATTCATGCGCTATAAGGAACTCGATGTACCCGTATTCATCAGGGATTGGGCCACCTTGGGAGGCATAATAACTGTCCTTCATCTTGATGCCCTTGATCTTCCCAAACTCTAGAAGATTCTGGCAGAAGTTCTTGTTGAAGATGAACACTCCGTCTCGGGTTGCAGCGGCTGTATCAACATCTTGGAAGGCCTCATCCGATTCCTTGCTTGAAGGAACCCACTTGAATGTCGGCTTCAGGAATTGGTGAGTTCGACTGCTCTTCAAAGGGTAGAAATCCTCGTATTTGACCCCGATGAACACCTTGAGTTTCTCGATTGTCTGGAGATCTAACTTGGGAGCGTCTGGATGCTTGACACCAAACTCCTGCAACATTTGGAAGGCCTCGGATTCGATGGCATTCAGGGCTATCGTTGCGTGTAGGTGTGGGGTGATCCGCTTGAATTGGTCGAAGACCCTGATATTCTGTAGAATATGATCCTCGATTTCCTTGTGTGACTTACCTGTTACCTTGGCGACTTCAGCGATAATGTGTTGAACGTGGGCGTCTGTCAGTTTGGTCTGAGACCATTCGACGTTGTCCAAGATCTCCTTGGGCAATTTTTCGTCCGCTTCGGTAAGAATGATGTAGAGGTCATCTATTCTCATGGACCTGTCTTCTGTTTAACGGAGGGCGTTGTCATGATGCCACTACCCATTCCGCCACCACCAGACCCTGGCGGACGTCCGCGCTTCTTTGGCATCGGAGCTCCGGTTGCGGAATCAACCGGAGGTGGTGTAACGCCAGGCACTCCGGGTTGTTTCTCTTCTTCCTCATCAGGAATATCGAGTTCCTTCTTATCCTTAGGTTTGGTGCCATGGCGACCGAACAGGTAACTCTTCAAGGCTTCTCGGCTAGGCGGTTGATAATCTGCCACCTGGAAGTCCTGTTGGAATGGGATAGGATCAAGTCCTTCATCTTCTAAGTTCGAAGCATAGATAGTGTATGTACCAGGTGGCATCAAGTCAAGACCGATCTTACCATTCAGAATGGTTCGAAGCATGTTTCGAATGCGAGGGGTGACCGTTCGAAGGTACTCGTCGATGAACAGGATGGTTTTGAAATACTTTCGGATTTGCCGAATGTGCTTTGGAATATTGGTTTGAGTACCGCCCATGGCCTCATAGTATTCTAGAGCGTCCGCTTGAGATTTTGAACCCTTGGCGTAGAGGCGCGCGACGTACTCCTCATCAGGAATTGCAGTCTGGGACTTGATGATATTCGCAAGGTGGGAATCACTCAGAACTACTCGATAAGGATCGTCTGGATTTTCATCATCGTCCTCTTCAACGGTGTATTCGGCCTTACCCTTGATCCCGCCACCCTGGGCCTTGAAAACGATGAATGGGATGTTCAGAATATGCTCTTCAACGATGTGAGGGACTTCGAAGAGGATCAAGTTCAAGCCTAGAAGTTTGGCAAACATTTTCACAAACGTGGTCTTACCAATGCCGGCTTCTCCGCCAAGCATGATGCCCGTTCGGTTAACTTTCCAGGCATGGGTTCTCATGCTTGCGATAATCGAATCCGCGAGCTCTAGCTGAGATTCATCAATTGTCATGTCAATCCCAATTTACCATTCTGTTGTAGAGATCAGGTCGGTGCTTCTCAAGGTGTGCCAAACGATCTGGATGATGATTACCTAGTACAGGAGTGTGATGCATCTTCATTTCCTGACCTACAGGTTCTTCGGTCAGGAAAGCTTCATTCGTTGTCTTTTTCGATACCGTTTCAGAAGACTCCAATGTCACTCCGGAGGATTCTAGTTCCTTAGCCGTGATAGGCCTCAAGGCTTCTTGGATTGCTTTCTGTGATTTTGCTAGCACCCTCTTGGGCATCATCTGAGTTATTTTCATAGGCTCTCCA
>Ga0181514_1244242_pt1 | contig 12404 bp, 12 predicted proteins | sample PEATcosm2014_Bin_21_FD_135918 | JGI IMG/M metagenome (GOLD analysis project Ga0181514, IMG submission 135918) | Metatranscriptome of peatland microbial communities from MTU Mesocosm Facility, Houghton, MI, USA - PEATcosm2014_Bin23_10_metaT... | ecosystem: Environmental > Terrestrial > Soil >...
CCCGAACAGAATGCATTTCGATTAGTTCTACACACGATTTAAGACAGTGGGTACCCGTGACTTAGTCACATAGCTGAGTGTCAAAGACCGTCAACAAGCTCAATAGCCGATGGATATTTACAACGGCTGGTGTTCATTGGTCCCATATGGAACTCTGCGTGGAGGTAAATCGTGCCTAGCGACAGCGTCATGACGAATACAGAAGCCGCGGGCTCGGACTTCCCTGTCATCTCAGATCCTGGCGTACGAATGCCGGTTGCGACGCCGCCTAACTCCCTGTCAGAGACCACTTCTCGATCGATCCGCTGGAATAGTTTTCCGAGCAGGCTCTATTGCAAGGGTAAGCGCCTGTCATGGGAACCCGAAGCCATTGACTTTTCCCAAGACGTGAAGGACTGGCAGAGCCTAACGCGCACGCAACGGCAGATGATCCTGCAAATGCTCGCAATTTTCGCAGAGGGCGAGGGAGCTGTGACCGCTCACCTTGCGCCAATGATGATCCATCTATCCCGAGAAGGACGTCGCGAGGAAGAGATCTATCTGACGCAATTTCTTTATGAAGAAGCAAAGCACGTGGAAGCGTTCGACCGCTTTCGCTGTGCGGTATGTCCTCACGAAGATGTGGTGCGACATCAAACCCCATCGAGCCGCTTTCTCTTCGATCAGGAAATGCCCCGGGTGATGAATCACCTGCTCACAGAAAGTTCGCCCCGCTCTTTGGCCGATGCAGCCGCAACGTACAACATGATCATCGAGGGCGTGGTTGCGGAAACAGGATACTTTACCTGGCGAGGGATGTTGACGGAGCGAGGCATCTTTCCGGGGATGCTCAAGATGATTCTGCATGTGAGTACGGATGAAGCCCGACACATTGCGTTTGGCGTGTATCTCCTCAATCGGCTTATTCGACAGGACCCATCGCTTTTGCCTGTGACGCGAAAGCGTATGCGGACGTTGCTCGGGCACGCTCTTCGGATGCAACAGGAGATCTTCTCGAATTTCCCTGAAGGTACCAACTTCGAATTAAGACCCATGCGCAGTATTGATTTTGCGCTTCGCCAATTCAACAACCGATTGCAGGCTCTCGAGCGTGCAGTCGACTTCGATGACGTTGAATCGCTCAATGTGGCTTGACGTTTGATGCAGCGATTCACGCCAGATTGCCACTCATCGCCAGGCTTAGCAAGAGAGACGGGCACGTGTTCCTGAAGGGGGAATAATGAGTCAGCCTCGGGTAGTCGTCACCGGTATTGGAGCGCTATCGCCGATTGGCGTCGGCAAGGACGCCTTCTGGGAGGGGCTTCTTCGCGGCGAGAACGGCATTCGCGAAATTCAGGTCATGGATACCAGTAAGCACCGCACACATCGCGGCGGGGAGGTGCGCAGCTTCGGCATACTTGAAGACCGCTGGACTGCGGAAGAGCACCGCCTCGGCCGTGCTTCGAAATTGGCCATCGCCGCTTCACGGGAGGCATGGAACGATTCCGGGCTCGCCGGCGTGAAAGTTCCGCCGCGCCGCATTGGTGTCGCATGCGGAACGACAAGTGGCGAGAGCCAGATCTTCGAAGAAGAGGTCGCCGAATTTCTGGACCGGGGGCATGAAGGACTAAATATAAATCGCCTGGAATATTTTCCAGTGGATGTGATCGGGTCCTCCATTGCGCGCCACCTGGGCGTTCAGGGCCCTGTCAACACTCTTACTACGGCATGCGCTGCAGGTAATTACGCGATCGGTTGCGCTGCGGATCTTCTACGCTCCGGGGCCGTGGACGTGATGATCGCTGGCGGAGCGGACATGTTCTCGCAGACCGCGTTTACCGGCTTCAATTCCCTGCTGGCAGTTGCTCCCGAATGCTGTCAACCCTTCGACAAGCTGCGCCGCGGAATGCTGGTGAGCGAGGGTGCCGCGATGTTGACCCTGGAGACGCTCCCGCACGCTGAGCGGCGCGGCTCACATATCTACGCGGAGGTGCTCGCGTGCGGCATCAGCAACGATGCCCATCACATGACAGCGCCGCATCCAGAGGGACTGGGCGCCGTTACGGCAATGCATAATGCTCTGCGCGAATCCGGTTTGAAACTGGAGGAAATTGACTATATCAGCGCGCATGGAACCGGAACTCCTGCAAATGACAAGGTGGAAACACTGGCCATAAAGAAGGTCTTTGGCGCTCGCGCGTATGAGATCCCCATGAGTTCCATAAAGTCAATGATCGGTCACACGATGGGAGCGGCGAGTGCTCTTGAAGCGGTCGCGTGCGCCATGGCAATTCAACATCGCGTGATTCCGCCTACTATCAATTACCGCAATCCGGATCCACTTTGTGACTTGGACTACGTTCCCAACGAGGCCCGGAATCATCCGGTAACGGTTGCTCTCAGCAATGCATTCGCCTTCGGCGGCAACTGCTCAACCCTCATCCTGGCAAATCACGCGAGACACTGAAGCAGCTCTTCCTTTGGAGGAACGATGACAAAGCGGATCGTGGTCACGGGAATTGGCGCCATATCTTCGGCCGGCACGGGCGTCGATGCATTTTGGGACGCTCTGGTCGGTGCTTCGCATGAGCCTCAATTTCCTGTGCGGTTCGACACTCAAGCTTTGGACTCTCGACGTGCGCATGAGGTTCGCGAGATTGAACGGACGGCTCTTCCTGTGCGAAAGGTGGCGGGGGAGCGTGGAATGCAGTTCGCTGTTGCTTGTGCGTATCTCGCCTTGAAGGACGCGAAACTGGAATTTGACGCTCTGGATCCAGAACGCGTAGGGGTTGTCTATGGCTCCACGCTGGAAGCGGTTCGGGCGCTGACGGAATTCCATCGCAGAGTCAGCAAAGAGGGGCCGCGATGCGCAGACCCGGGGTTGTTTCCGAATACCGGCATGAGTGCGGCAGCCTGCCAGGTATCGATCTCTCTCGGTTATAGAGCTTTTAATACCACCATCTCAAATGGCGCCACGGCGGGTTTGGACGCAATTATCTATGGCTACAACATGTTGCTGGCCGACCGCGCCGATTTCGTGATCGCCGGCGGCGTGTACCCGCTCTGTTACGAGAGTTTTCTGGGGTACATGCTTGCCGGTGTTCTGTCTCCAGGCGACACGGGAATTGCCAGACCGTTCGATGCCCAGCGCTGCGGGACTGTGCTTGGCGAAGGCGGCGCGGCGCTCCTGCTCGAAACATATGAATCGGCCATGGCTCGAGGCGTCAAGCCGCTCGCCGAGATCAAGGGCGGAGCCAGCGTATTTGATCCAACGACAAAGCCAGGGTATGGTTTGCAGGCCCGTGGGGCTACTGCGGCAATGCAGGACGCGCTGGAACGTTCCAGTCTTTCAGTCAAGGAGATTGATCTGGTGGTGGCGAACGCTTCCGGCGATCGAGCCGCCGATTGCATGGAGAGCCGGGCGCTCCTCAATGTCTTCGGCAAGTCTGACGTGCCGGCTGTCACCGCCCCGAAGGCAACCATCGGCGAATGCCTCAGCGCATCTGGGGCATTTCATGTAGCGGCAGCGGCGTTGGCGCTATCCCGATCCACCATCCCGGCAACGATGAACTTTGAGGCGCCGGGTAAAGGATGCCGAATTGAGCCAATCCGGCAGACAGTGCGCAATGATTCGCTTCGGAATGCAATCGTAAATTCTTACGGATATTTGGGGATCAACACTTCGCTGGTCCTCGCAGCGGCTTGACGCAGCACAGGAAGGACCTGGTGTATTCAGTTCAAGGAGGGGTCAGAAGCATGTACGGAGAAATCGCCAACACTTTGCAGAACGAAATCGCGTCGTTTCTCGATCGTCAACCCGAGGACATAGATCTCCACGCTTCGTTGATCGAATTGGGGATTGATTCCCTTCAGATGCTGCAACTGCTCGTGCTTCTCGAAAGGAACTTTACCGTGCACATGGATGAAAGCGATCTTGAGCACTTTACTTCGATCCATACCGTGACCTCGTTGGCTTTACAGCGGCTGAGTGAAAACGAAGCTGTGGTTACGGCAGGGAACTCCATGCTTGCGGCAGACTGAGGAGAGATGCCCGTGACGACGATTTCAGCAGAACCTGCCTCATCCGCAGAGAGGCTGGATTACGGCCCAGTCCAGCCGCCGATGCTCACACACGCTCAGGTGCGGGGATTCCTGAAGCAACGTTTTCCGCTGCTTATGGTAGATACGGTGCTCTTAATTGAGCCCGGTGCCCGCGTAGTTGCGGTCAAAAACGTCGCGGGAAACGAGCTGCAGTTTCTGGGTCACTTCCCCGATTTTCCTTTGATGCCTGGCGCGTTGATCATTGAGTCGCTTGCGCAAACAGCGACATTCCTCAGCTGGAACCAAGGTGGTGGAGACAGTCCGACGCAGGTGCAATATCTGGGAGGCGCCAACATCAACTTCTACAAGCCGGTCTATCCCGGAGACCAGATGGTGAACGAGGTGCGACAGACCCGCCGGCTAGGCAACTTACAGATCGTATCGGCGATAACGCGAGTGGGACCGACGGTGGTAGCGCGCGGAGAATTGATTCTTGCAGCACAAGGGCAAACTTAAATGGGCAGCCTGGAAGGAATGGTGGCGCTGGTGACCGGGGGAAGCCGCGGTATCGGTCATAGCGTCGTGTCAAGTCTGACAGCTCGGGGAGCCAAGGTGGCCTTCACGCACTCGCGGCCCCTGGAGGGATCGCCGTGGCAAGGCCAGCCCTGCAGCGATCACGTCATGGCAATTCGCGCCGACGTTCGCGATGCACAGGAAACGGACCGTGTCCTGAGCATGACGATTGGGCGATTTGGAGGGGTCGATATTCTCGTCAACAATGCCGGTATTGTGCGGGACAAGCTATTAGGGAGCATGGGGGCGGAGGATTGGGACGACGTGCTGGCAACGAACTTGTCAGGAGCGTTTCGATACACGCGGGCGAGCATCTCGTCAATGACTCGGAGGGGCCGGGGACGAATCATTTACATCTCCTCCATCGGAGCCATTCGTGGGACCCCGGGGCAGGCGAATTACGCTGCATCGAAAGCCGGGCTGCTTGGATTGACGCGGAGTCTGGCCGCAGAACTGGCTGGATTCAAGATCACTGTGAACGCGGTATTGCCGGGATACATCGAGACGGACATCCTGGAGAAGATTCCCGAAAACGTCCGCTCTCAACTTACACGAAGAATTCCCGCGAGACGTCTTGGCAGCGCAGCCGAGGTTGCTTCGCTGGTGGCATTCCTGGCTTCAACGGAAGCGGATTACATCACCGGCCAAGCCATCGCGATCGATGGAGGATTAAGCAATTGAAGTTTTGATGCATGGGTAGAACGGGTGCGCTTGTTGCCGGTTCATACGGCTCTGCTCTGAAGGCGTTCCCCATGAGAAGCGAACTCTTGCAGTCCCTGGGTATGCAGGCAGCAGAAGAGGCTGCGGCATATCTACTACTTCAGCCAATCAACCATCGAGAGGAGCATCCCAATGAATCACGCAGATCAGAAGTATGAAGCCGCCACGCAGGAATCCACCTTGGGTTCCATGGATTTCAGCGTGGAAGAACTGAACATTGTCGATCTCGACGATCGCCTCGAACTGGCCGAACGCTGCACCATCAACATTAGCGACGCGGAATGAGTCGGTCCGGAGGAAGCACACTTGGCAAACGCCGGTTGCTTCCTCCGTTTTTCAGTGTTGAGCATGCGCAGCAGAAAGAAGGAAATGACAACGAAATAAACGATGTGGCTGCGGCAACGGATTAGTTCGACTACGGAGGCACCGCTTTTGGCGAACGCCAACCGCTTCCTCTAATTTTCCGGCTATCTGCGGCGTACAAGGAGACGAGTCGTACGATGAGACTTCACCTGAATCCTGGCCTGGTAATTCATCCCTTCGATGGCGCAGGCCACGTACCTCGCGTCGTGTGCGAAATTCCGCATCGATCCGGTCGTCCCGTGCACGTTCTTATGCCAATGACCATCGTTTCCGTCCTGCAGAAGTGCGAACCAGCGGACGGCATATCCGCGCTTGCTGCCTCGATGTCTGAAGGCGCGGGCGGACGAGTTCCCGCGAGTCAATGCGCAGCCTTGGTTCGGGAGCAACTGATGCCTCGGGGCGTTATCGTCGATCTCGACGCAGAGTTGGCCGAAAGCGACATGAAGCGTCGGGATGATTACCTGACCATAAAGGTTCGTTTGCTATCGCGGCCGATCGTGTTCGCAATTGCACGCAATTTGGTCTGGCTCTGCAAAAAATCAGTCGTCGCCTTCATCCTGGCGGCGGTCGTACTTACGCACATCTTTGTGATCGGTCTCGCATACCGTGATGGTGCTGCCGGGCTCGCGGCTTTTACAGCGCCCAGCGCAATCATCCTCATGGGTTTGGTCAGCGTGCAAGTTCTGTGGCATGAAATCGGCCATGCCACAGCGCTGGTGAAATATGGTGGTCAACGGCCAGAAATCGGATGGGGCCTCTATCTCTGGTATTTCGTCATGTTCACGGATCTCTCCGAGGCCTGGCAAATGCCGCGTAAGGCTCGGTTTCACATCGATCTTGCTGGTATCTATTTTCAGTCGATGTTTCTGATCTTGTTTTCTCTTCTATGGCTCTCGACCCACCAGAATATCTGGATCTATGCACTGTATGCCACCGATCTGCATCTGGCCGGTAATCTTAATCCCTTTCTGCGAATGGATGGCTACTGGGCCCTGGTAGATGCTTTGGGCCTGACGACGCTTCGGAACTTTTCCGTGGCTCGGCTTCTCCGCAAAGGCGATGGCGCCGGTCGGAATCGGCTGCCCGAACTGACGCCCCTGATGAAGCGCATAGTGGGACTTTATGCAGTCGGTTCGATTGCCTTCTACTCGTCGTTGCTCTTTATTCTAGGGCGGGAAATCTACAAATTTGCGCTCACTTTGCCTAGCCTGCTTCTGTCGTGGCACCACATCGACAATAGCGATCTGGGCCGAGACACAGCCCTGCACCTTGCGTGGAAGTTGCTGATATTCGTGCTTTGCTGCGCCATCCTGGTGCGCATGGCGATGCGCCTGATGAATGCGGTGCTTCCGGAGGGAGCCGCTCGGCCGAGGTCATTCTTCATCGGCAGAAGGGGTGTATCTCGTGCTTGACACGGCTCCCGAACTCCAGCTTCTCCAATGGCGCAAGCCCTTCGCGGAAGTGGCTATGGTGCGGCTCGCCGCGGCCGTGCAATTGGAGTCTCTCGATGACTCCCATGCGGTCTTGTTTCATGGCCTGACGGGAGCACGCATACAGCTCGCGCGCAGGGTTCGCGATTTGCTCGTCAAGTTGCGTGGCCCGGTTGCGGTTGAGGATCTGGTGGCCCTGTCGCCGTCGCTGGCATCGCTGCTGAAGACTTTGTATGAGAAGGCGTTTCTGGTGGATGCTGAAGATCCAGAGCCGTCTCAGCCGCGGCGCTTACTTGCACCTTCCGCGCATACAGCTTTTCATTGCCCGCCGATGGCTGCCTTCGATTCCGCAAAGGCCTCATCCGATGTCGTTTTTCTTGGTGTTCCGTTCGATCTCGGAAGTACCGTCATTAGCGGCCAGCGCCGCGGTCCGTCTGAACTGAGAATCGCCTCGAATGAGTTCGTTTACGAGACTGCTTTTGACAATGGGCGGCCGTTGGGCTGGTATGACATCGGCCTGGATACCCGGATATTGGAAGGTGTGCGGCTTCTGGATGCGGGCGACTTCTGTTTCGAATACGGGGAGAGCGTCGACACGGTTTATGAGCGATTGGGGGCCGTATGGCAGGCGCTGCGATCGGAGGGAACGCTCGCAGTGGCGCTGGGGGGAGATCACTCGATTACGTATTCCTTCGTGGAACGACTGCAACGGGAGCAGGAGATCGCGTTGATCTGGTTCGATGCTCATAGCGATGAGAGCTTCTATCGTCGGGATCAAAGCCATCACTACGGGAATGTGCTGACACGGATTCGCGAGCTCAGTGGAGTCAGGCATATCCTTCGCGTCGGCACGCGAGGCGCCGTCAGCACGCGCCGTGCAGCGGATCCCGAGCACTGCCGCACGATAAGTGCGAGAGACCTGCGGCGCTTCGGCTCCTCTATCCTGGACGCCGCCATCCCGGCGGGAATGCCGTGCTATCTGTCCATCGATCTCGATGTCCTTGACCCGTCGGTAGCACCGGCGGTCGGTACCCCTGTTCCCGGCGGACTCATGCTGCATGAACTGGAAGATGCAATCGCGGCCATTGCGCAGAGCACGCGCATTGAGGCCCTCGATCTTGTTGAGTTGAACCCGGACCGTGCGCCGGGCAACGTGACCGCGTGTACGGCAAGCCGGCTATTGCTGATTGCATTGCACCACTCCATGCAGAGCCGACGCGGAGAAGTGGGGACCAACGGGCGCATGGCCCAGGAAGAAAAGAACGCTTGCTCAGTGTAAATTCAGCTAACGATGGAGGCGGTGCACAATGAAGATTCACCTGATCGGACACGCAACTCTTCTTATCGAGACTCTGGATCGGACCATCCTCATGGATCCTGTCCTTGGCGATCCTCATCAAGAAGATCTGTTTGACATCACGCCTCGTCGCGAGGTGCTGTTTGACTCGTTTCCCGCTCTTGACATGATTGTTCTGTCGCACAAGCACCTCGACCACTTCGATATTCGCTCTCTGGCAAAGCTGCCCAAGAATATTCCAATCATCACACCCAAGGATCCCCTGCTCAAGGACTACTTGGAGCGAATCGGCTTTCAGCGCCTGACCCAGCTAGCTGACTTCAGCGTGTTGCGAACAGGCCAGACAAAGTTGATGACCACGCGATCGGACAATCCTGTTCCCGAGTTCGGCGTGGTCTTCAGCGATCCGAACGGTGTTTTCTGGAATCAGGTCGACACCGTCCTCTCGCAGAAAACTGTGCATCGAGTGATGAAGCATGCCGGCCCGGTGGATCTGCTGGTGGCAAGCTGGCAGCCCATGCTCGAATCCACTGCGCAATACAACCGCCACGTGACCTTCCCTTACCAGGCGTACGAGCGGTTGCTCTATAACCTGAGCCTGGTGCAGACAAAAGCTCTGGCTCCGGGAGCGAACGGCTTTCGCTACCGCGGCGAAAGCAGTTGGCTCAATCACGTTGTGTTTCCAGTTGCGCGGGAACAATTCGTGCACGATGTGGAGACGATAAAGCCCGAACTGCGCGATCACGTATTTTCTTTCGATCCCGGCGATACCCTCGAGGTTGTGGAGGGTAAGACATCCTGGACCTGCAAAGGAAGCCCTTATGTGCGGCGGGAAGACGATGGCCGCGAGATCATGGATTTTTCGCCCATCGATCTGTCCAACAGCATGGAAAGCCAGAGCCTGCCCGAGTACAGCGAGGAAAAGATTCAGAGCGCGATCGAGCGTATCCGCGAATCGCTCGCGCAATCGGAACAGTTCGAGGAGCACCGCCGATGGCAGGTGATCTACCAGCTCGAGATTGTGTATCCCGGGCGAGTGGAATATTGGCACGTGGACTTCGCGAACGGCGGCGTGCTTGAACGGGGCCGTCATCCCCGCAGCAATCTCATCAGTAAGATCACCGCATCAGCGCTCACAGGCCTGCAAACTTCGACACGCGGCTGGGATTATTGCATGCTCGGCGGATACTACCGAACATTTAGCCGTATCTATCAGCCGACTCCCAATGGACTCCTGCGGCAGCATGAAACACTTGACGATCCTCTTGCCGTCGCGTTTCCTTATGAGCCTGTATTCCGCGCCATCCTTGATCGCGAGGTCGAGCGGTGGGTGAAGGCGGCGAGCGATGTGCCCCGGAAGGAAGAGGAAGAATCCTTGGCCGCCGCGACTCACAATTGAATTGCCCGAGCGTGGCTCGGTTGAAAAACATCCAGTGAAACGGCCGCAATATCCAAATGTCCCAACCTATCGAGGTGAACCATGATGGAGAATACGCACTTGGAAAATGAGAACGCTGCTTTCGACACTTTGATCGTCGGAGGCGGTTTGGCGGGACTTACACTCGCTCTGCAGTTGGCCCAAACGGAGCCTTCGCTCAAAGTGGGGGTTGTGGAGAGGCGTGCCGGGCCAGCTCCAGAAGCCACGTTCAAAGTGGGAGAATCGACCGTCGAACTCGCTGCGTATTATCTCAACGATGTTCTGGGACTGCAGGACCATTTGCGGCAGGATCAATTGAGAAAAATGGGCCTGCGCTACTTCTTCTCCGGCCCTAACGGCAACTCCGACATCACTCAACGCTTTGAGGCAGGACCGGAGCGCTTTGCTCCATTCGACACCTACCAGCTTGACCGCGGCCGGTTGGAAAATGAATTGATGCGGCGGGTGCGCGAGCAAGGCGTAGAGGTAATTCGTGGCGCTGTGCAGAGCATCAAGATTGGTCAGAACCTTGCGGACCACTCAATTCTTGTGGCCGCCGATGACCATCAAACCCGCGAATACAGCACCCACTGGTTGATCGACGCAAGTGGGCGTACCGCCCTTCTCAAACGCACGTTAGGTCTGGACATCCCCAATAAACACGTCATTCATGCGGTGTGGTTCCGCTTAGGTGCGCGCTTGGAGATCGACAACTGGTCGCAAGATAGCGAATGGTGCGGAAGAGTGGATACCAAGACCCGCTGGCTCAGCACGAATCATCTGGTGGGAAAGGGCTATTGGATATGGATCATTCCCTTGTCCTCTGGAATGACGAGTATTGGCATCGTGGCCGATCCGCGTTATCACCCCATTGACACTTACAATACTCTCGCGCGCGCCAAGGCCTGGCTCGCAGCCCAAGAGCCCCAGCTCTTTGTGGAACTTGAACAACTCGCGACCCCCGTTCACGATTTTCACGTGATGAACCATTGCGCGCGCGAATCCAAGCGGTTGTTCTCGAGCAGCCGATGGGCAATGACGGGAGAATCAGGAGCTTTCCTCGATCCGCTCTATTCGCCCGGTTCCGATTTCATCGCCATGAGTAATACGTTTCTCGTCGATCTGATCATCCGCGAGGCCAAGGGCGAGAACATCCTGACCCGAACCGAGTACTTTAACTCATACATGCAATCGATCTTCAAAACCTCATTGTCGATCTACAGAGATCAATATGTGGCATTGGGGAACAGCCGCGTGATGTCCAAGAAACTGATATGGGACACACTGGTCTACTGGGGCACGTTTGCCATGATCTTCATCCAGAATGAGCTTTGCGATCTGGATCTGCTGAAGAACATGCGGCCCATCATCGCCCGCATTCAGATCCTGAACGGGGAGCTGCAGACACTCTTCCTGGAGACTGTGCAACGGGATGAAGATTCAGAGAGCCCCAGCCGGGCCGAGTCGGGATTCCTGGATATTGGCCGGGTCCGACGGAAGTACTACGACATCTATCAGGCCATGATCGACCGCCATACGCCGGAAGAAGTGATGGAATGCCTGAAGGCAAACTTGCGTACTCTCGAAGTGACATTTGAAGAGATCAAGGCGGAACTAATCGAGGACAAGCCTTATCCCCTGGCGGTTCTCATTGAACCCCGAAACGCGGCTGCTATGAATGAGTCATTGTCTGCTGTGGCCTCTGCGTAGTTACCCTTGAGTAACGAAGACTACCTGGGGCGCATTTTTGTGGTGCTTGCGGATACTTGAACGACCGCCCGATCGGAGTCGAGCGGAGCGTCGCCAAGTTTTTAGCGAGCTTTGTGCGTCTCGACGGACACGATGCCGGCAACCGTACTACACAGATTCGGAGGTCTCCATGAAAATCACGTTGCTCTACCCTCCGCTGGATGATCCGACCACGCCGTATCACGCCAACGCATATCTACTAGGCAGCCTGCGCGGCAATGGGTTTGCGGACGCGACGATGCGCGACATTAACATCGAGTTCATCAATTATTGCCTGGAGAAAGCGACCGTCGACAGGTTTCATCGCGAACGTGAGCAGAGACTGTTCGAGTTCGAAAACCGGTCCGGGCTCTCTGCTGCTGAACAAGTTGAGTATTTGGCATTGTGGCGATACGTGCCGATTCGTCCTGAGCAGCTAGCCACGGCTGCTCAGGAGCTTCGGAACATCGATAGCTTCCTCGATTACACACGCTACACAGCAAATACCACTTTGATCATCCGCTACTTCAGTTTTCTGGGGTCGCTGTGCTTTCCCGGTGAGATTGAGAATTTTCAACTACGGGGAAAGGGGCGATTTAGTATCTATGCACTTCAGGATCTCTTCAATATCAAGCTTTCGGACTCTCTCTGCTATTGCTTTGAACAGTTCTTCCGCGAACGCCTCGTAATGGATCCCGAATTCAGAGCCACTGAAGTTTTTGGCATCAGCGTCACCTACGACCATCAGCTGGTTTCCGCCCTTTGGCTGGCGCGGGCCATCCGCAACACATGGCCAGAAAAGAGAGTCGCGGCCGGCGGTACGGCATTAAGTCAGACCTATAAACACATGAAAAAC
>Ga0181514_1409588_pt1 | contig 11652 bp, 2 predicted proteins | sample PEATcosm2014_Bin_21_FD_135918 | JGI IMG/M metagenome (GOLD analysis project Ga0181514, IMG submission 135918) | Metatranscriptome of peatland microbial communities from MTU Mesocosm Facility, Houghton, MI, USA - PEATcosm2014_Bin23_10_metaT... | ecosystem: Environmental > Terrestrial > Soil >...
GGCAGATTCCCGAAGATTCTCGTATTCCCAAACCCTAATGCGCATTTCGGGAACCGGAAGTTGGCGCGAAATCGATCGGAAAGGGTTTGCAGCGTCGGTAGGGTGCACAGACAGAGGGAGGGACACAGAACAGATGGAGAAGATTGCCATGGCTGGTGCATGAGGTGTAATTGAGCGCCATGGCGTTGTTGCAGCAACAGCAACAGCAACAGCAGCAGCAAGCTGCGTGGCTGAAGTTGTTGGATTCAGCTGTGGCATCAGCATCCACGTCACCCGGAGATGAACCAACACGGTCATCCGCTGTCGCTGCCGCTGCCGAGTCCATGCACGGCCTTAGCGGTGCCCTCGCCGGACTCCGGGAATTTCTTGCCTCAGGTGATGGCACAGCTGCAGAACCATTTGTTCAACACATTCTTGAAACGTGCCGAGTGCTTCTTGAAAACGAGATGCCACTTTTGGAGCCATTGCTTGGGGTCCTTGCAGTTTGTGGGAGTCAATTCAGTCATTGCCTTGAGCCATACTTTGTTGACATAGTGGACCTACTTCTCGGTTGGGCACTTGACCCTGAACATCCTGAGGGTGACCGTAGGCTCATCGTTGAAAGCTTCCTTAAGTTTCAACCAATGTGGGCAAGGAATCCTCAATTTCCGGTGACTTTGATGACTAATTTTCTTGGCGACATGGAGAAGATAGCACAAGACCACACGTCTCCTACGTTGCAGCAGCTCCATCGGCTGCTTGCACTTGCATCATGCTTTGTGGCAGTCATGCAAGCTACAGCTTTAGGCCTGGAAGATGCTTCATCCAAGCCATTTTCCTCATCAACCACTCAACCATCGCTTGCTGATTCTCCTCTGGCATCTGAAACTGAGCAGCATATAGATAGAATGAATTACATGGTTGGTTCTGCCAAGGGGATGTTACCTCGTGTTATCACATGCTTCAAAACTTTAGGTCAGAAGTTTCAGAACTTCAGATGGCTGAATGAGGCATTAAGGTGTTTGCAACTCTTTGCTGAAGTTTTGAAGGAGAGTTTTGCTGAGTTCTACATTCCTGTTCTCAATATCCTGTTTCAGGGCTTGGGGATTGATGTGGAGAGACAGGTTTGGAAGGAGGTTGCCTCTGTGGGTCTTACTTTGGCACCAGCACCAGCTGCATTGAACATGCAACAGGTTTGATTCATTTTCAACCCTACAGTTCACAAACTAATTATATTAAGAGTATGGCTTCCATCACTTGATTTTCTGTCATACTCTTACTAGTCTTATGATGTGAGCAACACATTGTAGCTGGAATGGTTTGTTAGGCATTTTGTGTGCGTTGATATGATGGGACCGGTGCAGCTGTATTTCACAGGTTCAAGTCATCTTGCAAGTCAATATGAGGATGATTGCATGCCAAGGACATAGACTTCCTGTTAAGGCAGTTTCTAAGCTTGTAGGGTGCTCATCACCTTTTCCGATTTTACGCCTGCATCCAAGTCGCACTGTGAGAGGTGCAGTTGCTGCCACTTTTATGCTTCTGCTACAGCATGGATCAGATGAAGTTGCCACTGAAGCAAGAAGAAATTTAATGGAGGAGCTAGAGGGCTTTAAGGAAAGGAAATTTGGAACATTTCAGGACAGGGCATGGTCTCAGAAGGACAGCAGGATAGAAGCTGAACTTGATGTCAGTAGTATCTCAGAGCATGGTGTGGCTGAACGTGAAGTCAATGCACTATTTAGATTCAATTTGATGGTACTACTTTGTAGTTCTTTTCTTACAGGGACTGGTGCTTTGGTGGTTCCATCAGTGCTGCAGAGGTATGAGTTGTCTTTTACTGACAAGAGGGTAAACTCCTTGATACCAAGGTTGATTGAGCTCAAGCGCCTTATCTTGGAGAAGCTCAATCCTTTTCAGGACCCATTGCAGTGGGATCCTAATCTGCAATTGGTTTTGTGGCAAGCCCTGCTTTTGAATTGCACTATTGGCAGCTTTGTTGATTTGCATCATTTACACATGGTAAATGAATGCCAACAAGATAGAATAGATCATGAAGCCATAGTTGAGGGTAGTTCTGCTGATCCAAGCTATCTCTGTATGACATCCAATGCCTCTGGCATAAACAAAGAGATGGATTTCAGCATCATTGTTTCTCTTGCACTAGATTCTCATGCCAGCCTTCCTCTGAAGTTGGAGGCCCTTGATTGGATCAGTAGATTTCTTAATTCAAAGTCAACATCCAGATCAAGCATCAATAATCAAGAGTCTGCCAATAAGATCAATGAAGGTCACAGCTTCATAGCTAAGCTGCCAGAGTTGCTTCTTGCGATGGCATTTGATAGAGAGCTTCGAGTAAGAGCAAGTGTGGCTGCAGTCTTGGAAATCATTTTGCAGGCCAAGTTGGTGAAACCTTCACATTTCCAGTCTGTGGCTTTAATGGCTCTCAAGCAACTTAAAGACCTTGATCCCTGTCTTCAGGCTGTATTTCAAAGAGTAGCCTGGGCATATGCTCCTGCAGCTTTGTGGATGCATGGATGGTCAATATTGACTACAAATGAACAGGTCTTTCTTTCATGCAACTCCGAAGTTAGCAAGTTGCATGTTCTCCGCAGGAAGCAGACATTGTCTGAACTGCGGTCTGGACAACATTTACGACTGCAGCAGCTCTCATGGATACTAAACTACCTGTCTCAGCGTTCTCAGGTTCTTCCTTCACACTGGTTGCAAAGGATGATTTACAACTTCCCTGGAAAGAGCAAGACTGCTGGTGTCAAATCTGATGGGGAGGTACAAGAAGCTTCAACTGATGGGAGGGCGGAGACACTTGATGGAGAGTGTTGTAATGGTGAATCAGAAATTTTAGAGAATTGGTCTTGCAATTCTATTTCGGCATTGTGGTGGGCTGTGCAAGAAGCGTCTCAACACTGTGTCACAGTCCGACTCCGCACACATTTGGGTGGACCCACTCAGACATTTGCAGCATTGGAGAGGATGCTTTTGGATGTACCACATCTTTGTCGTATAGATTTCGGACGCAGAGAGGCTGTGATTGGGGGCATGGCCAGTCCTACGAACATTCAGTTGCTGCCCTTACGTCTTCTACTGGAATTTGTTGAATCTCTAAGGAAGGATATTTTCAATGCATATGAAGGCTCAGTTGTACTGCAACCTGCTCCAACCTTGAGTGCTCTTTTCTTCAGAGCAAACAGAAAGGTCTGTGAAGATTGGTTTGCTCGTATCAGGGAGGCTTTCATCAATGCAAGTGTTGCCACCCAATGCCATGCAGGCACATTTCTACATGCAGCCTTGCAATTGCAGGATCTACGAGCCACTGCCTCTCAATCTATGAGGGAAACTCGGTCCCAACATATCACTGAAAATAACCCTAGCATGAGGGGAAATATTCAGGGCGATTTGCATAAGATTATGCAGCATGCCTCTCTTGCCCTCTGTCGAGCACATGAAGCAGATGCCTTGTCAGGGCTTAAGGTGTGGGTAAAATCAGCTTTTGTGCCACAAGTCGTAGATGACTACCTTTCTGCTTCCAAATCTAGCACCTCAATAGGACCTTTTGCATGGCTAGACGGGTTAAGTTTTCAAGCCCGGGGCCAGTATGAAAAAGCTGTAGCAGAGTACAAAAATATACTTCATCTTGATGAGGCTCTGGCCATGATGGGTGCTGATGGAATCCAATTTGCAATTGCTCGTACAATTGAAAGTTATGTGGCACTTGCAGACTGGGAGTCTCTTGATTCTTGGGTGCAGGAGCTCCAACATTTACGTGTAGAACATGCTGGAAAACCTTACTGTGGGGCACTAACCACATCTGGAAATGATATGAATCCAATTTATGCCCTAGCCCGCTTTGATGAGGGGGATGTTCAAGGAGCATTGAATTTCCTCGACCTCACTCCTCAAAATAGAAGTGAGCTGACTGCAGATCCTTGGCAAGCTCTTCATCGAAGTGAACAAATGCTCTTGCAGGCCATGTTGCAGCACAACACAAAGCCAGAAAAACTCTCTTCTGAGATTTCAGTGGCAAGAGCTATGATTGAAGATGGTTGTCAGGTAGCATTGCTCGATGGTTTAGAACAAGCTGCTCCTTTTTTGGTCCAGTTAGACTGCATTCGAGTATATGAAACTTTCAGGAACAGTGATCATCCAGAGGAGCTGTTCACCAACTCTCCATTACCTTTATACCCATATTTTAGCTGGCCACTGGACCACATGCATCAAGACTGTCAGCCGTGGCTTAAATTGCTTCGTGTATATCGTGTGATATGTCCTGGAACATCAAGGACCCTCCAACTTTATCAGCAGCTCATGCGACTAGCTCGCAAACAATCCAACTTAAGGCTTGCACGCAGATTATCACAGGCGTTCCATGGCTCATATGTTGCCTCAATTGAAACTGGACAAAAATATTCATTCCAGCAATCTACTCTGTCAAGACGTTTCATATATGAAGATATTCTTCTACATCATGTAGAAGAGAATCATGAAGATGCAATCCTGAATCTCTGGGAATTTGTTGAGAACGAGATTACTGCCTGTCTTGACTCATCTAGAACGGAACTAAATGTCGACCCAACAAGTGCTAAGGGATGTCTGAAGCTTGCAAGTTGGCTAAGGGGAAGCTGCTTGCAACCTAGTCCAAGCTTAGTAGCAAAGCTAGGATTAGATGCTGATTACAGTGAAAGAGATCCTTCTTTATTTGGAATTGGTCTTCAGCAGATTGAGGGGGCAGCAATCAAGGGAGCAACCCTTCTATGTCCTGATATGGCAAAGACGTGGTTCTCCTATGGCTATTGGTGTTTCTTCTATGCAGAAGGGTCTGTCAATGGGACCAAAGTGGCTTCAGGAAGCTCATGTACCTTCTTGAATCTCCTTGATGATGAGTTCAGAGCAAAAGAATGTGATCTTAATGATAAAGAAATGGCAAGGATACGCGATGTTGTTTCAGAGCTTGTTGCTGGCTCTAGAACTGAAAATGTGAGGCAATCATTTTTGGAGGATGCAAATGATGTGGAAAACTGTGTTCAACATATAGTATCTGCGTTCAAAGCAGTGGCTGCATCTGCTGGGTCTGAAGATATAGACGGAGACCCACCGTCTTATCTGTTGTCTTTGCAGCTACAAAGGCAATTGCAAATGATTTCATCTGCACAATCAGTAGCTTCTGTGATTCCTGAGTTGATGGGGATATGGTGGGAACTAAGACGGCGGCGAGTGACTTTATTTCGTTATTCTGCAAAAGGGTTCTTGCAGTATTTGGCATTGTCAAATCATAGGCGGTTGACAGGCTGCTTTTCTGAGCAAGTGAAACCTGAGAAGGAAGACTGCATGTTGAGTGCCTCTCTATATCTACTGCGAATTCTTGTCAATTATGGTGTTGAGTTGGAGGATTCTTTGCAACAGGGCCTATCGTCAGTGCCACCATCTTCCTGGCAGGCAATTTCTGCCCAAATTCTTGCCCGGTTGAGCAGTCATCCAGAGTCAAGAGTGCGAAAGCAGTTGGAAGGATTGTTGATGACCTCAGCCATCTCATCCCCTTGGGCGATAGTGTATCCTTTGTTGGTGGATATGAATGCTAGTGATGGGGAGACATCAGAGGAGCTGAAGGACCTTCGGGACTGCTTGGTCAAGTTGCACCCTAAATTGGCTAGAGATGTGAAATCATTAGTTGCTGAATTAGGTGGCATCACTGTGTTTTGGGACGAGCAGTGGTTGAGCACTCTACAAGACCTTCGGGCAGATGTGATGCGACGCATCACTGCTTTAAAACATGAGGCAGCTCGAGTTGCAGAGAATGCAACATTGAGCCTTAATGAGAAAATTCGGATAAATGCTGCCAAATATTTAGCCATGATGGCTCCTGTTGTTGTGGCTCTTGAACGTCGACTTGCTTCCACATCCTGGCCACCAGAAACTCCTCGTCAAGCTTGGTTTCAGAAGCAGTTTGGTAGCCCTTTGAAAACAGCAATAGAGATGTTCAAGGCTCCGCCAGCAAATTCTGCATCTCTATCAGGTGTTTGGCGCCCATTTGACACCATTACGGCTGATCTGGTTAGCCATCAGAAGAAGTCATCTGTCCTTCTAAGTGATGTTTCTCCAGCACTTACAGCACTCCAATCCTCTGAAGCCCCAATGCCAGGACTTGCAGTCCATTCCTCAGTTGTGGCAAGAGGACCTACTGAGTCCTCCATCAAAGAAGACTCGTCAGTTATTATTGATAGTTCACTAGGGATAACAACAGTTGCTTCTTTTAGCAAGCATCTTACTGTTCTGTCTACCAAGACCAAACCAAAGAAGCTCCAGATAGTGGGATCTGATGGAGGTCTCTATACATACCTTCTTAAGGGTCGGGAGGACCTTCGTTTGGATGCTAGAATTATGCAGCTATTGCAGGCAGTAAATTCTATACTCTTAGTTCGTTCTGAAACTCGACGCCGAGGTCTTACAGTCAGGCACTACTCAGTCACACCAATCAGCGGGCGTGCTGGGCTTATTCAATGGGTCGATGATTTGACCAGCATGTACAGTGTGTACAAGGCTTGGCAGGAGCGAACACTGATGGCTTCAGGGACAAACGTTACTCAAGGGGTGGTGTCAGTTCCACGTCCTAGTGATCTATATTATGGGAAGATTATACCTGCTTTGAAAGAGAAGGGCTTGCGCAAAGTCATATCACGGCGTGACTGGCCACAGGATGTGAAGCGAAATGTGCTCCTTGCGCTAGTGAAAGAGACCCCCAGGCAGCTATTGCATAATGAACTCTGGTGTGCAAGCGAAGGGCTCAGTGCATTTATGGGGAAGCTTGACCAGTTCTCTGGGAGCGTTGCAGTGATAAGCATTGTAGGTTATATCCTGGGACTTGGTGATCGTCACTTGGACAACATTCTTGTGGACTTTAGTTCGGGTGATGTAGTCCACATTGACTACAATGTCTGCTTTGATAAGGGTCTCCGCCTAAAAATACCTGAGATTGTACCTTTCCGCCTCACTCATACTATACAGGCAGCATTGGGTCTTACAGGTGTAGAAGGTGTATTTCGCACAAATTGTGAGTCTGTGCTGAAAGTGCTGCAGAGCAATAAAGAAGTCCTGCTGATGCTATTACAGGTATTTGTTTGGGACCCACTAGTTGAGTGGATGCGAGGTGATGGACATGATGAAGCTGTCATTGGTGGTGAAGAACGCAAAGGCATGGAGTTAGCAGTCAGCCTTAGCCTCTTTGCTTCTCGGTTGCAAGAAATTCGTGTGCCACTCCAGGAGCATCATGATCAACTAATAATGACGTTACCGGCTGCCTCTTTTGCATTAGAGAGCTTGGTGGAAGCTGTTGACAGGCTCGAGCAATGTTATGTTACATATGCCCAGGCAGAGCAATCTCGACGAGCTGCAGTCCATGCAGAGGGTGCGACCATGTCTTTGTTTGTAGAGGCCACATCAGATCTAGAAAAAGCACAAGAGATGTTTAGTGCTCAGGCTCAAGAGCTGGAGAATACTAAACTAATTGTCACTGAAGCAGCAAGGACGTTGATTCAATGGGTGAAACAGCATGTATCGGTCCTGGATGCACTTCGTTCTGGATCTATTTCTGAATTGGAATCTATTGGGAAAGTTGCCAGCCCTGCTGAAATCCTGTCCCTAAAGTCAGCTCTGCTGACAGCAGGGGTGCCCTTAAGCATTATACCTGAACCTGCTCAAGTGCTTTGTCAGGAGATTGATCAAGATGTGACCAGGCTGACTGCTGCACGGCATGAGGCCCTTCTCCGTGCAGTTCAAAGTCTACAAGCATATTCAACAGCCCTGCAGCAGCTAGTCCCTGTGAACTATGTTTCTAGCAGCCATGTCCATTCTTGGGCAGAGGTTTTACAGGTCCTATCACAGGAGCTCTCTCCTGAAGTGCTTGCTGTGACAAGGAGGCGGGCTGCGGACTTGATTGCACAGTGTCATGGCGTACAAGATGAATTTGTTCAACAAAAGTATAATGAATTGCATCTACATTTTGAACATCTTGTTCAAGAGCTGCAAAAACTGAAGGGAAATCTAACTGCTCTTGAAGTAGTGAATAATCCAGAGGCTGTGCGGAAGGCCAAGGACCTTTTTCTGGCTACAGTTTCTGGTCATCTCCAATCTGTGGCCAAATACAGTGAAAATCAAGAGGCCAGAGAAATGCGGAGCAAGTACATGTTGGTTCTACAAGATGCAGCAGTGTCTCTATACGAAACAAATAGTGAACAGATGAAGATGCTACATCATCATTTCATAAAACTAAGTGGTGCTTTTGACAGGGTAGAGATTGGTACAATGGAAGACAACAAATCCCTTGAAGACCTAAAAGAAGCGGTAGATAAGTATGTGTTTCTATTGGATACTGTGTCAGAACTTGGTAAGGTAGTTTCAAAGGCATCTATAGGGCTGAAGATTGGTCATCCTGGATGGGTACATCCAAGGACTTCTACAGGTCCCCAGTGGGCTCTCAAGTTTACAGAATATGTAGCTGGAGTTGGAGAGTTTCACAAACGAATGACAAGGACTATCATTCCCAAAGCAATAAGTGTAGCCACTTCCCGCGACCCTGGCATGATGGAAGCCTTCACAGCCTTTTCACAAATTCGGGAAACTGTTGATAGAATCCTTCAACAGGACATGGAATCTGTTTCTCACCACCTCAGAAATCGTGAGGTTGGTGAGAGAAAGCATGGACAGGTACTGATGGAATCTGCTGCAACCATGGGAATGGATCAGTTTTCTTGGGAGGACACTCATTTGGTAGTTGGCCAGAGAGAATCCTCTGGACAGAAGGATATTCATACGAATGTGTCATTGGATGCAGTAGAACAACGGTTCAACGCATTGGTGGATGTTAACAGTGATCTTGAACCACATATCATTCGTGGAAAGGTTTTGCTTGCAGAAGTTGCTCAGTTATTTTCTGGACTGGAAAGGTGGGATCAAGGTTTGACTTCTTTGTTACTGGAGATCAGGGGCAATCGACCCCTTGACCTGATTTTTTATTTAGAACCAGGGGCACCAAATAATGGCGGAAACATTTGGAGAGATTCCAGGCTATCCCAGGATAAGGCTTTTTTTGTTTGGAAAGTACGAGTAATGGATGCACTCCTCGACTTGTGTATGAGAGATGTATCTGCAATTGAAGATCTCACTTTGACTTCAGAGCAGGTCCGTTTGCTGGAGAAGAGGCTTGGAGGCCTGCTTCAATGTTACATAGGGCAGTACCTGGGCTATCGGTTGTTGCCTGCGTTGCTACTCCTGGTGAAAGAGACACATCCACTGAAAGCAAGGCCAGGTTCAAGTGAAGGTATTGAAGATAGAGAAGAATGGAAACGTGAGGAGGATGCACCAGAGCGAGCTCTTAGGCTCTTACATGAATATTGCAAGGTTCATGACACTGTAAGGGCTGCAAATGCAGCTTCTTCTGCTTTGAGATCTCAGGCCGAGGAGCTGATGCTAGCCCTGGACAAGGTGCATATGGAGGCAGCTCGAATGGAGTGGTGCAATGAATTGGTTCTCTCTAGCCTGCTACATCATAAGCAGTTCATAGGTGTCCCAAAGTCGATGAGAGGTGATAAACAGGGCATTGATATAGCATGGTGGAATAGGCAGCAAGTCTGTAAGAATCTGTACGCAGCTTCCACTGCCATCAGACAGGCAACAGAAGAGCTGCAGGGACGAGAGATGACTGCTATGTCAGCAGAAGGAGAGCTCGAGAAGGCTGTAGTGTCAGCATGGGCTAGTCATCCTACTGCAGCTCAGATGTCTGGACTTCCACCTGACTTTCATGATCATCTTAGTACACGCCGGCAGCTGCTGAGATCAAGCCATGAACAAGCTTTTAATATTTTGCGATATTCTGAGGCTGTGCTCGAGTTTGAATCATCTCGGGATGGGTTTCTTTCCATCTCTCCTGGTGATGGTCGTGATTTGCTGCAGTCCAGCAAGGATAGAGGGAGGATATGGCAAAAGAAATATTTTGATGTTGTTTCTCGGCTGGAGTCAGCATATATGTCTTTCACAAATCTAAAGATGGAGAGGCAGTCAGCCATGATGCGATTAGAATCTGCCAAAGTCAATCTATCAAGGGTTGCCAATGAGCTCCAGTCTGCATCTTCAGATGCAGAGTCCACTTTAGGTGCTGTGAAAGTTTCACACTCTAATCTCAAAGCCCAGATGAAGGAGGCAGCAATCTGCATATCAGCAGTCAACAATATTTTGCGGAATCATTCTTCTCTCACTCTAGATGCTGGGCAGATGCTTGAAGAGGTATTGGTGATCACTGAAGGAGCAGAAGGAGCAGATGACGTTCATACCCTGGCTCAAGAGGCTTCTACAGAGCATGCATGGCTTATGGCTATGCTGAACAAGGTTAATGAGTTGGTACTTCCTCTTGAACCACTGCTGACATCAGGAGCACCCCTTGCAAACAGTCTTAACCGGCTGTCTGCTCCAGGTTCACTATTAACAGAGGGGATAGTAGACAGAAATCCAGGCTATATCCACAATATATTGGACCAAAATCACCTAAGTCTGAAAAACACATCTTCAACATTGGCTGAAACTGTACCTAGCCTGCTGGTCGCTGTGAAGCATTTGCACTCCTGCTTGAGCAAGCTCATCGGAACTGCAAGCTCAGATGCTGGCTTTTTGCACAAGGCACTCGCCGGAGTAGGAGGTGAGAACCAGGAGGAAAGTTCTCAACAAGTGGTGATTGCTGTTATAAATTCCCATGAAGAGTTATCTCAATCAAGTTTGGATGGAAAGAGCACTTTACGATCAGGGCATGATCTAGATGCCAGCCTTCAATTTAGGGATGAGATTTCAGTCTTACAAGTGACTGATGATTGCTGGATTTCTCCACCTGAAAGTGGGCATTCTGATAGATATAGTGATAGTCTCATCATTAATGCCTCTCCTGAACTATGTCTAGGGAGAATGCAGAAGGGCTCAAGAGAAGAAAGGTCTCCACATAGGCCTCTTCATACTGACAGTAGCGAGGGGCTATCAATAGATTCTTCATATGTTGGTGCTCTTCCAGATGCTAGTGATGACTTAGAGTTAAGCAGTTCACCAGCCTCAAGTACCACATCGAATTCTGTCAGATCACAGCGGAGTTTGGAATCTTGTGTCGAGCAGGTTCCAACAGTCTCCACCATTGATGGGAAAATGGAACATCATGGAGGTATTGGCACAGGTTCAGAAGAGTTGCCCAGGCTATCCCATCGACAGAAAATGGGAAAGGCTAGGATGGAGAAGCTGCCTTTGTCCACTGCCTCCATATTCACAGATACTGTCCACCATGGTCGTGTTTTTAAAGGGAAGAATGCTCATGCTGTCTCTGTTCTGAAGAGAGTCCAGATGAAATTGGAAGGACAGGAAGTCGATGGCAGCAGGCAACATTCAGTTGCAGAGCAAGTGGATATGTTACTGCGCCAAGCTACAGGAATTGATAGTCTTTCAAATATGTATGAGGGATGGACTCCTTGGGTTTGAGGCACACCAAAAAGAGTTTCTTGTGCTTAAGTGAAAATGCATACTCAGTTGATCCAATGAAACTCAGATGAGAACAATCTTCAATTAAAGCCAGTCCTGCTTTTGCACTCGGGGTCTCCAGAATTGTGGAGTAGCATCAGATTTCAGTGAACA
>Ga0181514_1314024_pt1 | contig 11126 bp, 12 predicted proteins | sample PEATcosm2014_Bin_21_FD_135918 | JGI IMG/M metagenome (GOLD analysis project Ga0181514, IMG submission 135918) | Metatranscriptome of peatland microbial communities from MTU Mesocosm Facility, Houghton, MI, USA - PEATcosm2014_Bin23_10_metaT... | ecosystem: Environmental > Terrestrial > Soil >...
AAGCGAAGTTCGCTTCATTCTCGACTCAGTGTTGGATAACATTCGAATCCAACCATTTCGATGTGCTTTCAGAATAGAAATATTCGCTACGCCATATTTCTTGGTGATATCTAGACTAGAAAATCCAGCGTCAATGTCTTTCTGGATTGAGTCCCAGTCATATTTTCTTTGCCTCGGCATCCTGTATTTAGTTTGATACCTAGCCTTTCCATTCCATTCTGTCACGTGAACATCAGAGTCCAGTGCGGGAATCGAACCCGCATACTCGATTTTGCAGACCGGCCTATAACCACTCTAGGCACCTGGACAAATTGGTGGACGGTAAAGGAATCGAACCTTTCTAACTCGCTTATCAGGCGAGCTTCCCCAACCAGATGAATAACCGTCCGTTTGATAAGTCGTCCCCCGCAGCGGATTCGAACCCCTGTCCACCGGGTGAAGGCCGGCGTGTCCTTCCTATAGACGAGCGGGAGTTAGGAGACTTGGTGGCAATAGGTGGGAACGATCCACCCTACCAGCCTTATGAGAGCCGGTTCCTCCCTGAGGTATTGCCCAAAACGTACTCCCCAGAGTGCATTTCTGGCGATTCAGTCTTTTTGTTCGACAGGCTCGATCGCACCATCAGAACAGATCTTGTAGAGGACGCCCTTGGGGTCCTTCATAATCGTCGGCGCACCAAACTTCTTGTTCTGACCCGGCGGATTGGCAACCTTCCAACCCTGGGTCATCTTGTCATGCACCGTGTTCATCTGAACCATCGAGACCATTGTTTTCACCCCTTGTCTACCAAGCTCAGCTTAGTGATTTCAACAGGTGAACACAATCTATCTTTGGTTTATTTGGCGCCCACGACGAGGATCGAACTCGCCTTATCCGGTAGACAGCCGGATTGTTTCACCAGAAACATACGTGAGCAGATTGGTGCCAGTCGCCGGAATCGAACCGACGCCCACTCGTTACAAGGGAGTGATCCTACCACTAGAATTAGACTGGCGTTGGTCTCGCGTACGGGGCTCGAACCCGTCTGTCGTCCTTGAGAGGGACGTGACCTCACCCGAAGTCGAACGCGAGATAGTGAATTCGATTAATTCGAACCCTTTGCTTTGGAACCCCACATAGCATACCTCCTATCAGAAGCGGCTCCGGGACTCGAACCCGACTTCACAGGGTATGAACCTATGTAGACCACCCGGCCTGACCAACCGCATAATTCTGGAGAAGTTAAACTTCTTCCAGATCCTTACGAGCAGCCTCACGACGTTTATGGTCGGAAAACTTCTCGCCTTCTGCGCTATCCGTTCGGATACCGCTCATCTTCCAAGGCTTGCACATCAAGCAACCCGCCCGTCTTGCTTTTGGACGACGCCGTTTGTGATTCATTCAACCTCCGTCAATTTGGCAGGCCTAGTAGGACTCGAACCCACGCCACACAGTTTTGGAGACCGGTGGGCTACGCCGGAGCATAGACCTGTAATTCTTCCGTTGCGAGAGGGTGGATTCGAACCACCGACCTTCTGGGTATGAACCAGACGAGCTGACCACTGCTCCACTCCGCGCGGATGATTGAGGTCTCGATCCCCAGACCATTTTTCAGGTCCGTACACCTTTCCAGGGTGCCCTGCATCCCATGCAGTTAATCATCCAAATCCTGCGGAGAGCAGAGTACTCGAAACTCACACCTTTCGGTGCCCACCGATTAGCAATCGGGTCTGGTGTCCTAACCAATTTACTCTCCAAGTTTCCGACCGCGACTTGGTTCAAAGCCCACCGCCGGATCTACTTCATCCAACCATCAGTGCAAGCACCACGAGCAGGCATTCAGAAGCAGTCAAATCTAGAACGAGCAAGTGAGTTTGACTTGGAGTTCATCATGCAAAGATAACCAAATCTATCGGCTCGTCTGTGCCCCGAGTCGGATTCGAACCGACACGCTTTCGGCGACCGCTTTTGAGACGGTTGCGTCTACCATTCCGCCACCAGGGCATTGCGCTCTCGGAGGGACTCGAACCCCCAACCTTCGGTTTCGAAGACCACTGCTCTATCCATTGAGCTACGAAAGCATCTACTCAGTATTTACGAAGACTTGGTAGAAGCCAATATCTTCGGCATTTTTCTACCCAGGATCCAACCTTTCTGGAACCAGATGGGCAAATCTTCTTTCTTCACTTTCTTCGAAACGCCATCAGAATGAATCCAAGACGTTCCGAATTGGCTATTCGTTTCTCCTATCCCTTTACCTTTGGAGGATTTCGACATCAGGTCTATCGTCTCCGGCTTGTGTTTCTTGCCCTCAAATGGCTGGCCATTTTCTGCAATCCATCTTGCCTTCCCATCATCCATAGATTTCTTCCATTCCTCTTTCTGAGGAGGATTGTTCTCAAGGAGTTCTGCGAATTTTGCACCACCTATCTTACCTGCAGAACTTTGATCAGCCAAACCATTTGCGTTCACATAGAACCAAGAACCTTCACCTCCTAAGGTTAGGTTATAGGTATCCTTTCTCGAAACGAACTCTTCATTCACTAGCTCAGCTTCTTTGGCGAGCATTTCTTGAATGGTTTCGAACTTGAACAGAATTTCCTTAGAGAAATTTTCAGGTCCGTACTTCTTGACAGCCTTACGCATCAAGCTTCCGGATCCTAAATATCCATCCTCAAGGTCGTTCGTCGTATGGCAACCGATATAAATCTTGCCATTCTGACGATTTGTGATCTGATAAACGACGTTGAATTTCACCCAATATTTAGTATCTAAGGGTTTGAAATCCAACAAATTCTGGGCGATTAATGGGAATCGAACCCACCTCGACGGAGGACCACAACCTCCCGTACACACCAGCCTACCCTAATCGCCATAAAATCTTCCGTGCTCGAAGCGGGACTTGAACCCGCAAGATCCTGAACGACTCAGGTCTCACCGGCTCTTGTGCCGGCACGTCTTCCATTTTCCGTCATTCGAGCATAAGGTCCACCAGATCCTCCTGGTTGGATCGCTTGACTTCTTTACCAGGTATGTTACACTCAGAACATGAGCAGCTATTACCTATGCCGCCAACTCTCTCCTAAATCCTGGACCGTCGCCAAATTCGACGATGACCGAATGGACGTCTGTTTGTCCGTCGGTATCGGTTACAGAGGACAAACGGTGCCCGCAGTCTACACCATCAAGGATGGTCAAACGTCTCACGTTTGCGACTGCGCTGCAGAAACAAGCAAGAACGGCAAGTGCAAGCACGGCAAGATTCTTGATCTCTGGATCAAGGATGGTTCACAACCTGGATACGCTGTCGACTTCGAGAAGCAAGAAGTGTTTCCGACTTGCTTCGCGGAACCTGTTATCCAAGGCTCGTTCCGATTCTAGTTGGTGCCCCAGGTCGGATTCGAACCGACAACCTCCGGCTTCTAAGACCGTTACCTCTACCAGTTGGGCTACAAGGGCATTCTGCCTCCAAGGTTGGACTCGAACCAACAACCGCGACTTAACGAGTTCGCTGTCTCTGCCATTGGACTACTCGGAGAAATATCTGGTGCCTACGGTCGGATTCGAACCGACAACCTTTCCGGTCTGAACGGAACGCCTCTACCAAGTTGGGCTACGCAGGCAAAATGGCTCCTGAGGCAAGGATCGAACTTGCGACACGCTGATTAACAGTCAGCTGATCTACCGCTGATCTACTCAGGAATAAACTCTGCTCCCATCCCAGGTATCGAACCTGGCCTTCCCGGAGGAAGTCGTCGGATTAACAGTCCGCAGCCGTCACCATGCTGGCTCGATGGGAATAATTTACCGTCGGGATAGACAGACTTGAACTGTCGATCTCTAGTCCCCCAGACTAGCGGCCACTCCATACTGGCCCGTACCCCGAAAACGTTTCTATGTCAGGGATGGCAGATTCGAACTGCCGCTCCTACCGTCCGAGGGTAGGCGATTAACCAGACTGTCTTAATCCCTGAAATCAAACACCACGCCACGGTCATGTGTCTTCAATCCGTAGCCGCATTCACTCTTGTTTGCACCAGGCAAGAGGCCTGAAAATGTTAGGTACCTACCGGGTCGGATTTGAACCGCCAACCATCAGGGATGACCTTGAGTCACCTTCTCCGGCGTCCCTGCCGGCGCTTTACCCATAAGCTAGATTCCCAATGTCGCTTCTACAGCCGCGCGCAGATCGCGTCTCGGTACCAACCGGCGCCGTACTTCCTAGGATTCGGACGCCGCAAATTTTGGTCAGTCTGGTCAGATTCGAACTGACGATCTCCTCTTTCCAAAAGAGGCAGGGACTCCAGACTCCCCTACAGACTGTCTATTGTCTTGCGCTTTGTCAGGGACGGGCTGTTGTCCATCCCACCTTCCGCCCAAAAGGCACGGTTAGGAGGTTGCAAGGCACCTGTTCATTTGGCTCCGGACGAAGGAATCAAACCTTCTAACAACCTGGGTCAGAACCAGGCGATGGAATCATCCACTAATCCGGAATATCTGTCGGGGTAGGAGGATTCGAACCTCCGACATCTAGCTCCCAAAGCTAGCGGTCTACCAGGCTGACCTACACCCCGAAATCTGAATAGAACTCTTCTAGGCAAAAGGCGCGACCGATCACGTCAAAGTTGATCCTATTCAGAACCCGATTGGTGGAGCTCCGGGGAATCGAACCCCGCGACGCCGATCTTGCAAGGATCAGCCGGTACCCATACACGAGCCCCAGTATCATTCCGGACTAGCAAATCCGCGGCAGGTGCTAAAGTCCGCCTAGAATGAATTCTTTCTGTCCCTCGTACCGGACTCGAACCGGTTTCCGCTCCGCGCTAGAACGTGTCCTCACTAGACGAACGAGAGTAAAATCTGGGGTGCCTTACGGGGATCGAACCCGCCTGGATCAGGTCACAACCGATCAACTTCACCAGAGGTACAAAGGCACCGGTGCCCCAGGATGGAGTCGAACCACCTACGCGCGCATCTTCAGTGCGCCGCTCTACCGTTGAGCTACAAGGGCGAATGCACCAGGCCCCACCGACGCCTGTTGCGATGGACACCATGACATGTCCTTACCAGAATTCTTGAAGGCCTTCCACCTTACTCGCCGGGTTTGCTGACACCGTTCAGTCATCTAACGATTAAGCAGATTGGGTACTGCACCCTTGCGGGCAAGGTAGCCACCGGACTATTGCCTGGAAGTCTTGACCAGACCGGGATTCGGGCTTCCAGACTCATCTGTCAGGACTTACGGGAGGTTCCCAGCCTGTACTATTCCTAGTTCTAGGGAAATCTTTATCAGGTCTTTCAACTTGATACCCTGAATTCCTATCCCATGCCTTCTGAGCTCTGGGAAGATCACCTGGCAGATTTTCGCATTCCTGGTTTCCCCACCCGAACCCTTTTTCCGGTTGCATTTACCATGCATCAGAACAAGGTTGTCTAAGGCGTTCGTTCCGCCTTCCGAACGAGCAACTATGTGATCTATCGTGGCCATGTTCTTAAACCAGGATCGATCTCCCATTCCTTCTGGACGTTCGAACAACATGGGCTGTTCGCACATCGGGCACATATCACCGTCTCTATCTCGAAGAGAACTTCTTCTCTCCTGCCACCAAGTCAGCCGTTCCTCGTAGGAAGGATTGGTGCCTAATTCTTGGATCTCGATTTCGTCGAGCTTTCTCATACCACCAATTATAGCGGGTGGCTGACATGGTGCAAGAAATTTCATTGGCCCGCTCACGCTTTTGCGGATATCCTCCGGCATTTAGCGACCAGCAACCGTGCGCAGAACGTTCCGTTGCTAGTATCCGGTTGAATTTGGTGGACCTGCCGGGAGTCGAACCCGGCTTCAGGACCCCTTTCGGGCCCTGCCCTGAAGATGCGCCAAGCCTCCAGGCCCACAATCGTTAAGTTTGGTGGAGGATGGCTCGAATTGAACGGCTTGCCTTATAGGGCCCGGTTTACAGCCGGGTGATAGGACCACCTATCCTTACTGGCACCCTCCATAGATATCGTCTCTCCGATCGTCAAGCCTAGTCAATTGGTGCGGCTTTCCACAATTCTTTCACCCCGGGCTTCGTTCCCGGGATGTTTCTAGCCATATACCTTAGGACTTACCAAGTCCGACGCCTTCCACGTCGTTCTTTAGACTTCTCTGGCTAGACCCGACAGCATCTTCAGCGCTGTCGGATACCGCATTGTACGTCCCAGAAGAGGAACGCCGTCTCCGCGGCTCCCGGCGCTTCAAACCCTTTTAGAGTTGGGTTTTGGGTCCCGGTCCCCTGCGACTCTCGCCGCCAACTTTGTACCACAATCGTCCGAAGTACAAGAAACCTGTTCTACAACTTTCTTCTGCTTCGGCCCGTCTACTCTACCTGTCCAAAATGCTAAACCTCCCTGGGCTTCTGTTCCCGGGAGGTTTTCTAAAGTTTTGAGATTTTTCAATCTTTAAACTTCAGGCCACCCCCAGGTCTTAGGTTGGGTATTGGCTTCCGGCATCGCAAAGCCCGCATACAGCCCGACGAGCCCGCGCAATTTGCGCGAATCCTCTGGGCAAATATGTGATAGACTTAACGACATGATCGAATCTCTTAGACTTCCTAGTTTCACGCGGGCGACTGCCGCCAACGTTCACGCAATCTAGTGGTATTTAGCGGATGAGTCAAGAAAAAGATTGTCTATTTCGCAGAAATCCTTATCTAGTCCGGACTCACTTGAAATCATTAGGGATTTCAGCTATAGGCCGGGCCCTGGCCGCCTTGCTTCCTCTTCCTCTAGAGCACGATTGGGATAGGACACAATTGGATATGCCCCACCGGACCCGCCTCCGCCACCCGCACCTATTGTCGTGATTTGATACACGACCGGTTCCTTGTCCTTGATCCTAAACCTTCCCATGCCATCCATGCCAGATGTATATGGCGCTCCGCACAAACATTTCAACGGAATTGGATCTCCGCCCTTAGCCGGCGTCTGGCCGGCTCTCCACTTTCCAAGATACGGGCTTTCCTTGCCTATTCCGCCCGTGATTCTTTCTCCTCGAGGCCAATCCTTGATAAACTCGCAGATTTCATGACCGCTATCACAGAGCACGATCTCGCCTTCGAAATGAAGGCAAGCTTGACCTGGGTTCGGATCTTTATGGACGACCTTCGTTCCTACCTTCCAGGAAGTCTCATCCATGAACTCGACGCGATTGACGGGCTTCCATCCATCCGGTGAGAAAATTTCTAGGACTCCGGATCTGCCATCGGAAAATTTCAGATACCGGATTTCTCCAAGTTCTACGATTGGCACATCGGCTTTGGTTTGGGAGAGATCGGCCAATTCTCCTCCATTCAAACGGGTCATCAATTCCAGATTGTCAGCCAGAACCCCGTGAGTCTCCAATTCAATCTGGTATGCCTTGTCCAGAATGCTCTGACAATACGCCTGAAGCCGAAGTTCATTCTGCCAGGAGTCTTTGAAGGCTTTGGTGTTGGCGGTTGTCTGATCAAGGAAATTCAGGTCGCAGCCAACGGCACTGACTGCCTTGCTGTCATATATTCTTTGCAAAGCTAGATCGAGGACCTTCACAAAGAGCTGTCTGGTTGTTGGTTGAAACACGTCACGCACCCTCGCCCGCATTTCGGCGATCAGCTCAATCCGCTCGTCTAAGACGTCTGGTAATTCTGTAGGAACCAGGATGTTACCCTTGGGAGGTCCTGCCAATCGACTCGCTACTGTTCCGGTCGCATAGTCTAGATATTTCCAGACACCCTTATAGGTAGTCCTTCTTCTAGGTTTGAGCCAATCCTCGATATCCTTTCGGGCCTTTTTCAGGACTTCTTCCTCGGCCTGTATCTGTAAGAAACCTCCGGCTTCGGTCAATGACATAGTCAGGCTGTCATTTTCCCTGGCGTCCTTGATCTTATCGTGAGTGGAGATGCAGATAACAAAACTTTCAGCCGGGTTTTGCCAAAGCTTCTTGAGCAACCGATCTTCGAAGCTGCCTACAGCTTGAACCGCCAAGTTCTTCCCATCCGATATCCAATTCGCGTTGATTTTAAAGGAGAAAGGATGGGTCCGAAGCACCTTTTCGAGCTCCAGGAGATCGGGCTTGCTGATTTGCAAGCCTGAAAGTACAGAGCTCTGCCAATTTTCAAGCACCTTAACCGGTTTGAAGGAAGAAGCCTTGGTGTGCACCGGACTTTCGGAAGCCGGTTGCATAGGACCGTCCTTCAGACCTCTGTATTTCCTGAAATTAGGTGGGGGAGGGCGTTCCATAACCTTCGAAACGCCCTTCTTGTTCACACCCATTGGATTCAGATAGTTCTTCTGGTAGTCTCCACCGTACCCAGGCACGTCAATCCTTTATCGAATCTGGAGGACTTTCGCATCCTGGGCATGGATCAATGCCTTCTGCAGGCTCTGACTCATGCCGTCGAACTCGACCTTGGCTTGTTCACGCATCTTGGTACCCTCGTCGGCGATCTGAACTGCCTGCTCCAGGGTTGCGATCAAGTTGTCATTCGCAACCTTGAGGGCGGCCATGTCGACCATGCCTCGCTCGTTCTGGCTCCGAATCTCGGCGGATGTCACTTTCAGCGACTCGCTCGTCCGCTCGATCATCTTACCCATCGTGTCGTGCATGTCCTTGTTCATCTTGCTTCCCGCCGCCGAACGCGCCTGGGTGATCGCGATCGAAATCTCGTCCTTCCAGGCGGCGATCATGTTTGTGACGTCGTCCTGGAGATTCAAGGCCAATGTCTTGTCGCCGGCCTGGATGAGACGCACCTTCACCAGAGCCTGTCGGGCCAGGGTCTTCGTGACCCGCAAATTATGGATCTTTCGATCCAGATCGTTCAGCTGGTTCTCGAAGTCGGCGACCTTCTGGGCCTCGTCCTCGTCATTTGCAGCACCGGCCTTCATTTTCATGTCGGCAAGTTGTGCCTTGCATTCGACTTGGAAATCCTCCGCGACCTGGATGTACTCGCCCAGGGCATGGTACTTCGCAAGTGTGGCGTCGAACATCTTGTCGAGCCATACGATGTCTCGGAAAAGCCCGAGCTTCGTCTCCTCGATCTTGTCGATCGTCTTGTTGAGTTGTCCATCAATCGTCTCGTACTTCTGAATGAAGCCGACGAGATTGGCCGCTTCTGCCTTCGCCTTCGAGGCAAACATGCCCAGAATGCCGCCTGTCTTGTGATTCAGGTCCGCCATGCTCAGGCCACGGACCTCGCCCATGAACTCGCCTAGCACCGCGCCTGCGACGCCGGCGTCCTTGTTCTTGACGTTGGCGATCACCTGATCCGAAAGAGCGGTCGTTTCCTTCTGAAGCTCCGATCCATACAGGATCAGGCTCATCGAGTCCGAAAGATTGAGCGTGGCCTTAATTTCGGCCCGCCGTGCCGGATCGATTTCACGCTTCTTGTCCAGTGCGGCGACCGCCTTCCCTTCGGCTTCGGCAACAACCAGAGCCATAGACTGAACCTTGGTCGGAGTCACTTCGGCAACCTGTACTTCACTCATCTTGGCTTCTCCTGGTGGTTAATTCGTCTTCAAACCTGCGATCGCCTTGAGCGCGTCAAGGTCTGCATCAAGGCGCATCGCGTCGTTCAGAACCATGGCTTCGAACTGTGCGGTGAGACCCTTGGTAATGACCCGAAGTGTGTCCTCCGACTTCGTCAGCATTTCTCGGACCTTCTCCGTGTGAAGATCCTTGCCTCGAAGTTGGAGATATTCATTGCCGATGGTCTCAGTCATCTCGAGCGTATTCTTGAAGAGAGCCTTGGTGGGCAAGTAGGTTGCCGGCTTCTCGACGAAATGATCGACAATCTTACCCGAAGTTTTCATCGCGGCCTCTAAGGCTCGCACGACGAATGGATTTTCGATTTGCTCACCTATCGCCTTGATGCGACCGATTCGATCTCGGAAATCTTGCATCTGTCGGTTGAACTCGGATCGCGTCATGCTCGTGCCTTCGACGATCATGGTATCTGACGCAATCTGTGTTGCGACCTTCGCTCCCGTTCGAGCGCCGTGAAACCAGACTCGGTAGATGATCCCTGCCGCCCCGACGAGCAAAATCAGCACCAGGACGATATTGAGAAGCGAATGAAACATGATGTGATCTCCTGCTCCGCAGGGTAACTGACCTGGACTACGTTGTCAAGCTCATGTTCAGGCCCTTCCGTAATAACTGACGGTAGGCTCCTTGCCTTCGAGTTCTAGCTGATAGGCCGAGTTTTGCATCTGGGTGATAGAGAGCTTCTCCATTTCGGCACGAGCTTCTTGGTTTGGCATGCTCGCGATAATCATACCCAGGGTTCTGGCACAGGCGGCCGCAGCAACGCCCTTCGCCATATCGATTTTGGACTCTCCGAAATGGGTAGCGATCTCGCTGATCGCCGAAGTACAGCTTCGCATCAGAATTTGTTCGAGACGATTCGTGAATTCATTGCTGAATGAAGCAACCTGCTCTTCAGACAATTCTTCGCCATGTTCACCTAGATCAGGAGCTTGCTCCGGCTCCTGCTCTACACCTTCATCCGTCTGGACTTCTACGGGCTCTTCTTCCTTCTTTTCTTCGTCCGACATGTTTTCCTTTAGGCCGAAACCTCTGGTGTATTTTCTGCACGGATCGCGACTTGGATCATCCGACCCCTTCGATCATAGTATAGGTCCATCATCTTTTCAGACGGTGGTTCCTTTGGAACAGGGAGACAGAGTTGCTGTTCCTGTTTCTCCCTAGGAGAGTGTCTTCTGGCGTCCTTCCAAAGCGGAGCAAGAGCTTCTGCCCATCGGTTGCGCTCGACAATCAGAAAACGTCCGAATGCGGTATCTAGAAGAACGCTTCTCAGCATGTAGGCCCCTCCTTATCAGGAGTTTATTAGGCCGCCATCCGTAAGTCAATTGGATGGAGTTCGTCTATCTCTGGAGTAGAATGGAGCGATGTCACCAGTCCAGACTTGGTGAACTTGATCATCTCCGGAATGACGAAGAAGCAAGACTGAACCTGCTCAATCGTTTCAAGCACTCGACCCTTTTCTGTGTGGGTCCAATCGCTAATGATAGCCGGCACCGCAATACCGAGTTCAGTCGCAATGACAAGTCGGCTACTACCTAGAACATCGCAGTAGAGTCCGGTAGTCTTCTTCCTCTTCAGAAGAATT
>Ga0181514_1336526_pt1 | contig 10871 bp, 11 predicted proteins | sample PEATcosm2014_Bin_21_FD_135918 | JGI IMG/M metagenome (GOLD analysis project Ga0181514, IMG submission 135918) | Metatranscriptome of peatland microbial communities from MTU Mesocosm Facility, Houghton, MI, USA - PEATcosm2014_Bin23_10_metaT... | ecosystem: Environmental > Terrestrial > Soil >...
AGGATCTGCTCCAGAAATACGTGGAGGATCTCATGTTTTTCAAACAGAGTACGGTCCAAGCTGACTACGATTTTCTAGCGAAATGCGACGACATCATCTTTGAAGGTGCCCAAGGGTTGGCAATCGACCAAAACATCGGCGTGATGCCGTATTGCACCAGAAGCAATACAGGATTGGTGAATATCGCGGAAATCGCGAAGGAGGCTAATCTAGATCAAGTCGACGTAACCTACATGACCAGAGCTTACCTGACACGTCATGGTGCAGGACCACTTCCTGGCGAGCTTCCTTCGAAACCCTTTGCTGCAATCGTCGATGAGACCAACGTTCCTAACCGATACCAGGATGCGCTTAGGTTTGCTTGGCTTGATTTGGATCATTTGGCGGACCGGATCAACCGGGACCGCAAGATCTCGAATTGGGATTCTGGTCCAATCAAGCTGAACGTGAATCTCGGTATGACTTGCTTGGACCAGGTATCGAATACGATGACATACCTCCGAGCGGGTAAGATGTATCAGAGTTCTAAGGAAACCCTAGTCCGAATGGCGGGTGTTGCAATCGGTGCCCAGAACGTGCTATGTTCTACCGGACCAACAAAGGATGACGTTCGAGAGCTATGAATACCATCGGTTGCATTCTCCAAGTTCTGACCAGCTTTTTTATGATCGGCATGGCGGCTTTGGGTTACTATGTCGTATCGGTGAATCTGGACCGCCGAGCAGATAAGTTCGACTACGCCTATGGAGTTCTTTCAGGGCTGATCGGCTTCGTGCTCTACGGTATGTTCGGATTTGAATTTGGATGGCAGGCACACGTCATTCAGGACATCACCTATTGGGTGATCTTCTCGATAATCTTTGCTACCTTAGGGCAAGCGGTGGTGATGGAATTTGAAGCGCATCAATCGCTAGTGAAATGGTGCGAAAAGGGTCTCCAGAAGATCACACGACAAGCTTCTGACTAGCCAGGTTCCTAATCACCCCGACGTTATTCTGCAAAAAATCATGCACTTCGGTGATGAAGCAATCGATCTTGATCTCTTCATCCTTGAGCTTGAACTTGGCAGTGTATCGAACGTGATTTCCTAGGGCATAAGTTGGCCGGTAGGTTCCGCAGATGAACTCGCCCTTGTGATTAATCTTCACGAGCAGAAACCAGAGGCAACCGGGCGGCAGAGTTTCATGCACCTGTTGCGTCCATGCATCGATAGCGGGAGAACCTTTGGGAGAGATGAAGTGATCGTAATTGAATCCCTTGTAGCCTTTCGACTCCAGAACCAGGTTGGGCATATTCTCGTCCGGGATGATGTCGCCTCGAAAAGTCTGAATGGTACCCTGATTCATATTAGCCGCTCGCCCGGCGTTCGACCGACCTAACATGGCACCTGAGAAGGGCACTCGCTGCCAATTGCCCCCGAAGTATTTCTTGAACACCTCGGAAAAGTAGGCTTCTACTCGCTTGCCTTTGTCCCTAGGGTTGGTCATGGATTCTCCTTTCATTTAGTTATCTGCTAGGTAAATGACCTCGTCGATTGGTACCTTGACATTGTCCTGAGCAAACCTGTAACATTGGAGTGAACTTAGGAGTGGTACTGAAATGGCACGTCGAACTGTTACCTTGAGTGCGCGCAGCCGAGGCGGTCCTGACCAAGATGGTCAGAAGGGTCGCGAATTCTACACCTTCGAAGTCAACCTGACGCCGGGAGATAAGAGCAAGCTGAGTTGGTGCGCCGAGCAAGAGCGCATCTACTATAACGTGATGGTCGATGGCCTGAGTGCTCGATTGGCAAGTTCTCCCGAAATCTTCATGGCCTTTTCCGAAGCCGAGTTGAATCTCCTGGGAGCGGTAGCCGAAAACTTCTACAACCTAAGGCTTCTGATGAACCGTTCTGGCAAGCATGTTCCCTGCGAAGGACCAACCGGAATCAAATTCCCGACAGCGCTCGAACCATTCCGAAAGATGATTTTCGCTGGCGAGGATGGGATGGGGAAGTTTAATATCCCAGAGCGAATGACCTTGATTTACGAGCTCGCCGCGATGGCAGGGAAATTCCTTCCAAGCACACGTCGGGCTATGGCAATCGAGCTCATCAAATACTTCCAGAATCAGAGCAAGGGTGCAACCGCTTTCAGCAACAACATCGACCGAGAAACTGGTGAGCGGTACATGTTCAAAACGAGCTTCAACAGCTTGACACCTTTGGATCGAAATCAGAAACGACACGTCCAATTGCAGCGGTCTGCGGTTCGAGTTTCCTGGAACGAGCAAGAAGAAGCGACCTACATTCGGATTCCCTACATCGAGCATCCGATCAAGATTCCGACGGTGAATTTGGTGAGTGCCGAAGCATGGAATCATGTACTCATTCACCAGGAGCCTGGCAAACTGGCCCTGGGCAATACTCCCTGGGTTATCGAGCTCCGGAAGACTGATCCGTATCTCGTGAAGTATGTCGACTTCATCAATCCGAAGCGTGGTTCCGCGCATTCGATCGCGAATACCAAGCACGTCGTTCTGAACCCGAACGAGGACTACGAGGATCCGGAGAAGATCGCTCGTTGGCGGTTGGCACGTGCCAAATTCAAGCCGCAACTCGGGTACACCCGGGTTTCGACGAACAAGGGCAAATACTGATGGTCAACGAGGTCTACGATCCTGAGCTTCAACGGATGGTGGCGTTGCCGATTGCAAGCCATATCATGCCGGTCATCGAGACCGTGACATGGTCCTACATCACTATCGTGGCCGTATTCGGCGTCATTTTGGCAACTGTACTCGACAGTCCGGCCATCGGAATCTCAGGAGTGATAGCCGCGTTGGTTTCAGGGATCGTCGTTAAATTCGCCCTAATCTTTACCATTTATGGTGACGTTGGCAGCAGGTGGAAATGAGCCCTCCCTACATCGGATATCCTAGCTTTCTGAGACTTCCAAGAGCGACCCCACTCGGAGTGTTGAATCCAGATTTTTGGCATGAGAATGGTCCAAAGATGACCTTCTCCGAAGCAGAATGGGTGATTTTCGGAGCACCGCTTGATATGGCGGTCACTAATCGCGCTGGTGCTCGAGAAGGGCCGAGATCGATTCGGAATGCCTCGATGAACTTCTACGATGGCAATCATCCATTCTTCGGACCTAGAGAAATCAGAGCGATTGATGGTGGTGATATTGAAATCGTCCCTGGCGATCTCAAGGAAAGCCTGAGGATGATCAAGGAGAATGTCGATGTTCTAACCAAGATGACCGGAGCGAAGCCAATCTTAATTGGCGGCGAGCACACGGTCACCATCGCGTCGCTTCGAGCACTCAGGCATTCGAAAACCAAACCGCCTGTTGGTCTGATTCATTTCGATGCTCATTGTGACCTCTGGCGAGGCGCTCTTGGTCATGGAACCGTGTTTCATCATGCGATCCAGGAAGATCTGATCGACCCTCGAAGGATGATTCAGGTTGGTCTTCGCTCTCCATATCCAAGCTACGTCGATAACTTCCGAGATCTGAATGGGATCGAGGTTATTTCGATGGCCACCTGCGATATCAACACCATCCATTGCATAGCCGAACATATTCGAAAGGTTGTTCAAGATCAACCTTGTTACCTGAGCATCGACGTTGACGTTCTAGATCCAGCATTTGCTCCAGGAACCGGCACGCCTGAGGCCGGAGGGTTCTCAACCAGAGAATTGATGTCCATTCTCCGATATCTTTACCAGACCAAATGTCCCAACATCGTAGGGATGGACATCGTCGAAGTCTCTCCGGCATACGATCAATCAGAGATCACAAGTCTGGCCGCTGCTCAAATCCTCTACGACTTCTTGCATGGCACCGCTAAGGAACCTTCATGACCGGTCCTGGTGCAGAAGAAGAGATGATGGAATATTGGGCGATGTGCGAGACCCGAGGGTGCATCGAGTATTCTGAAAACGGCGTCAACGGGCCTTGCGTTCGATGTCGTCGTCAGAAGCGAGAGAGGGAAGCCAAGAAATCCGAGTAGGTACCAATTCTAAGACGTGTACTTTGCTCGAAGAACTTGTTACTTTCTAACCTTTGACACACATCCACCAGGAGGTACTACATGGCGACGAAGAAAGCAACGAAGAAACCAAACCGAGACAAGTTGGGTCGGTTTGCGAAAGTGAAGGGAACCAAGAAGAAGACGGTCGCCGCGAAGAAGGCTGCCAAGAAGCCAGGTCCGTCATACTATGCGTCCGAAGGTTATGCAACGGACGGTGATGACGACGATGATGGAATCACCGAATCGGGGAATGGTAATGCTCCTCCAAGCCGTAAGCTCACTCTGAGTGAAATCAAGAAGGCGGTTGGTTCTACTCCGAAGGACGCTCTTTCGGCAATCGACAAGATCAAGAACCTCCTGGGAGACAAGGATCGTTGGATCAAGGGCGCTCTGGCAGAAGACAACGATGGCGATACAGAAGTTGAGTCCGGCACTCGCTTCTGCTTGCTCGGCGCCATCAATCGTGTTGATGGTCCTAGCGAAGATGTTGTCAAGTTGGCTATCGCTCTTGCAGCTCAGAAGCTCTTTCCAGAGCGCTGCAATGATGGACTTTCAGAGGTCGAGGGTCTTCTCTACGACTTGGAAAATGATTCCTATAGCGACGAGCTGCCTGGTTTCTTTGACGAGAATGGTGAAATCGATATCGGCCATCTCGAAGATGCCGCGGTCTTCAATTTCAACGATGATGATGCTACCACTCACGCAGACGTGATGGCCGTCATCGAGCAAGGTCGAAAGAACCTGCTCGGATTGGAAGTCCTGGCCGAGGCATATCTTGACGCGCAAGAGACAGTCAGGAATTTCCGCGACGAGGCTGCAGAAACTCTCCGGAGAATGCTCGGCAACGACTAAACCAAGTTGACTTCTGGTACTAGATTTGCTATAGTCTAGCATGTCGGTACTGGAGCAATTGGACGCCCGTGGATTAGTCCAGGGCACCACAGATCGGGCGGGGGTCGACAAGGAATTGTCGACTCCTTCCTGCGTCTACGTTGGTTTCGACCCAACCGCAGACAGTCTTCACGTCGGCCATCTTCTGCCAATAATGACCCTCCGCCGCCTGCATCAGGCCGGACACAAGATCATTCCTCTGGTCGGTGGTGCGACTGCGATGATCGGCGATCCGACCGGAAAGAACGCTGAACGGAATCTACTAGATCGGCAGAACGTTTTCAACAATGCCGCTCAGGTGAAGGAGCAACTCGAGAGATTGCTCGGCAAGCCGGCAGATTTCTTCCAGGTCAAGGTACTCAACAACTTCGATTGGCTCAACAAGATGAGCGTCGTCGATTTCCTCAGGGATGTCGGCAAGCATTTCGCCGTTCAACAGATGATGAACATGGACAGTGTGAAAACACGATTCAGTCGCGAAGGCGAAGGCATGTCCTTCACAGAGTTCAGCTACAGCTTGCTTCAATCACAGGATTTCTTGCAACTCTTCGAAGACGAGAAATGCACCATCCAGGTTGGAGGCTCAGACCAATGGGCCAACATATGCGGGGGCATCGAACTCGTTCGGCGCAAGCATGGCAGGCAAGTGTTTGGAATCACTGTGCCTTTATTGCTGGATCCGCAAGGAAACAAGATCAGCAAGACCGCCGAAGGTGACACAGTCTGGCTATCCTGGGAGAAAACCGGCCCGGAGAAGTTCTGGCAATTCTGGTTCAACACCGACGACAGTTTGGTCATCGATTTGCTCCGGAAATTGACCGACGTTCCTCTCCAGGAAATCGACGAACTCTCCCGAACTAAATTCTCCGAAAGGTTACCACACCGTCGCCTGGCGAATGAACTCACACTCTGGGTACATGGTCAGAGAGGATTGGATTCGGCGCTCTGGAGCAAGGGTAAGTTCGACGATACGGTCGCATTAGGTGAGCTTTCCGGGTTCGATTTGCATCTCCGGCTAGAAGAGAATCTCTCGGTAATTGACCTCTTGGTCAAACTCAAGGCCACTCCGAGTAAGACCGAAGCCAGGAAGTTGATAGCCGGTGGCGGTGTGCATTGGAACCGTCAAAAAGTCGAGCAAGATTTCAAGCTCAAGGCAGAAGATTTCGTCGGAAATCAGGGACTCTTGAGCAAGGGCAAGAAGAATCGATTCGTCATCATCCTACAGGAATAGGGTTGACGTTTTCGCGTATCATGTTAGGATAAGGCAACGGAGGTAGTGATGGCCAAGCTAGTTCGGAAAGAGCGACTGATTTGCGTCCTCGCACAGGAGGATGGCAAGGCCAAGAACAATAACAAATTCTACGACATGGAGCTCTTCGACGACGGCACGGTGGTCTGTACCTACGGTCGAGTCGGTGGCGGAACACCCGCCGTCCAGACATATACCGGCGGAGAGGCCGAATTCAACAAGATCTATCGGAAGAAGACGGAGCGAAAGAAGGAGCCCTACAAGCCGCTGCGCACGATTGACGCGAGTCTCGGCGAGACGGTGAAGGTGAGTCGAGGCAACTTGATGGACCTCGCGATCAGCCAGATTCGCACAAAGCCGCCGACGGCGCCGGAGCCTTGCAAGGAAGCGGTCTCCGTTCTGAAGGACATCGTCTCCGGCAACATTCACAACATCACCGGCGCAACCAACATCACATACGATGAGAAGGACGGCATCTTCAAGACGCCGCTCGGAGTCGTGACGGCGGACGCGGTCGATGAAGCCAAGCTTTTGCTCGATACTCTCGACGATCTGATCAAGCAACGAGCTCTGGAGTCCAAGATCCTCGATATGAACGCCCAATATATGGCGATCATCCCGACGAAGGCAGACTTCCGGAAGCGCCAGAATCTGATCTTCGCGCATGCGGATGTCGAGGCTCAACGGAACATCTGTGACAACCTTCTGGACAGCTTGAAGGTCATCCAGAGCGCTTCGACAAACGGCAACGGTGGCACGGTCAAGGTTGAGCATCCGAAGGTCTTCGGTGCAGAGCTGTTCTTCGAGCCGGATCCGGCAACTGCGAAGAAAGTCATCGACTATTTCGATCGCTCAAAGAACCGGATGCACGGTGGCAAGGGCAATGGGGCTCGGGTCAAGCGCGTCTTCCGAATGGGTCTGGATATCGAGCAAGAGCGATTCCAGAGGAAGAAGGCTGAGCTTGGCGAGGTTCACTTCCTCTGGCACGGCACGCGCCTGGGCAACATTCTGAGCATCATGCGCAATGGTCTGATGATGCCCAATATGAGCCCTGGTCAGAAGGCGGGTGCGATGTTTGGTCACGGCATCTACTTCGCCAACCAGAGCACAAAGTCGCTCAATTACTGCGATGGAATGTATTGGGCTTCGGGCAGTCGGTCGACCCCGAAGGTCTATATGTTCCAGGCAGAGGTCGCGGTCGGCAAGTATTTCGTCCCGCGCAGTTCAGGCGGTCACTCTCGGCCGCCGGCAGGCTATCACAGTTTCTGGGCCAAGGCGAACCAGAGCGGTGTGATGAACGATGAGATCGTTGTATTCGATCTCGCCCAGATTCGTCTGAGTCACCTGCTCGAGATTGAGTTGGGCAGCGGTTACTGAGTTTAACCCTAGGAAAGGAATAGGAAGATGTTGACAGGATTTAAGGCGGCTCGGAAGGCTTTCGAGGCGCACAAGCGGACGACGAAGTTCGGCACGTATTGGCGTATCAATCGGAACCATCGAGATTTCTCGGCGCATGTTCCGACCCTCCAGAGTCTGGGCTATCAGCCTGCCGGCTATGTGACTGATCCGATGGTGTTCAATCATGCGGACGGCAGCAAGGTCGAAATCATCACGAAGGGTGGTTTCGAAGGTGGTCGAATCTTCGCCCCGTCGAGCACGAATCAGGGCGTCACGTTCACGATGCGACCCGCGATGACAACTCCGACGGTCACGAGCACGCCGGCAGGCGTTCCGGCAACGACTTCGACGGTGAAGCTGCGCGCCGGCAATCTGCCTTTCGGAAAGCTGGTAGGCTTCCTGGAAGACAACGAGCCGTCGCCGGTGTTCAGTATCTCGAGCGGTGGTATGAAGCGAGATCTGAAGTTCAGCGACATGCTCCAATTCGACAGCTACGAGTGCGAGCACAACCACAAATACCTTCAGTGGATGTTCCCGCTCGACGAGCCGAGTCATTTCCACCGGGATGTTCCTGTCGCCGGCGATGACGACATCCGATCCATCCGGCAGAGCCAGACCGCGCTCGACAACCTGAAGAAGGGTTTCGAGTTCATCCTGGACTTCTACGGGTTCCGGACGGTCGACAATTTCGGCGTCCGATACGGGGCTCGACCCTGGATGACCGTCGGGCGGGACCTGTTGGTCGTTCCGAATCCCGATTGGGCTCTGATCAGTCCTCGGTGGCTCACCAAGCGGAATCACAACTTCCTCCGCATCACCCGAGTGCTCAAGAGCATGATGCTGTTCGGGCTCGAGTCGGAGGCGGTCGCGTTCTACAAGGCGCTCGAGCACCTCTACTACAAGGGCGGTGATCAGTTCATCGGTCAAGAGACGTTTGATTTCTGGACTGACTCGGTCGCCTCGGCGCTCTAATCGAAGAGCTCTGTTCCAACCAAAGTCGTTCTCGGACCCCTGCCGGGTTTGGGAACGACTATCGTTTTGTCGATTCCGGCAGGCCATTGGCGCTTGACTAGATCTCGAGTGTTCCAAGACCCGTTCCGGATTTGAAACCCGTAGAAATCAGCTATGAATTGCTTCTCTCGAGCGGCCGTTTCTGCGCGATCTTCATTCGTGCCAGGGAAGCTGAGCTTTCCGGTCGGCACCATCTCCTTCATGATTAGATTCCAACACTTGAAGGTCGGATAGCCATGCTTCAGAAGTTCATAAGGAAATGCTAGGTCGGCCAGATATAGGTCATGCTCTTGCCAGATAGGTTTCTCCCCATAGAGCTTGAAATTCCGCATGAAGCACATCGTGCCCTTGGCTCCGAATCCCTTTGCGAAGACGTGATTTTCGAGGTAGAGCTTAGGATCCATGTTCCAAGTTCCGTTGAAACCTTGCGTCTGGGGATTATGCGGGTAGAAAAGGCCAATCCTTTCATATAGATCGATCTGGGAGGACATCTCTTTGATGAGATCAAACCCGCTGTTGTATTTCGGGCCATGGTAGAGGCTCGCATCGTTATCCATGAGGATCATCCATTTGTACGAACTAGCGTAGAAATCCTCCAGGCACTCATTTCGAGCTTTCACGAGCTTTCGTTGGGCATTGTCACCCATATATTCGATTCGCGGATTGGGCTGATGGTTGCTCAGGTGCCAATAGTCGACATCGTGATAGTTCATATTCACGATCTTGATCTTCACGTCGGTATTGTCAAGCCAATCCTTCACCTGCCTGGTATGAATATCGGCTCGGGGCTCTCGGCGCCAATCGTCGGGCAGATACGAGATGATATAGGCTACGAAATTCTGGTCCATCAGAAGGGGTTCATCTTTACTTTTTTCATTAGGTCGAGGTTCTCCTCGATTTGCTTGGCCAAGAGCTGCCTCGATTGATAATCCATGTGCCAGACGTCCGTAATCGAGGCCGCGCCATGTGACCAATTCGCCAGGTAAATCACATCCTTCTCCAAAGTTCGCGCCTCCCGCCTTAGACGATCGAGATATTCTGAAATCTTAGGTGGAGATAGACTTAGGAGACGCGCGCGAAAAAATTTGCCGGGTTGAACTCGTATTTGAGCGCATACTGATGGCCGCATGCTTCGCAGACGATCGGGAATTCATGGTCGAACAGCTTCACATTAAGCTTCTTCATGGCCTCGTCAATCACTTTGTAGGATCCGGCGTCGATTTCCTTGATGAATTCTCTGATATGCTCTCGATTGGTAACTTCGGCATTCGGGATGGCTACCTTGTAGACACTACCAATAAGCATATCGGCGTTTAACTCGGCGAGTTTCTCAGAGGCTTCTCGGACGATCTTCACCTTGTCATCATCCGAGACAGTCTGATCATCGACTAGATTTCGAAGCTTGGATGCCTGTTCGAATCCAATCATGCTCACCTTGGTGCCCATTTCGAAGGTCAATGGTCGGAGGTAGATCACGACTTCATCATTCACTCTGACTGGGTATTCCTTCTGGAACTCAGGTGCGTTGTCTAGAATTTGTTGAAGATCGATCTCGAAGGATGCCTCTGCCTGACATTTTGGACAGGTCGCATCGAGCATACTCTTGGGACCGTAGGTTGCGATTCGAATCCAAACGATCAGAGCGTCAACGTCGATGGAACAAAGACCCAGAGGATTCTTGACCGCCGGCACACAACTCTGAATGATGTGTTGAATCGCGAAGTTGCTCAGGAGAGCATCCGGAGATTGGAGCATCATTTCGTCGGTTGCAGTCATAGGCTTGATTGGAACTTCTCCGGCCAGGGTGAGTTCAATCATCCCTGGTGGATAGAAATGTCCCCCACTAGGAAGCTTGACGTGAGGTCCTTCCCGACGGAAATAGCCTTTCAGTGGATTTTCTTCACTCATGGTATCCTTTAATCTTGTGTGATTACTTACCTGACTGAATTCTCTACGCACAGAATGGACGCTGAATAAAAGATATCTATCTACCAACCAGACTGCAAGATGCCGACGCCTGATTTGCGACTAGATAGACTAGAAACCTCGTAATGAACTTGGTCTAGAGGAACCCGGTACTTCTGTCCCGAGTTTTTGATTCGACCATGTAGCGATTTCCAATCCGACACACCTACGAGATCTAGCTCTTCCTTCCATAGGTTTGCTAGGTAGGTATGATCGGGCATTGGAGGCCACATACATTTCTTTTTCACGAATTGATAGAATGAGCGACGTGCAATCTCCCAGGCACTTGCCTGGGGATCAAATAGATTTCGATGGAGAATATTACCTATCGTCGTTG